>Ga0181595_10000355_pt1 | contig 50158 bp, 44 predicted proteins | sample 041ome_7_FD_145604 | JGI IMG/M metagenome (GOLD analysis project Ga0181595, IMG submission 145604) | Coastal salt marsh microbial communities from the Groves Creek Marsh, Skidaway Island, Georgia - 041401AS metaG (spades assembly) | ecosystem: Environmental > Aquatic > Marine > Intertidal zone... | reverse complement strand
CTTCTCGGCTGAGGTGCTTGTACATCGGGCAACTTGGACTTGGCGGTTTGAGCGGCCATGATGCCTTGGCATCCTCAGCCACCCGTCACCGGGTTCATCTTTGTTGCGCTTCGTACTTGAATCCGCCCATCAAAGTTCCTTGGCTGCAGTCTGGATACTGCTGGGTGGCTCAATGTCTGTGCTGATGATGGACATCAGGCGCATGGGGGTGGGCGTGGGTGACAGGCTCATGGAAGTGCAGGTGGCTGTGGCTACCAGTGGGCATCACATCATGGGTGTGCGTGTGGTGCCCGTCGTCATGGCGGTGGGCGTGCTCATGTTCCAAGGCTTCGTGCGCATGTTCATGCCCATGGCTTTCAGCCAGGTGCAAGAGCACTCCGGCCAGCATGAAGCCGCCCCCCAACACCATGAGCCAACCCGCCGAGCGCTCTCCGAATGCGAAGGCCACCGCCGCGCCGATGAACGGGGCAAATGCGAACACCGAACCCGTCCGCGCAGCGCCAAAGGCACGTTGCGCCAACAGGTAGAACCGCAGACTCAAGCCGTAGCCGGTGGCACCGACTGCAAAGAGGCCCAGCGCGGCCAGTGCAGATGGCAGCGGCTCTCCAGACAGTGCGGCCAGCAGCGCCGTCGCCGCCGTACCCAGCACGGCCTTGGCCATCACGACCTGGCTGGGGTCACGCTCGGCGAGGCCTCGCGACAACGTGTTGTCCACGCCCCAGGCCATGGTTGCCAGCAGCACCGCCAGCAGGCCCAGCAGTTGCACCCCGCCTTGAAGGCCTTGGTCCATCACCAGCGCCATACCGCCCACCAGCAGCAGGAGCATGGCAGCCCACACGCGGCGGTCCATGGTTTCGCCATAGAGCCGCCAGGCCAGCGTGGCGGTGAACAGCGCCTCCAGCGTGAGCATGAGAGATGCACTGGTGCCGCTGGTGTGCTGCAGGCCCCAGGCCAGGGCCACCGGCCCCAGCGCAGCGCCAAAACCCGCCATTGCCAGCAGCCGAGGCGCATCCGCCTTTTGCAGACGCGCTTCATGCGCCGCTGAGCGCAGGGACAGCATGCCCACCGCAGCGGCCCCCGCGTACAGCAGTGCCGCCGTGGTGAAAGCTCCAAGGCCCGCGCCGAACCTTTGCACCAGCGGCGTGCTGATACCAAACAAGGCTGCAGCCAGCAAGGCGAGCAGGCCACCCCGCAGGGCCGGAAGGTGCAAAGAGTCGCGCGCCATGGTTGTTACTTCACGGTGAAGCGAACCGTGACCTTCTTCTTGCTGTTGGTCGTGATCAACGCAACCACCTTGGTCCCCTTGACCAGCTTCACGCCCGTGGCTTCCAGCTTGTTGCCGCCTGCGGGCTTCAAGGATGCTTCGGTCTTTTCTGTACCGTTGAGCACGGTGAGCTTGCCGTCAAATTTGGACGCATCAGCGTCTTCGTCGTGATCCACGATGTAGATTGCAGCGCCATCGGGGGTTGCGACCAGTTCAAACGACAGGTCCGAGGCGGTCTGCACCACGCCGCCGTGCGAGGGCTCCGCAGCACCGTGGGCGATGGCGGCAGGAGCGCCTGCCAGCGATGCCACCACCAGAGCGGCCGTTGCTACCAATTGGGAAAGGTTTTTCTTCATATTCATTTGGGTGTCCTTCAGTTGAGTTGGTTTCACTGGCGCACTTCAAAAGGCAGCGCGCCAAGGCCTATGGAAAAGTTCAGGTGGATTTGGGTGTCGCTGAGGATCAGTAAGCCTCCTGGCTAGGCGCTTCGGTCTCGGCCTGTGTACTGGCTTCGATCAAGCGCCGCGTGGCGTTTTCGCCGAACAGCCAGAACATCACGGGCGTCAGTAGGGTATCGAGCAGAGTCGAACTCACCAGCCCGCCAAAGATCACCACCGCCACCGGGTGCAAGATCTCCTTGCCGGGCGCATCTGCGGCCAACAAGAGTGGGGTCAAGGCAAACGCCGCGACGAGCGCCGTCATCAGCACCGGCGTTAGGCGTTCCAGCGAGCCACGAACAATCATGGTTTGGCCGAAAGTCTCACCCTCGAACTTGCACAGGTTGATGTAGTGACTGACCTTCAGGATGCCGTTGCGCGTGGCAATACCTGCCAGCGTGATGAAGCCCACCATGGATGCCACGGACAAACTCACTCCGGCCAACCACATGGCCGCCACGCTGCCGATGAGCGCCAGTGGGATGTTGGCCATGATGATGGTGGCCAGCACCGCCGACTGGTACCGCATATACAGCACCAGGAAGATCATGGTCAGCGAAATGAGCGACAGCCCCACGATCAGTTGCATGGCCTGCTCCTGGGCCTGGAACTGACCTTCCAGACTGAGGAAGGTACCGGGCGGCAGCGCTGTTTTGCCCATCACTGTGCGAATGTCCGTGATGATGCGCCCCATGTCCGAACCGTCCGTGTTGGCATAGACCACGATGCGTCGCCGCCCGTTCTCGCGCCCAATCTGGTTGGGGCCGTCGGTTTCCCGGACCGTGGCGATGGCGGAAACAGGTATCTGCCCGGCGGGCGTGTCTATCAGCGTGCGCTCCAAGTCTTGAGGGCTGCGCTTTCCATCAGGCAGTCGCAGCACCAATTCGTATCGCCGCATGCCCTCCACGATCTGAGCGCCGTGTGCGCCATCGGTCAGGGCCTGCAGGACACGTATGGCCTCGCCCGGTGACAACCCCACCTGCGCAGCCTTGCGGTGATCCAGCCGCACAGTGATCTGCGGTATCAGCACTTGCTTCTCCACGGTCAGATCGACAAGGCCAGGCACGCCGGAGAGTCCCTGGCGCATCTGCTCGGCCAATCCTCGCAGGGTGTCGGTGTCGTCCCCAAAAATCTTGAGTGCGATCTGTGCCCGTACCCCTGACAAGAGATGATCCAGGCGGTGTGAGATGGGCTGGCCGATAGCCACCTGTGCAGGCAGAACAGCCAAACGAGCCCGAATGTCCGCCATCACTGCTTCGCGGTCCCGTGAAGACCGTTTCAAGTCCACGTCGATCTCGGCGGAGTGAACGCCTTCGGCATGCTCATCCAGCTCAGCCCGACCAGTGCGCCGGCCGACCTGCGTGACTTCGGGGACCTCGGCGATCAACGTCTCTGCCAGCGCGCCCATGCGGTTGGCCTCGGCCAGTGCAGTGCCCGGATTGAACACCATCCCCAGCACCAGTGAACCTTCGTTGAAGGCCGGTAGGAAGGCTCGCGGAAAAAACGGCACGCTGGCAGCGGCCACGACAACCGCGACCGCCGCCCCGGCCATCAGCGATCTGGATCGTGGAAAAGACCACGCCAAGACCTTGGTATCCCAGCGCTTGAGCCATGACACCAGCTTGCTATCACCATGGTCCAGCCGTTTCATCCTGGGCAGCAGATAGAGGCTGAGCACCGGGGTAACGGTCATGGACACCAGCATCGAGGCCAGCACCGACACGATGTAGGCGATGCCCAAGGGGGTGAAAAGCCGCCCCTCAATGCCGGGCAGGGCAAACAGTGGAACGAAGACCAGCACCACAATCGCCGTGGCATATACGATGCCCGAGCGGACTTCCACACTCGCCCTGCGGACGACCTCCAGCGTGGACAGCGGATTGGTCAGTGCGCGGTTCTGCTTGAGCCTGCGCAGGATGTTCTCCACATCGACCACGGCATCGTCCACCAGCTCACCGATGGCAATGGCGAGTCCCCCCAGCGTCATGACGTTGATGGACTGATCCAGCAACCTGAACACCAGTGCCGTGACGGCCAGAGACAATGGGATTGCGACGAGGGAGATCAGCGTGGTCCGCGCAGATAGCAGGAACGCGAACAGCACAATGGCAACCATGATGGCCCCATCGCGCAGCGCCTCGGTCACGTTGCCAATGGATGCTTCGATGAAGTCCGCTTGCCGGAATAGCACTTTGGGCGGCGCCAGCCCGGTTGGAAGCCCCTGTTTGAGGTCTGCCAATGCACCTTCAATGGCATGCGTGATCTTCACGGTGTCAGCTGCAGGCTGCTTCTGCACGCTGACGATGACTGCGGGGGCGCCGTTGTATCCAGCGTCGCCACGCTTCATGGCCGCAGCGAAGCGAACGTTGGCGACCTGTTCCAGCAAGATGGCCCGACCGTTCTTCCACGCCACAGCCACGCCCTGCAGGTCTTCGACCCGGCTGGTGCGGCCAATGTGCCGGATGAGAAATTCACGGCTGTTGAGGTCGATGAATCCACCGCCCGCATTGCCTGCAAAGCCTCGCAAGGCCTGCTCTATCTGTGTGAGGGTTACGCCAAACTGCGCCATCCGTGCCGTATCTGGCTCCACACGCAACTGGCGCACCTCGCCGCCAATGGGGATGACCTGCGACACACCTGGGATAGATAGCAGTCGCGGGCGCAGCACAAAGTCCGCGTACTCGCGCGCTTGCATAGGAGTTGTGGCCGCTGCCTTGCCATCACCAGCAGAAAGCGGGAGCGCAATGAGCATCACCTCGCCCATGATCGAGGACACAGGTCCCATGACCGGCGTGATGCCCGCTGGCAGTTGCTCGCGCACCAGTCCCAGGCGTTCCGCCACCAGTTGGCGATTACGGTATATGTCCGTTCCCCAGTCAAATTCTGCGTAGAGGATGGACAGGCCGACCCCTGAAGTAGAGCGAACTCGCGTCACGCCCGGCATGCCGTTCAGCGCTGTCTCCAGCGGAAAAGTGACCAGCTGCTCGACTTCTTCAGGCGCCATGCCACCCGCTTCGGTCAGCACTGTGACCAAGGGTTTGTTGAGGTCGGGAAACACATCGACAGGCGTGCGCCACGCCGTGATGGCCCCGTAGACCAGCAGCAGCGCTGCGACCGCCAGGACGAACAAGCGGTTGTGCAGGCTGTTTCGTACGATCCAGTTGAACATTGCGTGGGCTCCGTTCAGCGGATTTGTGCGATCAGCGGCGCACCCTGCACCACGACGCGGTTATCGGCCCCAAGCCCCTGGGTGACCACCACGGTGGCAGCGTCCAGCGCCCGGTACTGCACCGGCTGAGGGATGTAGCGCTCGGCCCCAGACTTGATCCAGACGATGGGCTCGTTGGCGCTGTTGCGTACCACGGCTTGCGCAGGCAGCACAAAACCCTTGATCTGCTCTTTCAACGAGGCCACCACGGTGACGGGCTGCCCAACCGCCAGAGGCAGGGCCGCGCCTGGCGTTTGCGCAACGGCCCTGAATGTCATGGGAAGAACGCCGTCGCGCAAGCTACGCGCCGCGCCGATCAGTTGCAGCTTGACGCCCGCCACGCCCTGCAGGTGCGCATCACCGGTGCGATGAGGGAGGCTGGGATCAGCCGTCGTGGCTTCCACCAGCACCCGCGCGGGATCAATGACTTCAAACAGCACCTCGCGTGCTTCCACGACTTGGCCCTTCGTGGCGTCCGCTCGGGCGATGACGCCAGCTACGGGCGCCAACAACGGCTCGCGTGCGCCCAGGCTTGCGCCAATGCTCTTCTCACGCGCAGTGAGGCTTTGCAACTCGGCGCGGGCTGACTCGATCTCCTTGCGGGGAACTGTGCCTTCAAGGGACTGCAACCGTTGCACTCGCTGCGCTGCCAGCTCGCGGCTACTGCGCAGTTCTGCAAGCTGGGCCTGTTGGTTGGCCAGCGCATAGGGTTCGGCATGGTGGGCCACGTAGGCCAGCACCTCTCCCTGGCGCACGGTCTGACCTGCAACGGGCAGTCCACGGGGGCCCGCTTCGATCCGGCCGCCGTGAATAGCTTGGACACGCCCGCTGGCATTGGGGTCCACCACAACGCGCCCTGGCAGCTCCATAGTGGCTGCGGCTTCTGATTCAGGGGTCAGCTGCGTGCGGATGCTCAGGCGCCGCTGCGCCAGCATGGGCACATTGACGCTGCCGTCCGGCAAGCGCATCAGTCCCGATGCGCTCGTGGTGGCCGGTGCATCCAGATGCTCACCGTTGGGGCCGTGGGCTCCGGGCGCCGCCGAGGCTGAAACCGAAATTGCCAGCACGAAAAGCGCTGTGGCAACTGTACCGATGTGCTTGGGCATCTTGTTGGCCTTGCTTTGTTCCATAGAGAAAGTCACAGAGCACCTCCCTTGGACGGTGCCGTGGAAGCCTTGCGGGTTCGGCCAAAGAGCCACGCGACCGCTGCCAGAAACACCAGGGCGCCAAGAAGCCAGGCTGTGCGAGGCAATCCATGCGCGTGGCCATCGTCATGACCGTGGCCGTGGTCGCCGACCTGTGACGCAGGGCCGGAGACTTTGAGCGTTCCGTCCAGCAGGTCACTGTCCTGCCCGGCCAACACCGTGACGATGATGGGGTGCTCGCCAGAGGTCGCCAGCAGCTTGAGCATTTCCTCGTCGTCCACGGCGTAGTCGCCCATGTCGGCATGGAATTTCGCTGCTGCCTTGAGTGCACCGGACTCCACCTCGACCTGGGCATTGAGCACGGGCTCATTGGTGGCAAAACGGTTGATCAGGATCGAGAGTTCGCCGCCTTGCAGGCGACCGACCAGCTCAAACATCTCCGAGTGCGCCTCGAAGCTCGGAACTGTGCCGGCGCTACCGGCCATCTGGCCAGGGGCGTCCAGATGCTCACCATTGGGGCCATGGGCTCCGGGCGATGCAAAAACCGGGGCGCTAGAGAGCAGGAAAGCGATGCAGCTAGCCGCCAACAATTGCACCAGGCTACGAAAAGAATGGATGTTGAACAGTGTCATGGGAGGGTTCCGAAAGCTTGTTGAAGGCGGGCATGAGCAAGACCCAATGTCACCTGCTGGCGTGCGAGGCTGGTGTCGGCCTGCGCTGCCGCTGAAAGAGCACGTAGCAACTCGGGCAATGGCGTCTCTCCAGCTTTGAAAGACTGGGAAATGAGGTCTGCTCGCTCGCGCAGCAGTGCTGTACGCTGGCGCTCTGCATCCAACTGTTGTTCCGCAGAACGAATAGCAGCCTGGGCCATGGCCACTTCTGCTGCCAGGCGTTCGGTCGTGCGAAGTTCTGCGGTTTGGGCTACGTCCAGCTCGCTCAGCGCTGCAGCTTGCAAAGGCAAGTTGCGACCGGCCGTGCCGAGCGGTATGCGTACACCAATCCCAATGCTGTTCTGAGCCTGCTCTCCACGCCCCGGCGTGTCCTGCCGGATTCGGAGCAGAAGCTCCGTCGGCTCCCTCCGGGTGACGGCAACCGCATCCAGACGTTTACGGGCGCGCTGTGCGCTGAGCGCCGCCACGCGGTTGTCGGGATGGTCTTCGATAGAGGCTGCTGTCGCCTGGTTTACCTCCGTGTCAGACTTGTATTCCTGCCAAAACAATCTCGGCACCTGAACCAGTCCTGTCAATGTTGTCCACTGCGCTTCGCTGGCGGTTTGTCGCTGACGCATACCGAGCAGTGCAGACTGTGACGCCAACACTTCCGAGCGCGCCGCCAACGCATCTGCATGGGCCAAATCTCCGGCCTTTACGCGACGATCCACGTCGTCAGCCAGTTGTTGAAGGTACCGGGTCTGGGTCTCAGCCAAGTCCGCTTCCAAGCGCTGCCCGGTGATTGCCCAGGCAGCCTCGCGTACAAGCCCGGCATAGTGCAGGCGGCCGGCGCTGGTTGCGGCGTGCGCCAGTTCCAAATCTGCGTCTGCTGCGGCGTTTCTCGCCTGACGTTGCCCAGGGAGCCAAAGAGGCCATGACAAGCCAGCTTCAGTCTCTCTGCGTCCAGCGGATGTTTGCCATCGGTCGTCCCGATGGGACAGCTCCAGTGCGGGAGGGGCTGGCCAGAGGCTGGAAGCTGCAGCTTTATCGGCCTGGGCTCGCGTTACTTGGCCCGCTGCTTCTCGCGCCTGCGTAGCGCGCAGCCAAGCGGCGTCCACCGCCTGGGCCAAAGTGGGTGCGGTAGCCGATGCTGCCGCCAATGTGGGTGGAGTCGTGTCGGCCTGTGCCGCCGCTGCACCAACAAGGGCGCACCACAGCACACAGCCAGCGGAAAAGTGTCCGCCACGCCCGGAGAAAAGAAAACTCACGGCATTCCTGACTGATCAATGGCGACAAGCCACGGTCAGAAACGCACATCAGCGTCTGATCGCAAAGACCTGTCGCACCAAGAAACATCCCCGCTTCTTGCTAGAAGCCGGGTGCTATGGGTAGATCAGGAAAAGAGCCGAGGAGGTCGCCGTAACCCATCTAGGTACGGCGGTGGTCCCACTGATTCAATTGCTACTGCAGGAGCAGGCAACCGACCGAAGGGAAGCGATGGTTGAAGCGATAGAAACAGAGCGGCAGTGCCAGGCCCGGCATCTGCGAGCATGTGCTGAATTGACTCTTGGGAGTCATCCTGATGCGTGACCCCATCTTCATCATGGTGATGGGAGGCACCCTCAAGGTGCATTGCAGCATGGTCTATCTGGAACACGCTTCCATGGTCAAGCACTACCGTTTGCCTGGCCGTTGCAAAGGCTTGGCAAAAGACGGACAGCAACAAAAAGACTGCAAGCAGTCGGCGCATGACAGATGGCTCAGCGGATGAGAATTTGTAGCAATCATACAGACTCTTTTGCCGCATCTGCTGCTCATAACACCACGTTTCTTGAGCATAAAGCAGCCGCTCCATTATATTTCATTAATAAATATAAAAATAAATTTATATATTTAATTTAGAATATAATGCAACGAAACGAGAAAACTCGCAGATTTAGATCATCTGGCAAAGTGCCGCCGCTCTGGACAGCAAGTGGTTCCGCTGCAGTTGGAATGAATCGTTGGCTCAACCACGGAATTGTTTGCTCCACCCAGGCTTTCAGACGCCATCAGATGGGGCAACTTCTGCACCGCATTGGCGTGCTGCTTCCGCAATGGTTGAGCGGCCCGGATTTGATTCGAGAAAGTCGTAGCCTGGAGTCAACATGCTGGCGTGAGCTGGGTTACCCGCAGCAGCCCCACTTTGCCGATGATCTTCCCCCGTTTTTGATGGCGGACGGAGATGGTCAGCCACGCAAGCTTTCGGCTCCCGCAGAACCCATGGAACTGGCGCGGCAGATGACCGCGCTCCCATACTGCTTAGTGAGTGTCGACAGGACATCCTGCTTGAAGTCGACGTGCGTATATGTCGCGTCGCTGAACGCCGATGTGTATGCCGCCTTGGCTTCTTCTGTCAACTGGGTCAGGTCGCTCTGAAAGCAGCCGTCGAGCCGAATAACGATGTCCACATCGCTCTCGGCGTAGATATTGGTGTCATTGCCGTACGAGCCCTGCAGAAACACCTTGAAGTCCTTGCTCGCGTAGGGCGTTGTACTGGCTTCTAGGACATTTTTTATCGTGTTGTATGTATTGCTCGATTGTGTGATCGAACCCTGATGAGACCATGTTTCGAGTTGAGATTCAGGAATTGGCATCTTTTCCCCCTGGCTACATCAAATACTCGCGAAGCTGCTGCTCGCGCGAGGCGAACGATTCCCTGCCGAGTTGGAAAAGGAGGTCCAGTTTTTTGAGGTCGTGCTCCAGCAGATCGGTAGCCATCTCAGGCGAGACGTAGGAGTCGCTGATCCGGATTGTCGGCACGTCGTGGAAGAGAATCTGGCGAAGCTGATCCATAGACTGTGTGTTGATCTCCAAGGTTTTTTGCAAAAGTTGAACGCTGACCAGGAACTTCTTCGCTAGCCACATCTTGAGTCCTGGCTTCGGATCTGGATAAATGCCCACGCCAACGCTTACGAGTCTGATGTCCTCGCGCCTTCTCTTGAGTGCCTGCAACGCGTCTGCGATTGCGTACAGCGTCGGGTTGTTCGCGCAGTACGCGCGCGCGAGGGCTGAACCAGGACGATCTTCTCCGAGTGTGTCGGTGGCGCAACGCATCCAAAAATTGGGCAGGCGGTGCTCGGTCAATACGAACGATGGACGCCCTCGGGTGGAGCGATTGACGCTGCGGCAGTGGTGCTGCGCTGGCCGTCATCCGCTACGGTTAACGCGCAAACTGAGTTGGACGTGGGGGCTCTGGCCTTGGTGGGCGGTGTGGCCTAGACACTGGAGCTACTGAGATTTTCAGCAACACAAGGGGCCACACAAATGAACGCAATCACGACGATCAACGCAATCAGCGCAGCCAACCGCACCCACACTTCGCGCCTTTCTGGTGTAGCGCTGGTGCCCGCTGGCCTGTGCCAGTACGGTGAGCAGGTGCGCGCGGCCGACTTGCTGCGCGTGGACTTTGACGCCGACAGCATCCGCAGGGATGGTCTCTACCTTGTAGAAGGGGTGACGGATGACGGCGTGGCCTGGATGGGCTGCCGCAGGTTTAGTCGTAGCCTGGATGGGGCGCTGAGCGTGGACGACTCGGGCCGGGGTGACTGGCGCGACGTTTCCAGCCTGGAGGCCGCGGGGTTCCGGGTGGCTGGGTACGTGGAGCAGGTTTATCGGGCGATGTGATCGCCGGAAACAACAAAGCCCCATTTCTGGGGCCTTCTTGCGCTTGCCTCTACCTGTTTTGGTTTTGGCGGGTTTCATGGGGGGTAGCGATGCCGAATCGCCTTGTAACCCGCATGAATGCTAGCTATATGGCGGAGAGGGCGGGACAAATCTGAAATTTGTCAAAAACCCTTACCAATCAATGACTTAGTGATAGCGGGGGTTAAAAACTCGCTACCAGTGTTGCTACTAGTTGCGGCGTGTATCTCTTATAGCACACATACCTTACGGTTGATAAAAATAGTCAACTGTAAGCTTGATGTGTTAGGAGAAATCGAGTTCTAAGCCCGGAACCATGTCCGAGTAGTCCTCTTGTACTGGTGGCGTAGGCTTAGGCGCCGGGTGCATGTAGCTATAAGTAGTTGCGCGGTATTCAGCAATCGCAAAAGTGCAATGACCGTGAATTTTTGCGCACAGTTTTTCTTTTTCTTCGGTGGTGAAGTTTGAATTAAATAGTTTTGCGAGCGTTTTAGCGTGCTTGAATTTAATTTGCTCAACTTCTGCTTTTATGGTTTCGTCACACATGCGCAAAACCATTCTTTGAGTTGTGCCGGGGCGGGCTGCCTCGTTGCGTGCGGCGCGAAGGATGAAAGCCAATCCGGCGCGGGGGTTGCTTGGACTGGTGGCTATCATGTGTTGAGGCTGTGGGTACTCAATGATTAGGCGGCGCGGGTCAACGGTCTTTTCTACTCCCTCCGGTTTTTTCCACTCAGAGGGGCAAGGAATTCCGAGTTTGGCGGCCAATTGCCCAACATTCCAACGGTCACGGCCTTGAATTGCACGGGCTGCGCGTATCCAATCGGCCGAGGCTTGTTTGTCGCCTTTTGCGCTGCCGTCCAGCAACTGAAATAGATTTTTTAAGTCACTTTTGCTTTTGTCTTTTGTGTCATAAGCGGCCAGTTCTTTTGCGATATAGCCTATATCAAACTTGCCCTCCGGTTTAATGTCAACTCCGTGACTATTGCAACTTAAACCGAATTTTTTTAACGCTGCTTTCCAGTGTTTCAAGACTATTTTTTGAAATTCTTCTAGGTCTGCGCTGGGGGCGTATGTAAAGAAATCATGAATATGAACATGAATTCCATTGGAACCTACCGGGGACTCCATACACTGGACGCGGCCAAGGCTACCAATTTTTAAAAAGCTGCGGCGCATCGCAACGTTAAAAACAGCCAAGGCTGAATAGAAATTAGCTACGTGTAACGACCAATCGCAATCGCGGCGGTGCTTTGCCGTCAGCGTTAATAAGCCAATACACAAATTTTTTGCTTTGGCGGCGGGTACAAATGCGTTGTCAGACCAATTACGCAGAGTCGCAGCTTTATAGCTTGCGCAATGCGGGCATAGATGTGCGTTGCCACATTGGGCGGCATCGTGCATGCGGGCAACGTTTACGATTTGCGTAATGTATTTGCCGTTAATTTTTTCCTTGATGGCCTTTTTTTCGACAATGACAAAAGCGGTTTCAGGGTGTTGGCTGTTGTGTGCTTTTGCTCGTTGACAAAGCTTCAAGCCATCGCCAAGAATGTTTTTACCCGTTTCTAGAAAATCACGGGTTAGAAGCTTTGAGGCTTCGTGTTGTCGTATTGCAGTTAAATTGAATTTCATGTGTGCGTCCATTTCAGTTTTGCAAAACTGAAATTAAACTTTTTACGCCTCACATTTACTTGACAATTAGCGGTTTATTGCTAAAATATATAGTGAAAGAGATTGACGGTAGTGCGTTTACTTTCAGTCTTGGGCAAGTCAAGCGCAAACTTGATTTGCTCCATTTAGGTTATCATTTTTTATTTCGTAAATCAAGAATAAGCCGGGTGTAGAAATACATCCGGCTTTTCTTTTGTCTTTTCACTTTTCTGATGATGGTCAAATCATCAATTCTTGGCTCGTAACGTGATATCAAAAGTAAATGAAGTTACGGACAAATTAAATCGCTGAAATCCGCGTGTTTATTGGGTTTGCTCAAATGTGTGTATGACTAATACAATTATTCCCTAGGCGCTGCGCCCCCCAGCCCTTTCGGGCCGGGTCCCCCCGCTAGTTTTTATACGTTTTTATGTATGGGGTTTTTAGGCAGGATGCCCCCCAACCCCCACGCCCCAGCGCGGGGGAGCTTTTCCCCACAATGAGAAAAGCGGCTCCTAGCCGCTTTTTATTGCTCTGAAAACCTAAATTAACGACCTAATTCAATATCTTTGGAGTAGGATTTTCTATCCTCAGTCGGGTCTAAACCGACCGTCCAATCCCTATTTTCTTCGTAGAAATTATTTACCTCTCTTAAATCGCCGTTTAAACGTAGGTTTAAATGGGTTTGAAAGTCGTCGTGTAATTCAATCGCCTCATCAATCGTTTTTAACTTGGCTCCAAGCTCAGTTATTTTGGATTTATATTGTGCATTTAATTGATTAGTCTGGTCTAACTGCTTCTTTTCGAGAAATTTCCGAATTCCGTCCAGCTCCAAAGACTTGGATTTCAAGACCTGAAACTCCCCATCGAGGTCATCATCTTTTTTTTTTTCACAGCGGTGAAAGCATCGAAAAGTTCTTTTTCTCTTAGCCGCAGCTGCTCCTCTCGGGCTTTCAATTCTTTCTCCCGCTTTTCAAGTTCAGCTTTTGTTGCGTCGATTTCGAACAGCTTCAACTCTTTATGAACGTCTTTGAAAAGAAGCTCTTTTTTGTACGTCTTTACGTCAACGTGCTGCTTCTTTTCTTCCTTAATTTCGCCCCGGTCGAGGCCGTACTTTTGCCCGACTTGCTCATAGAAATCCGTTTGGAATTGAGAAAAAGCATTTTTTCCATGCATGAAGCCTTTGAAATTTAGAACATTATTCGCATCAATAGGTATATAAAATAGGTGTGCGTGTGGGGTTTCTTCATCAAAATGCAACCAACCCCCAAAGAAATTATCCTCACCGAACTTATCCTTTAAATGCTGGATAGAGTCTTGAAAATACTTTTTTTGGTCTTCGGGAGATAAAATATCCTGAACTTCTTTGGAAAAAGTCACTACAACCTCAACAGCCCGGACAGCATCAGGGCGGGGTTTGCGTGATAACTTCGACATGTAGCCGTCATAAGCGGCTTTAATCGCGCCGGGATTTTTGACGTTCTCAGGTCTGAGAATTTCATTTGCCGCCGACTTCGATACATCGTAAGTATCAGTCTCGCGGATTTTGCTGGTGCGGTTATTGTGACGTGCCCTGGCTTGCAGCTCAGTCCATGACTTAACCTTCTCTAATCTAATAATGCAATACTTGTTCATGCATTTAGATTGGCAAAAAAGTTTTAGTGTTGCCATTTATTACTTGGTAAATTTATTTACCAAGTAGACTCACTACACCAAATTACCCCACAAGGGGGTAATTAGGTTTCTTTCGCCCTGGCCGGGGGCTAAAACCTAACCACAGCCTAACCGAAGTTTAGGTCGTAGGTTAAGGGAGCGCCGTTATTAAAAAAGACCTTAAAGTCATGTTTAACATGGCGCGTAAATCGGGTGGGGTGGGGTTTGGGTCCTACCACGCGTATATTCTTGGTTGTATATTAACCGTTGATGGTTTTCGCACCTTCGGTGCTGCCATGGGGGTCAAGACCCCCATCCCCCCATTAGCCAAGGGGAGGTTTTACATCGGGTCAATGAGTTCTGAAAAGTCCACCTCAAAATCTGGTGCACCCGAAATGGCCTTTGCTACCGTTTCCGCGATGGTGGTCAAGGTTGGAAAAATTGCCGAAGCAAGGTCATCAATTCCGAATGGCTTCGTGTAAATAGCTACGTTAACATTATCAATTTCGTGTCCGGCGAATTGACAACGATGTTCAAGACTCACGCCGCCTTGCATTAACTCGTTATTTGTATATTTTCGCAGGCTATGAAAAACCAGCTTCGGACGGTCAATTTTTGCGACTTCCAAATTCCGGGCCAGCATTTTTCCCGCTGCGTTTCCAGTGCCCTTCCCGTCGCGCTCTTTGTAGCTAAAAAACTTGTCAGAAGGATTTTTCAGTGTGTCCAGTTTGGCGGATATATGGGAAAAGATATAAGGGTGTAGCGGTACCTCCCGGATGCCTGCCACCGTTTTGCTGTCGCGGATGGTAATGTAGGGGGTGCCTTTGCGGCTCCGCTTGAAATCATCTTTTTTCAGTGCAGTGATTTCGCCCACTCGGCACGCGGTAAAAATTCCCATCAGAACCGCCGTTGCGTAGTCGGTGCCCAACTTTTCTCGGAAAAAGTCGCAGCCCACCAGGGAGACAATTTCATCCGTTTCAAACGTTGCCCAGCCTTCTTTCAGCTTCTGCTTTTTCGATACCAGTGAGCGGCCTGCGGCGGGGTTGTCTTGCCGGGTGTAGCCCTGCTTTTTGGCAAAGTTGAGAAGGGCGCGGATCGTGTCTGTTTTATTGGCTACGGTGCGAAGGCTGTTGCCTTTTTGAGCCAAATGCTCTTGAAAGCGCGTTATGTCACTTGTCGTGATGCGAGTGATGCGCGGATTGCGAAGAAAAACGGAAAGCTCATCCGCAGTGTTGCGGTAGGAGATGACCGTGGCTTGGGTCACCTTTTTGAGCAAAAAATACTTTTCTAGCAGCTCATCGAGGCGTAGCGCTGTGGGGTCGTCTGCTGGGGCGGGTGCGGCAGGTGCAGCTATGGGTGCGGGTGCCTGGGGCTGACCTGTGTGCAGAGCCTTCAAAGCCTCAATGGCTTCCATCAGGCGGGCGTGGTCTTCCGGGCCATCGGCCTTAAAGATGCCGCGAGAGGCGTCGAGTTCGTACTTAGCTGGGGGGAGGGGTGTGGGCTTCGTCATGTCGTGCAAAAGGGCCAATGCGCGTTGAAGTGCTTCGCGCTTGTAGCCGGTTCGCAGTGACTTTTTGACCTGCTGCCCGGCTATGCGGGTGTGCAGATAGTAGACGTTGCCAAGCTTGTAAATGGGCAGACCGAGCATGAAATGCTACCAGTTCTGCTACCACCTTTTTCCAAAAAATCACGTAAGCCGTTGATTCTAAAGGAAAAAAAGCAATTGGCGGAGAGGGCGGGATTCGACCAATCCGAAGAACTTTTTCAATAAAATCAACGACTTACGTAAATTGGCAGCTTCGTCACCGTATGACCTTCCGTATGACCTAGAAGGCTCAAGGTGAAGTTTACCGCGCCTTGTTCGCGCCAGAGGTGAATCCAGCTGGTCTGACCGGACGATATGCAGTCGTTGGTAGAGGCGACTTTCAAGCACCCACCGCCCGCGCTTTCTTCCACGCTCGCCGTGCAATCGGACGGAGCCCGGGAGGCCCCTGATGCGTCACCCATCCTGCATGAAGTCCCACGAAAGGCTCGCATACCAGAATCCCGCGACAAGCATCCCACTGTGAAGGCCAAGACACGGGGCCGACCTTGTTCTATCGACTCAATTCGGCGGCCTGAGGGGCACCGCACCCGCCGGGTCCGGTAAGAGCTGTTCTAGCTGGCCAGGAGCTTCGCTGTCCGGTGTGGGCGTCTGGACCCGATGGTCATCGCGGCTCCAGAAACTGCGGGAAGTGCACCGCACCCCGTGGAGCCCTCTCAGGTGGGGGCTTGCCCGCTACAGAAATTTTTTCGGCTCATTGCAAAGCCGAGAAGTATCGTGTTACATTTCACACCCTCATCAGCGCAATATCTCGCGCAAGAACACGACTCCACCTGCACATCGCTGCGGGCGTCGGATTGTCGTGTTCTTTAAAAAATATCGCCGCCCTGGCAACCATCGATAACGCGCAGACTCGCAAACTACCCTGCCACGACCGATGGTGGCGCCTATTACGCAACCCATTTTTCATTGTTGGCCCAAGGTCAACAGACTTTCACACGTCCTCTTTTCAAGCCCCGCTGGTCGGGGCTTTTTTATTTCCGAATTCAAAATGCAAAACAAATTCCAAATCTCTTTTTATGAAAATTCGCAAGGCGTCACTGTCGGCTCCTTGAGCATCGGCCACCAAAAGCTGCTCGATACAACGCACCCTGCGACCATTGCCTACGCACTTCAAGCAATGAACGCAGAGTCTGTCGAAATAACACATGAATCCACGAGCTTTGAGATTCCCCTCCCCGGCGTGATGCTGATGTCCCGTCAATTGGAATCGCTGGGTCAACATGCGCACTGGGTTTCGCATTTTTTGATGTTCTCGCAGATTGATTCATTCAACCCGCCAGCGATTGATGACCGGGCAGACATTCACCTCCGGACCGCCATCCACTTTCTACCTAAGGGACTGGTCAAGCGCAAGCCGACAAGTGCAAAGCCCCAGGATTGGACGAAGAAGCTGAATTTCCGAAAGGGCTTCATCTACTTCCCCTTTTGCTGAAAGGCCTGAGGAAGGCCTGTTCGCTCAGAGATAGGCGGGTTTGACTTCCGAGGCTAAAACTAGATTCGAATTAATAAACACCTAAGAAAATAATTGTGATTAAGCTAACCCCTATCAAAACGCCCCTGCTCTTTGAAAATGCCGGTGAAATTGAAAATTGGAAAAAAACTTTCTCAAATCACGGTGGATTAGATATAGAAACTGGCGCCTTCGTTCCATTGAGAAATGTCAAGAAGATGCTCGAAGAAAGCTCCTGCGCAGTCAGTTTTATTATGGATTCAATTGCAGGAGCTTCTGAATATGGAAGCATCGCGCTTTGCGACTATTCTGACTTTAAAGAGCTTTTCGCCAAACTAAAAGAAATCGGAATTTTCCTGCAGGCGCTTGCAGAATACGGGGAATGCTTTTGGCTCAACGAGCGACATCTTCACGCATTCTTTAATAATCTTATATACGACGAAATGGATTGCATCTCCTATGCCAGCATTGCCAACTGGCTCGAAGATAATGCTGAATGAGTTTGTTGTTGCTATTAGAGCAACGTCACATTGCTCCCCATAGAGGAGACCGGGCAGCGCTCCCAACTGGCGAATAGGTCTTGAGATGTCAGTTGCAAACCCCCAAGCGTTTCCAATCTCCGAATGGCCGCAAGGCAGCAAACGCCTCGCGGTTCAGCTTCACCATTTCATACCGCCGATGTCGGACGAATCCGTGCTGATGTACGCATCGCTGTCAGAAAGTCCCGTGCTAGCGTGATGTTCAAATGACGTACCGCTATCGCCGTAGGTTTTTCCCATCACGTCCACCACGCCCCCATCGAGCATGGGTGTGCCATCTACGTTGGCTATCGGCCCGGGATACCCCGCGATACCTGCCGCAGCCAAGGCGCCTCCTGCCCCCAGCTGCCCGACCACACTTTTGCGACGAAGGCGTTCTTGCTCATCTCCCGCCTCGTCCACCCAACGACGCGCAGCCCCTGCCGCACTCACACGGCGGATAACAGCTTGTATGACACCGATGGCGACTCCGAGCCCAAAGAGCAGTTCCCCCCCACGAATCGGCCACACGTAAAAAGGTTTTCCCCACACCTTGTGTTCGGGCGCAAAAAACAAGCCGAAGAAATAGAGGAGCAATCCGCAGGTTACAAGAACGGACCAGATGGAAATACCGCGTTTCATGGAGCTGATTCTTTCAGGCGGGATGTGGTGCTGCAACAATATGCTACATGGAGCGCATGGTGATGCCATAGAACAAATCCGCTCCGGAAGAAAGCCCTGTGAGACTTGAAATCTCACAGGGCGAATCAGTCTTGGGCTTGTTACCTGGTTACCTCCGCCGCCACAGAAGAGGGCTTGGCAATCTTTGCTGCCTCAAAAGCGATGATGAGCAGTGTGCCCGTCGGCTTGCCTTCACGTGACAGATAGAAGTCCGTCTTGAGTTTGCCCGTGACCTTCACGAAATCGCCCCTGTCGAGCAACGGCTTGCTGTCCTTCATGACCCGCACCGTGTACCAGGTGGGCTCGGTATCAACGCCTCGCTGACTCTCAGCCAGGCGAAATTCGAAGTACGCCTTGCCGCTGACCTTGCTCTTCTTCACCTCTGGTTGGGTGGCAACGTTTCCAAAAACTTGCATTCGATGTCCTTTTTTGAACACAGGGCGGATGCCCTGCCTTGTTCGTGTAGCAACCTGGCTCGTTCCGGGTCAGTGCACGGTCTCCTGCGGTGAAGCCTCGGTAAGCGCATGACCGGAAGTGAGCATGGAGACACTCACATCAGTCACCTCATGCCCCATCACGAAGCTCGGGATGGCATCTGCGCGACCGAGCGTCAGCATCGCCATTAGCATGTCGCCAAGACCCGCTTCTGCAGGCGGCCTTTGGGCGCTTGTGCACAACCGCAGCAGTGGCTGAATGTCCTCCTCGCCGGTGGGTTGACCCGGTATCACCACCGCCTGCAGCTCTCCGGCGCGCCCCAGCGAGAAACCATGGCGTGCCTCGGGCATCGCACGGAAGAACGCTGCAGAGGCCGGTTCCCAAAGAGGCAGAACGAATCGATGTTGGTGGCCTTCGATTTGGTGCGTTACCACTCCCCAGCGGCTGCCAGGTGTCGAAGTAAATGCGCTCACGCGAAACGGAATAGCGATAGCTGGAGTGCGTGAGAAAAGCTCATAGGTTGATGCCTTGACGTCTCCGCAGAGCATCCAGCGCTGCTCGTAGCACTCTGTCTCATGATGAGGGCGATGTCGGGTGGCCGCGGCGACTTCTGCAGGAGACATCAGGCGCCCCATGGCAAACTGCGTCTCCAGGTCGTGCTTCGATGGCTCGTATGTGAGCTGTCTCAATCTGTTCATAGTTGTCCTTACAAAGCGCGGTATCGCGCAGTTCGTATAGACACCAGTCACACTTGCCTCAAATCCAGGCGGCCGGCCGTTGCTGCCCCCACTGCGCGCATGTCATTTCTTGACCGCAGGTGGGTCGCGTGACTCGCCATGGATGCGCGTAGCGCTATCAACCGGGTGCAATAACCCGATGGGGTGTGGCCACGGGGTCATGCCCGGCGGCCTGCGGTAAGGCAAATAGTTGTCGGTGAACCAGCCTTGCGTGGAGAAGCCGCCGCGCCCATCCATGCGCACGCGCGGCAGCCAGATGGGCAACTCCTGCACCATCACATGCCCGGCGACAACGTCCACAAGCCGCAGGCGCCCATCCTTCATCCGCTCCTCAACCGTGAGCCAGACCTCGAATCGCTGACCCTCTGTGAGTACCAGCCGGCGGCGCCCCTCGGCCAGCGAGTGCCGCGTCGTCTCTGCGGCGAGGCTTGCCAGCGTCGCGAGCACGCGGTTTTTGATGCGCTCGGTGCGGGTGTAGACGACGACCCGGCGCAGCACCGGTCCGAGCGTGGTAGCCGCGCCCACCGAGAGCACCAAAAATTTGAGGGAGGCGGCACGGTCTGACCCGCGCGCGCTGCGGTCCACCTCGAACCACGTCACTCCATCGGACTCGATGGCCACCGCGTCAGGTCGAAGGTTCAGGACCCTGCGCTTCCCGGGTGATTTGGTTGCCGCCTGCAGCAGGCCTTGCGCGACAGAGCCGTCTGAGCCGAGTCTTGTGCTGAGAACCTGAAGCAACTCCTGCTCAGCCATCGCTGCCAGCCCTCGCGCCTCCGAGCAGAGTGTCAGAAACTGGGCCCACAGCCGATGCTCCGGGTTCGTCATGTCCGTGACGCGTCGCACAGACGCTGCGGCATCAACGTCACGTTCCTCCAGCCATGCCGCCCCGCGTTCGGTGATGCCGTAGACAGTCATAAAGCGGCTGGTGCGGTACCTGGCAAGCAATCGTGCCTTGCACATGCCACGGACCGCTCTTTGCGCCGCACTCAGAGCCGCTTTGAACGGTCGCTCTGCAAAACAGCGCACTGCAACATCGATGGTACGGATGACCCGAAAGCGGGTGGCCAAGGTCAGCGAGCGCAGCCAAATGGCCTCCTGCAGAGGCCATGTTCCGATGCGTGCCGTCAGCCCTCGGGGAACCTTCCGAGAGGCCTCTGCTGTCGCAGGCAGGGGCTCTTGCATCTCAGGGACAGGCGCAGCTCTCCCGTGGGTGCATTGCATCTCTGCACCTGTGGCTGTGGTGGCCGGTTCCGGGGTGGAGTCGGGCGTGTCGTCGGGGTGTGTTGTCATTGTCAGGGCTCCGGTGGTTGGTTCCACCGGCCCCCTGAGCAACCGTGCGGTGCCGTCGGGCCTCGTGCCGGTGGTTCACTCGTGTAGCGAACGCATCGCTGTCGCGCTGCCCGTTCGCACCACCCAGCACACCTCGCGAGACCCGCAAGTGCTTGGTGGCACCGATGTCCGACTGCACGACCTCCAGCGGGCATGGGGCAGATGTCTTTCCCCGCTGGAGGTCTCGCACGCCACGGGCGCGCGTCAGCCGCGCTTTCGTCGCGACGTCCTTCCAAAGCCACTGTTCCATCGCCCGGCTTCGCCGGTGCGAACCGCCGCCGTCCGCAGATGTTTTTTCGAGGGCGGATGTACCTCAGGACGGCTTGCGCAACTGTGCTCACGGCGTGCCCTGCGGTCCCGGCTGACCCCAAGTCCGCCAGAAGCATGCGTTCTTTCGGGCGGCCCCGGGGCCCCGGCCGGTTGAGGTGCTATGCACCCCGTTCCTCCAATGACGGCACGCGCGGGGACGGCGGCGGTTCGCACCGCCTCACCGGCCCTGTCGCGAGCAGCTGTGCCCCCGCAGATGTTCACCAAAGCCATGCGTGCCTCTTGCACGCAGCAACGGGTTTCACAAGGGCCCGGGCTGGACGCCCGGCCGTCCGCCCGCTGTTGTCCTCGAATGCGGGCCTTTGCTTCCATCGGGCCGGGCGTCTGCAGAAACTGTTCAGGCCAATGCAGAGGGTTCATCCAGACCGCTATCGGACGGGCATTCGCGTTTCCGCGGTGCAGCTGTGCTTCTATCCCCGAGACATCCTTCAGATGTCTACACATCACACGGAGCCCCGTCGGGCTGCCGGGAGCCTTTCATGAAAATCAATATCCGAGGCCGTCGTGCCTACCTCTACCGTCGACGTTGGGTGCCCGTCGGCCCTGGCGTGCCGCACGGGTACCCGACCGAAGACTACGTGGGCGTCATCCATGCTGATGCCGAATGCATCCCGCCGCAGCTACTGCAGCTGCTGAGTGAGGCCGAGCAGGAGCAGTTGCGCGACAAGGTTCTGCGACCTGCAGCGCAAGCCCGCGCTGCCCGGGAGCGCAGAGCGCTAGACCCCCAGTGGCGTATCGCGGAGGCCACGCGACTGTTGTCAGAGGCGGTACAGCTTAGCCAGGAGCGGCGCGTGCTGCGCTCCACTCTCGCCCCGGCGCTGCAAGCGCTGGACGCCATCCGTCTGGTAGACGGCGCACCGATTCGGCCTCCGCAGCCCGCGCCCACAGCTGCGGACAGATTGGCAGAAGCACTGGCTGCTGTGAAAGCCGCCGCTGCTGCGGTGCGCGATGGAGCCTATGGTCACGCGCCTGCGGAGGGCGCGCGCAGCACCCGAACGTATCGTCTTTGGTCTGAGCTGACAGAGGCGCTGGACGGCAGTCGCCAGAGCCTGTTGCGTGCGCTGCAAGAAAAGGGCTTTGTGAAGGCGCGCAAAGCTTGATAAGCCAGGCCCACAACCTCTATGGCAGTGCCGTATCAAGGTCTAGAGGGCGGCTTTGTTCTTTGCAGTTGGCTCATCGAAAAAGTCTCATCGGTGACTACACGTAAGGCATGCATGTGCATGCGCTACAGGACACATCACCGATGAATTCCAATATTTGTTTGCAAGCCAACCTAGCCAACTCTCAAAGGACATCCACCCAGGCGCTTGCCCTGGAGGATGACTCCAGGGAAGAGCGAGTCAGCCGTTTGTACGCATCGCCCGGTGGTCCGCTCATCGGCTGGCTGTTTGATGAATGCCGCCGGCGCCGTCAGGAGTACCGAGAGATGGCAGCCTGCCTGGGGGTGACCTACGGGTACGTCAATCAGCTGCGCAGCGGCCTGCGGCAGGCACGGCACATCAGCGACGACTTTGCCGTCAGTTGTGCCCACTATTTGGGTGTACCGCCTGTCGTTGTCAAGATGGTTGCCGGCCGCATTCCCATGTCCGACTTTGTAACGCCACGGGAGCCTGAGGAGGACGCACTGGACCGCGCCATGGCGCAAATGCTCGACGACCCGGTCGCGCGGAGGAATTTGCCTGCGGACATGAGCGAGCTCACCCTCTCTGCGAAGCGCGCGTTGGTGGCGATGTACGTCGAAGCTTCCGGACGAGATGTGTTTGGCATGCACCAGCTGCCGGAGATGGTGCGCTGGCTGCAGCGGGCGGCCACGATTCATGACGAGTCTGAAGCTGAGGCGCTCAGAGGACACCGCGATTTAGCTGATTGACGCTGGGGGCATTGCTCCTATCGGCGCAGTGGCGATGAAGTGATTGATTGACCAACAAGGGGCAAGCCATGGCTTGCCCCTTCTTTTTTGTCGGAAGGAATAAACACCCGACCTAGACCTATCAGCTGGAGCCACTTGGTGGCGTCAGCAAACACGACAGGACACCACCGGCCATCACCGGGGTCCTTTGATTGACACCGCTAAATTTTTGAAAGACTCAAACATGTCAGACCTGCATAACGACGCTCGCATTCCTTTGAATTCTGAAACCGTCCACAACCTGCTGCTCGCCGCCGAGGATGTGATGTCTCGCTATTCCGTCCCGGAGGAATACGCTCTTCAGCGGCTCATGGAGTCCTTGGAAGGCCGTGAAAGTAACGCCCTGAACATTCCGTGTGGCGTTCCGATGGTGCAAGCCAGCGCGCGCTACTTCGTGCTGTTGGAGACAGCGACTGAGCACCTCAAAGGTCGGTTTTCTTCTGCTGAGTTCGACCTTCTTCTCAATGCCCAGTGCACACCGGTCTGGACCTGGGAGCCTTCCTACTCGCTGGCAGGCATGGTGGCGGACGCGCACGGAATAGAGGGGTTGGAAGAACTGGACGTTGGCAATCCATTACGCGTCTTTTTGGAGCGGTTGCTGACGCTGTCGCCGCTGGAAAACGCCGTCTTGGTGGATGCGTGTGAGCAAGTCTGGCGCGGACATCCCAATCCTCTGCTTTGATTTTTTGAATTTTGTTGTCTTTATTTTTATGGACAACAAAACTGCCGGGCGAGATGATTCGCCACATGGCTCAACACAAGAAATCACGAGGCAGACCGACTACCCGCATTGATACCGCAGTGCTCGCGCATTTGCGTCAGAAAGCGGGGTTAACCCAGTTGGGTTTGGCAGAAGAGGTTTACCGCTTAGCCAAAAAACGTTCGTCGAGCCAGGCAAGCCTCAAAAACACTGGCCAGCGTTGGGAAAAGAAGGGCACTCTGGATGCTGGGTTGGCTCAGCACCTTGCCACTGTCTTGAAAACGCCCGTCGAGATTCTGCGTGGCGAACACCCGTTTCCCACGCCCGAGCCCGCCCCCAGTTATGTCAACGAGCTGGAGGCGTTGCTTCGCAAACGCGTGCAAGAAGAGACTGTCCCAGAGCTCGAAACTGCGCTCCAATATTTTCGAGAAAACGGAGATGACGACCCGGTCAGGGAATTGGCTGAAGAGTTGAATCGTGAACTGGAAATCGCTCCTTTAAGTGCATCGAAGGAACGATGGGCGACACTCTCTGCCATCACTGGAATGACGCGGCGCCAGATGCTGCGACCTGTAGGTCATGAAGGACTTTGGCTGCTTATCGCCAGTGGACCGCCAGGGCCCATTCGACATGAACTCCTTGGTGGAATCCATGGGGTCATGCAGGTTTTGCGCGCTGAGTGGGAAGACGTTCGACAGTCCAACTCATTCGGCGATTCCGTCATCACATTCAGCGACGAAAAGCCCTGGTTCAAAGTCTCGTGGATGCACATGATGATTCCCGAATGGGTACGCGAGATGCGGTTTGTGCGTTGCCAGCCCACCGAAGCTGGGCTAATTTGGGTCGCCCCTACAGACAACGACGGCTTTTGGCTCGACCAAATGAGCAATGGCGCCTATGAATACTTCGATTACGTGAAAACGTCCGACGGCATTCAGTCGCCCTCTGTCATAGCCAACCTTTGCCTTCTGCTTAAGAAGTACCTCTCGCAGCAGGAGGTTGAAGCCCAGCAAGCCAGTTCCGAAGAGACGTTGCTTGAAGTGCATCACGGCGCGGTATCCGAAATGCCTGCGTCCACTTTGGCTAGCTTTTCTAAAGATGGACGCGCCAAGTTCATCGTGGTGAATTGGCTTTGCTCGGGCCTTTGGGAGGCACTGTTGCCGCATCTGTCTGAATGGCCGCTGAAATACTGGTCCGTCGATGCGGCTCCAGGACGGATTGATATTTGCGTGAGAGCTGACCAAATTCCAATCAGAGAGTGGAAGGCGTTTGCCTGTCCTCCTCCTTTTGGAACGCGATTGAGCATTTCCCTTGCCGAGCTGACTGATAGTGGCCGGCATAAATCGGTGCCGTGGAGCCGTACCAGCGTAGAGGACGTCTGCGCCAAGCTCAATCGCTCCTTTCAAGAAGCACTGGCAACTTCTCAAGCGCCGACCGGTTAGCCGTTAACCAACCATTCTTGTTTTGAATCGAGCTGCACGGGGCGTGGTCCCGGGCACGGCGCAGCTCGTCCTTTTTCCGGGACCTTGGAGAAATTTATGAGCAATACCCCCACCAATGGCCCTAGCAAGACCGGCAATCCTTCTGGTCCCGGACGTGGCAACAATCCGCCTCGTTCGAAGTGATGCAGTCACAGGCTTCAAGCCTTGGCGCGACACCATTCACGTTTTCCATTCATCAAGTTTTATTCAAAGAGTACCTTCATGGGACGCACATCGAACGATGACCGTAGCGACAGCATGAATCCGAACAACGATGCATATCACCATGCACAGGACAACCATTCGGACCAGTTGAACCCTAACAACGAGCGTTACGCAGGCGAAATGCCTGACGACGAGACAGACTAGCCGTCGTTCTCGGGACCGCGAGTCGCCTTCTTGCAAGAGCACTCGTTGGCTTCGTCATGCGGCCCCTGGTGGCCGCTTTTTTTCGCCAGGCTAAAACATGCTCCTAGACGTGCCAGCTGGAGCCGTTTTGTGGCGCCAGCGGGCACGAGAGGGCGCCGCCGGTCGCACTTGTGCTCCGACCATCGGCGTGGAGCAATCAATGTCAGAAACGAAGTCGGTCCTCGCACTGCGAGACCTCGCAAGCCTCCTGGGCCGGAGCCCGGAAACCATCCGCAAGGACCTGCGCCGCAATCCAGCCGCAGTGCCGCCGCGGCTGCGTATTGAGGGGACACGGCTGTTGCGTTGGCGGGCCGCCGATGTGGATGCCTGGCTCGCTCAGCGTGTGGAGGGCCTGAGCCATGACTGAGGCAATGAAAAACGTGTTTTCTCGCCCCCTCAACATCGGGTACATGCTGCGCAATGAGCCACCGGCGTTGGACCACGTCCTTCCCGGACTGCTGGCGGAAACGGTGGGCCTCGTTGTCGGTCCCGGCGCGGTGAGCAAGACGATGCTGGCGCTGCAAGTGGGTATTGCGATGGCAACCGGCACGCCACTGCTGGGCGGACTGGTCGGTGGTATCTTGGGACGAGCACAAAAGCCGGAGCGCGTGGTTCTGGTTCTCGCCGAGGAATCTGCCAATGTCGTCTGGCAACGCTTGCACGCCATCATGAGCGTCCAACTTGCGGCCTTGGACATCGACCCTGAACTTGCAGCGGAGCTTCTTGAAAAGAACCTAGGCATCCATGCGTTGGCCGGCAGCGACCAGGTCAACCTGCTCGGCGACAACTGGGAGAAGACCCCCGCCGGTGACCTGCTACGTCATGCCTGTGACGGTGCTCGACTGGTGGTCCTCGACCCTGTGCGGGATTTTCACAACGCGGATGAGAACGACTCGACGGCTATGAAGGCCCTTGCTCGTCATATCGCGAGCTATGCCAAGTCGACGGGTGCAGCTTGGCTGTTGGTTCACCATGCCAGTCGCGCCGCAGCCCTGAGTGGCTACGGCGGTAGCGCGGATGCGGGGCGGGGGTCCACGGCCCTGACAAACGCTGTGCGCTGGCAGCTCAACCTCAGCCGCCCAACCCGGGACTCAGCGAAGCTGCATGGTCTGTCCCTGAACAGTCTGCACCGGCATGTATTGCTCGATGTACCGAAGGCGAACTACATAGAAACACCCACCACGACGGTCGTCGTACGAGGCCCGCATGGCGTGCTGGTGCCTGCGGGGGAGGTCGCATGAGTCGGAGGCTCGTAGCCCCCATTGCAACTGCGCCACGCGTTGTTCGTCTTGCGCAGCCCTTTGGGCTGTGCCAGCTGTTCCGGCCGCTGGCCAAAGATAGCAAACCTCGCCCGGTGCTCAACGAGCAAGTCGAGTACGCCGGCGTGAGCCTGAGATTCAGCGCGCGAGAGGCGCTGGGCGCACCAGAACAGACCTTGCTGCTGGCGTTGCTCGAAATCGCACAGGAGCAGCACCGTCGGCGCCCGGCGGAGCACATGCTGAATGAATCCGACCGCAGCGAAGTCGGAGCACAGTTGTGGTCTGGGCTGCACGTCGGTACAGCTGCACCGCTCGTGGACGCACCTTCGACCCTCAAGCTGCACTGCAGCTGGAGTGAACTGCACCGCCGTTGCGGCGGCAAGAGCGTGGGAGGCCAGGTGACGGAAAGCCGAAGACAGTCGCTGATGAGACTGTGCGAGGTGACGGTCTGGGAACGGGTCGAATCGACACGCAAGGTGCGCTCGTGCCGATTGGTGAGCTGGCTGCTCGGAGATGACCAGCGCGTCCATGTCGCTTTGAATCACCGACTGGCCGCTGCATTGCTGGCGCCGAGTTACGCTCAGGTGCTCCTGTCCGAGCGGCTCTGCCTGCCTTCGCAGACGGCGATGTTGGTCCATGCCTTCTTGTCGACCTGTCTTGGCGTCGGCAAGACGATGGCTATCGGGCACGAAACGCTGGTTGCTCGGCTGTGGCCTCCAGGAAGCGGACTGACGCCCGCCAGTACTCAGAGGCGCCGCCTGAGTGATGTGCGTGCTGCACTGCGGGCCATCGGTCTGCTGCAGCAGTGGCGGGTGGAGTTGGGAGCCACAGTCGCGACCGTCACCCGGACTCTTTCGAAGCCAGGCGTCGATTCTGTTGTGCCGCAAGAGTCTCTCGCTCCGACATCAGAGCTTCGGCTGACTGCCGAACCGCACGCCCGCGATATGACGAGGGCAGGACATTTCGTGGTCTCCGACGCGTCATTTGGTGAGCAGCCGTTCTGGAAAAAGTTGAACGCCCACAAGTACTTGCCGCGAAAAGACGAGGGTCGTACTACTTCTTAATAAAGAAGACTCCCTTAGAGGCAGGGCAGGGCGTTCGCTGCCCGCCCTGCCATTGCGTTTAGGGCGCCTAGCTCATCAAGGGCGGTTGACCAATCCTTCCATGCCCAGCCTGCTGCGCTATCTTGCCTCGAGGCAAGACGCCCGCCGTTACCCCGTTACCTGGGTTACCGCGCACGCTTCAAAGAAAGAGGGGCTACCAGTGTGGCAGCCCCTCCATGAATCAGCCGCTTCGCGGCCCTTGTGCAAGGTTTATTGAATGGCCTTGTCTGCCCCGGTCGGGAGCGCCTGTATCGCCTGGGTTGCAGCAAAGAAGGTGTTCATCAAGAGCACTGCATTTGCCCCACGTCCCGCCACCATGACCCGGCTGTCCAGCGGAGGTTCCTGGGTGCGAGCGAATTTGCCAGATGTATCGTTCATGAGGTATAGGCCTGCGTTGAGCATGTGAAACAAATGCTCTTGGCCTATCAGCTGCTTTTGCACGGTGGCAGCCCTGATGAGCGCCTCGTCATTACGCAGCATGTCGCAAGCGGTCATCATGACCATGCTGACCGGCGCATCGAAGGCGTTGAGCATCAACGTGATGTGACCTCGTTCGACCGAGTCGCGCAACCACAACTGCGCATCCTTTTCCCACATCGGCACAGCCCACTGGAATCGCAGACCTTCGACTTGAGTAGTGAGGAGGACGACGGGCAGGCCACCATCGAAGTCCTGCACCACCAACCGAGCCGGTGGTTTGGAGTGCTGCGTCAGATGTTCGATATCTTCGCTTGAGAGCTCGGCATGGATGACCCAGCCCGGTGGGGGCGCTTCGAGCCCTACATCGGCAGCCATTTCGGCCACCTCCGTGGGGCTCAGCAATTCGGCGTAGCGTGCCCGATGGCACCCGAGGAGCAGGGACGGGACGTTGCCGATTTCGCCGCTGGCTGCGGTGTTTGTGACGTTCAACATGGTTTCCTTTTATTGACCTGGAAACCTGTGTAGCGAACGCCTGCGGAAAACAGTTCGGGAACTTCCATCCCGCCGCAACGCACCTGCTGGAGGGGGCTGGCTTGGGCATCCTCCTGGGGTAACGCTTCAACCTCAAGCAGCGTCAATAAATGGCTGAGACAACGCCTGTTTCTGTGGGATATTCCCAAGTTACGAGAAAACGCGATGGGTACGTTCGCGTCTGGAAAAATCACCGGGGGGTTGTTTTGAACGTCTTCGAGTTTCGCCAAACACTGGTCAACGAATACGCCGAATTCACGCGCAGCTTTACACGCATCAAGGCGGATGACATCCGTACTTTTGTAGATGCGCAGTACGCGTCCCAAAAATACTGGCCTGAGCCTCTGATACAGGTCAACCCTAACTTCCAGCCCGGTGGCACGGTCGAAGCGTTGTGCGATGCAGGCCAGCTCAGTCCTGCATGCGCAGACATCTTCCGATTCGGAAAATCCGCATCTTCGGCTGGGCAAACCCTCCCACTCTACAGACACCAGGTAGAAGCCATCAGCTTAGCTTCTGCAGGCGAGAGCTATGTGCTCACCACCGGCACGGGCTCGGGCAAGTCGCTGTCGTACTTCATCCCCATCATTGACCACTGCCTCAAGGCAAGACAGGTAGATAAGTCGCCGCGCACTCGTGCCATCGTTGTCTATCCAATGAATGCCTTGGCCAACAGCCAGCTGGAGGAGCTCAAAAAGTTCCTAGGCGCCGACCCAGGCACCCGTTCGGTTACTTTTGGCCGCTTTACGGGTCAGGAAAGCACTGAAGAGCGGGAGGCGATGAAGGCCAACCCGCCGGACATCCTGCTCACCAACTTCATGATGTTGGAGTTGTTGCTGACACGGCAGAACGCCATTGACCAACAGGTGATTGCCAACGCCAAGGGATTGAAGTTCTTGGTGCTTGATGAATTGCACACCTACCGAGGACGCCAGGGCGCCGATGTGGCGCTGTTGGTGCGCCGAGTCCGTGAGGCTTTGGCGGACCAGCTGGTCTGCATCGGGACATCGGCCACCATGGCGACCGATGGCACAGAGGTCGAGCGCAACGCAAAGGTGGCCGAGGTGGCCAGCCGCTTGTTCGGAACCAAGATACCGGTCACCAACATCATCACCGAAACCCTCAAGCGCACCACGCCAGAGACCGAAACGCTCGAAACCATCACCCCCCGCTTGGCCGCAGCCATTCAAGCGGGCGTGCCGCAGGCCCTCGATTTTCCTGCCATGGCACAGCATCCAGTGTCCATTTGGGTCGAGCTGACACTGGGTTTGACATATGAAAGCGGGAAACCCCGCCGCGCCAAACCGAAGACCTTGGACCTTGGGGCTGGTTTGCTGGCGCAGGCCTCGGGCCTGGAGAAGGCGCAATGCAGCGATTATTTGCAGCGCTTCCTTTTGCGTGCGTACAGCGTCGCCGACTCTTCGGGAAAGTCGTTGTTCGCTTTCAAATTGCACCAGTTCATCTCGGGTGGCGGCAAGGTTTTCTCAACACTAGAGGCCCCCAGTCAACGAACGGTGACTTTGGACGGCCAGCAATTCGTCTCCGGCGACCGCAGCCGCAACCTTTACAACGTCCACTTTTGCCGCGACTGCGGTCAGGAGTACATCCCGGTGTGGGACCAGGAGGCAGTGGATGGGCGCACGTTCTCGGTTCGCAGTATCGAAGAGCGCGAGCACGAGGACGACGGCGTCAAGGCCGGCTACCTGATGCCTGATGTGTCGGGTGTTTGGGATGAGGCCGACCCAGAGGGCTACCCAGAAACATGGGTAGAAGAGCGGGCTGACGGCGAATGGCGAGTCAAGCCAGCTCAAAAGAAGTTCGTTCCCCAGGCTGTCAAGGTGCGCTCAGATGGCGTTGTGACCCACGACGGCGGTTTGTCCGCATGGTTCATTCCGGGAAGCTTCCGTTTTTGCCTGTCTTGCGGCGTGACCCACACCAGCAATGGCAAGGACTCCCTGAGGTTGACCTCGCTGTCTGGCGAGGGGCGGAGTTCAGCGACCACCATGCTGACCTTGGCATCACTGCGCTACTTGTACGAGCAAGACCAGGAGCTTTCTCCAGAGGCCAAAAAGGTACTGGGCTTCTCGGACAACCGGCAAGACGCGGCCTTGCAGGCTGGGCACTTCAACGATTTCCTTCAAGTCTTGCTGACCCGCGCAGCTTTGTTCTCGGCCCTGGAGGGCGCACCCCAACAAACGCTGTCTGAAAAAGATATTGCGAATGCGGTGTTTGAGGCCCTCGGTTTTCACCGTGATGACTACTCGGTACGTGCGGAGTACATGCAGCAGCCCGACGTCAAGGGCAACAGCCGCCGTCAGGTGCAAGACGCTATGCGGTCCATCCTGGGGTATCGGGCCTTCTACGACCTGCGTCGGGGTTGGCGCTTTAACAACCCCAACTTGGAACAGTTGGGCTTGATGCAAATCCAGTATCAAGACATTGATGACCTGGCGGCCGATGAGCAAGAGTGGAGTGAAGCGCCCCAGGTTTTGCGCGCAGCAAAACCTGCCGAGCGGGCGCATGTGCTTCGCTTGCTTTTCGGTTTCATGCGTGAAGGCTTGTGCGTGGCCTCTCGCTACCTGGACCGCACGGAGCTGGACCAGCTTCGGACCGTGAGCTTTGCCAACCTGTGCGAACCCTGGGGCTTTACGGAAGACGAGCGGCCGGTACCTGCCAAGTGGTTCGTTACCAGCCGTCCTAAGGACGACAACAGCGCGCGAATCAAGCGGCAAAAGTTGGAGGAGTATCTGGTCATCGGCTCCAGCCGTTCAAGACTCGGAAAAGAGCTCAAGAAGGGCAGCACCTGGGGAGGCGGTAATCCGTTCTACAAAGAAATCAAGGATGCCACCTACGGCGATGTCGTCTCGGCATTGCTCAACGCTGCAGAAAGCTATGGCCTGGTCCGAAAGGAAGAGACCGACTTCGGGTTGACCGGCTGGCAGCTCAACGGCAGCGCCATGCTCTGGCATGTGGGCAATGGCAGCGCAACCAGCCAGGCCCACGAAAACGCGTTTTTCCGTAACCTGTACCGCAACATTGCCAAGCTGTTGAGTGAACCGGCACACCGCCTGTTCGATTTCGAGGCCCGCGAACACACAGCACAGGTCGAGCAAGACGACCGCATGGAGCGTGAAGCCCGTTTCCGCTTCACCGACAAAGACCGGGACGAATGGCGTGACAAGCACGGCCACGACTTGGAATGGCTACCCGTGCTGTTCTGTTCCCCCACCATGGAGCTGGGTGTCGACATCTCCTCGCTCAACACGGTGTACATGCGCAACGTGCCGCCCACGCCAGCCAATTACGCCCAGCGCAGTGGCCGGGCAGGCCGGGCGGGGCAACCGGCATTGGTCATTACGTACTGCGCCAGTCAGTCCCCACACGACCAGTACTACTTCCGCGACCCGGTGCGCATGGTGCACGGTCAAGTTAATGCGCCCACGCTGGACTTGGCAAACCGCGAACTGGTACAAAGCCACTTGCAAGCCATTTGGCTGGCTGAGACAGGCAAGAAGCTGGGCAACAGCATTCGTGACCTGCTCGATATGGAAAAGCCGCAGGACTTGCCGCTCACAACGGACTTGTCAGACGAACTGTCCAAGCCGGCCGCCCAACGCAAAGCGCATGAGCGTGGGTTGGCGGTATTGGGCATGCTCAAAGACGAGCTCACGCCCGAGCGGGCTCCCTGGTTCACGCCAACCTGGCCAGAATCTGTGTTCCAAAGGGCGTTCAAAGAATTCGACAGTGCTTTGAACCGCTGGCGCGACCTATACCAGGCCACGGCACAGGCCATCGAGCTCAATTACAAGAAAGAAAACAACCCCGCCGCCAGCGAACGCGAACGCCGAGAAGCCCAGCAACGCCACAACGAGGCACGCAAGCAGCGAGACCTGCTGTTAGCTGGCGACAGCGCCTTCAACAGCGATTTCTACACCTACCGCTACTTGGCCAGCCAGGGCTTCCTGCCCGGCTACAACTTTCCACGCCTGCCGCTGATGGCGTACATCCCGGCCCGCCGAGGCAACATCGGGCGAGAGAGCTTCCTGTCGCGCCCTCGTTTCCTCGCCTTGAGCGAATTTGGGCCCTACAGCCTCATCTATCACGAAGGCAGTCAGTATCGGGTGACCAAAGCACTGCTGACCATTGGCGGACAAGACCAAGTGGCCGACGGTGCCAAACTGCCCACCGAAGTTGCGCGCCTGTGCCCCATGTGTGGCTACGGCCACTTCCGCACCCAGCGCGATGCAGACCGCTGCGTGTCCTGCGGTGCCTCTCTGGATGGTGCCGAAGAGGTCAAAAACCTGTACCGCATCGAAAACGTCTCTACCAAGCGGGCAGAGCGCATCACCGCCAACGAAGAGGAGCGCACGCGTCAAGGCTACGAGATGCAGACCACCCTGCAGTTCGCTCAGGCCGACGGCAAGTTGCAGATGGTCACGTCTATCGTCTCCGATGAGCAGGGCCCATTGTTGGAACTCCAGTACGGTCCGACCGCCACCATTTGGCGTATGAACTACGGCTGGAAGCGACGCAAAGATAAGAAGGTGCTGGGCTTCATGATTAACCCCGTCACCGGACACTGGGTCGGCGGTGAAAACGAAGCGGGAGACGGCGAAGGTGAAGAAGCGCCGCCAGATAAGACTCCCCCACAGCGCATCGTTCCCTTCGTGGAAGACCGCCGCAACATCCTGGTCGTGATGCCGCACCACCGTTTGGGGGTGCTTGAAGAGACGACCATGACCACGCTGCAATACGCCTTGAAGCGTGGTATTGAGGCGGTGTACCAGCTGGAAGAAAGCGAACTCGTGGCAGAACCATTGCCCGGCCGTAGCAACCGCCAGTCCATTCTGTTCTTTGAGGCTGCTGAAGGTGGCGCAGGTGTGCTCACCCGCATTGCCACCGAGCCCCATGCCCTGCGCACGGTTGCGGCAGAAGCGCTGAGCATCATGCACTTCCACAAGCCCGTTGAAAGCACGACCTGGAAGAAGCCCGAGCTCACCCAGGAGCAGGATGAGCATGGCCAGACGCTGTGCGAGGCTGGCTGCTACCGATGCCTGCTCTCTTACTACAACCAGCCAGACCATCCTCTCATTGACCGGCAAGACAAGAAGGCAGGCGACCAGCTGCTCGACATCCTCTGCCGATTGACCGAATCCACCTCAGTCCGTGGCTCGCAAGGCCGCGCACCTGAGCAGCACAGCGTGGAGCTGGAGCGCATGTCATCCAGTTCTCTGGAGAAGGCTTGGCTCGCCCATGTGGAAGAACACGGCTATCTCAAACCCGACCGTGCTCAGCACACCTTGACGGCCGCAGGCGTAAACGCCGACTTTTTCTACGACGACTACAGCCTGGCCGTGTTCATTGATGGCCCGCACCACGACGCGGAAAGCCAAAAGGCCAAAGACGCCGAGGCCAACCGTAAGCTGGAAGACCTGGGGCTTATCGTCGTGCGGTTCCCCAAAGAACAAGACCAATGGCCGGCCATCTTCAAGGCCAATGCTGACCTGTTTGGAGCTGGGCGGTGAAGGGGAAGCAATCAGACCTCTTCACTGAAATCTCATCCTCTAGCCGACGAAGACTTCAGTCGTTTGCGGAATGCGCTGCTGCTATTGATGGCTTGTTTCAGGATGCGGTCAGACACGAGGGAAACACTGCATTCACTTCCTACATCGAGTTTGCACGTCGCATGAGTAATCTGTCGGTATACAACGCGATGCTGGTTCGCATTCAGAGGCCAGGCGCTGCAGCGGTCGCGACCGAGAAAAAGTGGAACTCAATCCAGCGCCACGTTCGACCAGGTGCGATACCCATAGTGGTACTTCGCCCTTTCGGGCCGGTCTCCTTTCTCTATGAAGTAGCAGACACAGACGGATTTCCCTTGCCCGGGGAGGATGCCAATCCGTTTGTTGCCCGTGGTGAGATGCATGAGGTGGAGTGGGGGCACCTGCTCAAACACCACCGCGAAAAAAACGCCATCCGCATTGAGGAGCGCAACTTTGGAGCGCTGCTCGCCGGAAACGCCCGTAACCTCCAAGCGAAACCGTCACTGGTGCCCGACGTTGCGCAAACCGAGTGGTTGGTGCAGCTCAACCAAAACCACACCATACCAACTCGTTTTGCTACTTTGGCTCACGAATTGGGTCACATCTTTTGCGGCCACTGTGGCCCAGACCCAAAGGGTCGATGGCCTGACCGCTCCTCTTTACCTTACGAAGTGCACGAGACTGAAGCAGAGGCGGTGGCTTACCTTGCGGCTTCCAGGCGGGGGTTGGATGTTGCATCCATGGAGTACCTCTCCGAACTCATAAAGAAGGTGGACTTTCGGCAAGTCAGCCTGTATGCCATTTTTGAAGCTGCAAACCGGGTTGAGACCCGAATGAGTGAAGGCTAATCAATTGCAAATCAACTTTTACCCCGGCAGCCTTGTCTCGGCCCGTGGCCGCGAATGGATAGTGCTGCCCGAATCCACTACCGACACCTTGCGCCTGCGCCCTCTGGGTGGCGGCGAGAAGGACGAGTCCCTGATTTACCTGCCGCTGGAGCTTCAGCCCGTCGGCCCAGCCACTTTCCCCTGGCCTGTGGTGGCACAGGCGCGCAATCACTCTGCCAGCCAGTTGCTGATGGACGCTCTGCAGCTCAAGCTGCGCAGCGGAGCCGGCCCATTCCGCAGCTTTGGGAACATTGCCGTAGAGCCACGTGCCTACCAGCTGGTGCCGCTGCTCATGGCCATGAAGCAGCCCACTGTTCGGCTGCTGATTGCAGATGACGTGGGTATCGGCAAAACCATCGAAGGTGCATTGATTGCCCGCGAGATGCTCGACCGGGGCGAAATCCACCGCATGGCCGTGTTGTGCCCGCCGCACCTGTGTGAGCAATGGCAGCGTGAACTGGAAGACCGCTTCCACATCCAGGCGGTGGTGGTGCGCAGCTCCAGTGCCACACGGTTGGAGCGCGACCTGCCGCCCGGCACCTCGGTGTTTGACGCTCACCCCTTTACAGTCGTCAGCTTGGACTACATCAAGTCCGAACGCAGACGCGAAGCCTTCCAGCGTTTTTGTCCCGAATTCGTCATCGTGGACGAAGCCCATACCTGCACCCAAGGCGGTCAAGGCCGCCAGCAACGCTTCCAACTCCTGAAGGGCTTGGCAGAAAACCCCCAGCGTCACATGGTGCTGCTGACTGCCACTCCCCACAGCGGTGACGAAGACGCCTTCTTCAACCTACTGGGCCTGCTGCGCAAAGACTTCACCCAGCTCAAAGACCTGCCCGTCGGCGCCCGTACCGACCTGCGTGAAGACCTGTCGCGCCACTTTGTCCAGCGCCGTCGCCCCGACATCGCCGAGTGGCAAGACGCCAGCATGTTCCCCGACCGCGAGACGGCGGAAATCACCTACAAGCTGACCGGTGCCTGGGGGCAGCTGTTTAACGACGTCCTGGACTACGCCCGCGAGCTGGTGGTGAGTTCCGAAGGGAAGGGCCAACGCGAACAGCGCATGAACTGGTGGGCCGCCCTGGCCTTGTTGCGCTGCATTTCTTCGTCGCCGGCCGCTGCTGTGAACGCTCTGCGCACCCGCCTCAAAGGAGGGCAGGGTGAAGGAGAAGAGGGCGCAGAAATCTCGCTCGAAGAGCTTGAAGCCCAGGCCAGCGAGCGCGTCATGGATGGCCTGGACGACGCACTGTCCACCGACGACATCGAGCCCGCAGCCCAGACCGAAGACACCTCACACCTGCAAGAGCTTATCGCCGCTGCTGAAAACCTCGCCGGCGCTGCTAACGACCCCAAGCTGGCCAAGCTGACCACCCACCTGCAAGCCCTGGTGGAAGAAGGCTTTAAGCCCGTGGTGTTCTGCCGCTATATCGCTACCGCCCACTACTTGGCTGAATACCTGCGCGGCAAGTTCAAGAAAGCCACCATCAAATCCGTGACCGGCGAACTCACTCCCGGTGAGCGTGAAGCCGCTGTGGCCGAGCTGGGTGATACCGAGCAACGCATCTTGGTCGCCACGGACTGCTTGTCTGAGGGTATCAACCTGCAGGGCTTGTTCACCGCCGTAGTCCATTACGACCTGAGCTGGAACCCCACCCGCCACGAACAGCGTGAAGGCCGCGTAGACCGCTTTGGTCAGCAGGCCAAAAAAGTGCGCAGCACCATGCTCTACGGCGAAGACAACCCTGTGGACGGTGCCGTGCTGCAGGTGATTCTGCGCAAGGCCGAAAGCATCCGCAAAGAGCTGGGCGTGCTGGTGCCCATGCCTGACGATGAAGGCAAGCTCACCCAGGCGCTGCTCAACGCCGTGCTGCTGCGCAAGCACAACGCACTGGGCAAACAAGCCCAAATTGGCTTCGACTTTGGCGAGCCTGCCCAGCAGATTGAGACCGCCTGGCAAAGCGCCCGCGAGAAGGCCGCCAAAAACCGCTCCATCTTTGCCCAGCGCCGCCTCAAGCCCGACGACGTGCTGCCCGAGTGGCGCAAATCCGCCGCCGCACTGGGCAACGAAGACGACGTGCAGCGCTTTGTGAGCCGAGCCATGTCCAAGCTGGGAGCGGGCCTCGAACCCTTCAAAAACCACTACAAGGCCCCGTTGGACGCCTTACCCAATGCCTTGAAGGAGCGCCTGGCCGCCGAGGGCCTGACCGGCACCTTGCGCATTGACTTTCAGCAACCCGCCGCCCAAGGCTCCACCTTCATCCAGCGCACCCACCCACTGGTCGTTGCTCTGGCAGACACCCTGCTCGAACAGGCCCTGAACAGCCAGAATGAAGATGCTGACGGCGTGGCCCGTGCCGGCGCTGCTTTTGTGGGCAACGTCACCCTGAAAACCACCGTGTTACTGCTGCGCCTGCGCCACCAGCTCAGCATCACCCGAGATAACCACACCCGCCTGATGCTCTGCGAAGAAACTGTGGCCGTCAGCATTGCTGGTGCCGAGCCCTTGACCGAAATCCCCTTGCCACAAGCCCGCGAACTCTTGGGCACACAGGCCCGCCGCAACATGCCCCCCGTGATTCGAGACCGCCATATCCAGCAAGCCCTGGACAGCCTGCCGACTTGGCAACCCGCGCTGGAAGCAATCGCCCAAGCCCGTGCCCAAAGCCTGCTGGCCGACCACCGCCGCGTGCGTGAGGCTGCCGAAGCCCGTGGCAGCTACCAGGTCACCGCCAGCCTGCCGGTGGATGTGATGGGTGTCTACGTGCTGGTCCCAGCCGCGGTGGAGGTTTGACCATGGCCCGTAAAACCACCCAACAACTTGCCTACACCGCTCTGCGCATCGAGGGCGGCCTTATCCCGGCCGAAGAACTCACCCGCCTGACCACCCTGGCCACACCCGATGCCACCGAGCAGACCGAGGGGCACTACGACATCCCCCGGGGCCTCAAGCTGCGCGATGAAATCGCGCGGTACTTCAAGATTGCGCAGAACCTTTGGCAAGACTTTTCACAACAACGCCAGCGGCAAGACGCCAATTCGCACAGCGTCACGGTGCAAACCCTGCTGCTGCCTTTGCTGCGCCAGGTGCTGGGCTACACCGACCTGACAGCACAAAGCAGCGTGCCCGCCAGCGGTAATAGCCACCACACCTACAACATCGGTCACGCTGCTTTGGGCGGCCGCCTGCCCGTGGTGTTTGCCGGCTTTGACCAACCCCTGGACCTAGCCGCCGAGCGCTTTGGCGATACCAACCCCGAAACGGGCCGCACCCGCCGCCGCAGCCCCTACATGCTGGCGCAAGAGGCGCTGAATGCGTCTGACCAATCCCTGTGGGCCATCACCAGTAACGGGCTCAAGCTGCGCATCCTGCGCGACAACCCCAGCCTGACCCGGCCTGCCTATGTGGAGGTGGACCTCGAAGCCATCTTCACCGAAGAGCTCTACGCTGACTTCACCGCTTTCTGGCTGCTGGCCCATGCCTCGCGCTTTGGCAAAACCCAGCCGGACGGCACCCACACCGAGCCCACCGACTGCTCGTGGGAGCGTTGGCGCAGCGCAGGCCAGAAAAGCGGCGAAACCGTGCGCATGAACCTGCGCTTTCAGGTGGAGCACGCCCTGCGCAGCCTGGGTACAGGCTTTTTAAGCCACCAGGCCAATACCAGCCTGCGGGAGCAGCTACAAAATCCAGAGCAAAGCAGCGCCACCAAGCAAGCCTTTTTTGAAGAACTGCTCAGCCTGGTCTATCGCTTCATCTTCCTGGCCACGGTGGAAGACCGCACCGACCCCAGCACCGGCCGCTCGCTCATTTTTACGCCCGACGCCACTGAAGAACAGCAGCAACGCTATTGGCAGGGCTACAGCCTGACCTGGCTGCGCGAACGCGCCGTGCGCCGCAGCAGCCACGACACCCACAGCGACCTGTGGCAAGCCTTGAGCATCACCTTCAGCGGCCTGGCCACCGGCCAAGCCGCGCTGGGCCTGCCCGCCCTGGGCGGCCTGTTTGCCCAAGAGCAATGCCCATTGCTGAACCAGTGCCAGATAGACAACCGCCACCTGCTGGCTGCCGTGTTCCAGCTGGGCTACTTCCGCCAATCCACGGGCCTCACCCGCGTGAACTACCGCGACATGGGCGCTGAAGAACTGGGCAGCGTGTATGAGAGCTTGCTGGAGTTGGTGCCCGACTACCAGCACCTCAGCCAGCCTCACGCCGCCCGCCTGGCCTTTGTAGGCGATGAGGACGACGCCAGCAACAAAGGCAACGCCCGCAAGCTCACTGGCAGCTACTACACGCCCGACAGCCTAGTGCAAGAACTCATCAAGAGCGCGCTGGAGCCGGTGATTGCTCAAACCGTGCAAGCCAACCCGGGCAATCCGGTCAACGCTCTGCTGGAACTGACCGTGTGCGACCCTGCCTGTGGCAGTGGGCACTTTCTGCTGGCTGCCGCCCGCCGCCTAGCCGACGAGGTGGCCAAGCTGCGCGCTGCCGCCGTGGGTGGCGCCCCCACACCCTCCGACTACCGCCACGCCCTGCGCGATGTGGTGAGCCACTGCATCTATGGCGTGGACAAAAACCCCATGGCCATTGCCCTGGCCAAAACCGCGCTGTGGCTAGAGGCCTACACCCCCGACCGCCCCCTGACCTTCATCGACCACCACTTGCAGGTAGGCGACGCACTCTTGGGCGTGCTGGACCCCAAGATTCTGGAAAACGGCATCCCGGACGAAGCCTACGCCGTGCTCAGTGGTGACGACAAAGCCACCGCCGCTGCCCTGAAAAAGCAGAACAAGGCCGAGCTCAAAAGCTGGAAAGAGGTTGTGGCGAATGACCTGTTTGCCGCCACCAGCCTGGCACATGACGCTACTGCCATCGAGCAACTGGCCGACGACACGCTAGACGGCATCGCCACTAAGCGCAGCGCTTGGGCCCACGCCAGCGTGCAAGCGGGTCAAAGCACCTTGGCCAAGCTAGCCGACACCTATGTGGCCGCCTTTCTCGCACCCAAGGTACCGCAGGGGCAGGGGCAGATTCCGCTATCGGGTTACCTGTGGAGCCTGCTGCACCCGAATTCCAACCAGCCGCCCAAGCCAGAACTGGCGCAGGCCGCACACGACCTTTGCCGCGCCCATAGCGTGTTCCATTGGTGGCTGGCCTTCCCGCAGGTGGCCGCCAAGGGCGGTTTTTCCGTCATGTTGGGCAACCCGCCGTGGGAGGTGTCGCAACTGGGGGAAGAAGAATTCTTCGCAGCCCGTGCGCCGTCAATTGCCAAACTGTCTGGCGACAAGCGCAAAAAGGCCATTACAGGATTGGCAACAGAGCAACCTTGGCTGTGGGACGAATACCAAACAGCGAAGCGAGGCTACGAGGCCACCAATCTGTTTTATCGGGAGTCGGGCCGTTACCCGCTCTCAGCCGTTGGAAAGCTCAACACCTACCGCTTGTTTGCTGAAGCCATTGAGCAGTTGGCATCAAAAAAAGGACGCGCGGGCTTTATCGTCCCCACTGGGATTGCCACCGACGATACGGCGAAGGACTACTTTGCTCATATTTCCCAGAGTTCAAGGCTGGCGAGCCTGCTGGACTTCGAGAACAGCGACGCAGTTTTTCCAGCAGTTCATCGTAGTTACAAGTTCAGCCTTCTCACCTTGGGTAACACGCCAGAAGCTCAATTTGTGTGCTTTGCCACACAAGTTCAGCACTTGGTAGACAGTCGCCGCCGGTTCAGCCTCACGCCCGACGAATTCCGGCTAATCAACCCCAACACGCGCACCTGCCCGGTGTTCCGCAGCCAGCGCGATGCGGAGCTGACTAAAAAGCTCTACCGTGCCGCCCCCGTGCTGATTCGTGAAGCTGAGATGGATGGTGAAGGCAAAGACGCGCGGGAATTGGCCCCAGAAATCAATCCTTGGGGCATCAGCTTTTCCCAAGGCTTGTTCAACATGACCAGCGCGAGCGACTTGTTCATGAACGGGCCATCGCAAGGCAGCGAACATCATCGGCTGCCACTGTACGAAGCCAAGCTGATTCACCAATTCGACCACCGCTGGGCCACGTTCATCCCCGACCCAGCAACAAGCAACGACGATTGGTCATCGCGGGATGTGACACCCAGGGAGAAAACTGACCCCTCATACCAAGTGGCAACCCGCTACTGGGTGGATGAGCGCGAAGTGCTGGCCCGCATTGCCCGGGTGCCCAGCCGCGTGGCCAACGCCTGGCTGGCCTGGCAACAAGCCGCAGACGCCGCCCAGCACAACGGCAGCGGCAGCGCCGAAGCCACCGCACTGCACGAGCGACACACCGCCCTCACGCTGGCCCTGGCCAGTTGGGTGGCCGGCGCCCTGTTCCGCACCGAGGCCGACCGCCTACACGCCACCCACCCGGCACCCAGCCCAGCCCCTGATACTGGCAGCTTGTTTGAAGAATATGAGCCAAATCGGCCTCTAGCGCCCGTCCAGCAAGCGCAAGCAGCTATCAATCAAGGAGTGGAAACCCATGCTGCGCGCTGGAGCAACACCACGGTATTGCGCGCCACCGAAGCCACCGAGCGCCTGCTGGCCAGCCACCACCCCCTGCTGGCCGAAGCCCTCAAGGCCGACGGCACCAGCGGCAAAAAAGCCCTGCCCCTGTTCCAGAAATGGGCGCTGCAAGACGACCCCAGCCAAGGCTTGGGCCTGAACAGCGACGAACTGGCCCACCTACAAGCCCTGCAAACGCCCGGCACCAACCGTCTGGCACTGGAATGGCTGGACGCCTGGATGGACCGCCGCAGCCCGAGGTGGTTGATGGGGTGGCGACGTAATGCACGTTCCACTGATGAGCGCACCACAATCGCTACCGTGATGCCAAGAAGCGCCCAAGGAGACAGTATGTTTCTATGGAACTGCGCACCAACCATAACCGTATGCGAGCAAGCTGCTTTGCTGGCTAACTTCGCAACCACGCCATTTGACTTTGTTGCACGTCAGAAAGTGGGTGGGGTGAACTTCAGCTTCTACTTTATGAAGCAACTCCCCGTCCTCCCCCCCGAGCGCTACACCCCCGCCGACCTGGCCTATATCGTCCCGCGCGTGCTGGAACTCACCCACACCGCCCACGATATGCAAGCCTGGGCCAACGACCTGCTGGCCGCCCTGCCCAGCGCCGACCCACGCCCGCCCGAGCAGCACGGCACCCCGCTGCCCCCTTTCCCCTGGAACCCCGAGCGCCGCGCCCAACTGCGCGCCGAACTTGACGCCTACTACGCCCGCCTCTACGGCCTAGACCGCAACGAGTTGCGCTACATCCTCGACCCCGCAGACGTGATGGGCGCCGACTACCCCAGCGAAACTTTCCGCGTGCTCAAGAACAACGAGATGCGCGAGTTTGGCGAGTACCGGACGCAAAAGCTGGTGCTTGCGACGTGGGACCGATTGGAAGCGGGAGAATGGCACCCATGCTGACACATTTGCACATCCAAAACTTCAAGGCTTGGAAGGACACGGGGCCAATCCGCTTGGCTCCGCTGACCGTCATTTTTGGTGCCAACAGCGCCGGCAAGAGCAGCCTGGGGCACCTGCTGCTGGCTTTGCAGCAAACTGCACGCTCGACCGACCGCAAACGTGCCCTTCATTTGGGCGACTCCACGTCATTGATTGACCTGGGCACCTTTGCCGATTGCCTGCATGGCCATGACCTGAAGCAAACGCTGTCTTTTGAGCTGGGGTGGAGTCTGCCCAAGGGCTTGGAGGTACGCGACCCCTTGCAGCCGCAGTTGCGCTACCAGGGCAACGACATGCAGTTGGCCGTGACTTTGGCGGCGAGCAAAGCCCAGCAACCTGAGGTACATGCCTTGCGGTATGCGTTGCTAAGCCACGGCGCTGAAGTGCTCGATGTTTCGCTCGCACGCGACGACAAACGCAAGCTCAACCTGAGCTCCAGCTCGTATGCCTTCAAAATGGCCGACGGACGCAAGTGGCCGTTGGAGGAGCCTGAGAAGTTCTATCGCTTGTCTGACATCAGCATGGCACGCTACAAAAACGCGGGCTTCATGGCCGACTTTGCATTGGCGACTGAAGCCATGCTGGAGGGTATTTCTTACTTGGGTCCTTTACGCAAGCACCCACAGCGCATTTACCCGTGGTCTGGAGAGACACCCGCCAGCGTGGGCCCCATGGGTGAATATGCGGTGGCCGCCATCTTGGCCGCGCAAGAAGAGGGTCGTAAGCTCAATAGAAAGGTGGGCGGCCACACCCGCGGTTTTGCCGAGTTCATTGCGGCCTGGCTCAAAGACCTTGGCGTCATTCAGGATTTTTCTGTGCGCCCCGTGGCTGCTGGGCGCAAGGAATATGAAGTGCTGGTCAAGACCCACGCCAAGGCACCGCAGGTGAAGATTACGGATGTGGGTTTCGGCATTTCACAGGTGCTACCCGCGTTGGTGCAGGCCTTTTACTGCCCGCCACATTCCACGGTATGGATGGAGCAACCCGAGATTCACCTGCACCCGCAGGTGCAGGCCGAGTTGGCCGACGTATTCATTTCCGCTACTCAGGCGCGTGAGAACGGCAAGGCGCGAGGTGTGCAATTGATTGTGGAGAGCCATTCTGAACATTTCCTCAACCGGCTACAGCGCCGCGTGGCCGAGGGTGCGGTACAACCCGAGGATGTAGCGGTGTATTTTTGCCGCCGTGAAGGAGGAGCGACCGAGCTGGAGCCGCTGCGGCTGAATATGTTTGGCGAGATTGAAAACTGGCCTGAGCATTTCTTTGGTGATGAAATGGCGGACATTGCTGGCCGCACCTTGGCGGCCATGCAACGCAAAAAGGTGCTCAGTCAGCAAGGCGGCGCTGAATGACAAGGGCTGTAATAGATACCAATGTGCTGCTGGTTGCCAATGGACAGCATGACGATGTTTCGGTCGATTGCGTTACTGAGTGCGTGCGGCGCCTGCAAGCCATACAACAGTCAGGAACGGTTGTGGTGGACGATGGCTACCGCATCCTTGGGGAGTACCAGAACAAGACTAGCCTTTATCCGCCCAAGGGGGTAGGAGATGTGTTTCTGAAATGGCTGTTGCGTCAATCCGGCTCGGCCCGGGTGGAGCAGGTTGCGCTGAGCGAGTCCGCTGAAAACGTATTTGCCGAATTTCCAGACCCTGCACTTGAGTCTGTTTTCGATGCGCCTGACCGTAAGTTTGCGGCCGTGGCTCATGCTCATCCGGACAAGCCGCCGATTTGGCAAGCCGCTGATTGCAAATGGCTGGATTGGTGGCCCGCATTGCATGCCAAGGGGCTGCGGGTGGATTTTCTATGCCCGCAGGACGCATGCACGTTTTATCGCAAGAAGTTTCCTGCAAAGGCCTCTCCCGCATTGCCAGACTGAGCCATGCACGACTTCTTCCGCTTTCCCCAAACCCCGCACCTGGCCTGGCTGGGCCAGGGCACGCCGCGCGACGACAAGCTGTTGTCGCCCGAGGAGGCTGGACAGTTGCTTGCAGGTGAGGTGGTGGTCGAGGAAAAGCTAGATGGCGCCAATCTGGGCTTTTCACTTGCGCCAGATGGCAGCCTGCGTGCTCAAAACCGCGGGCAGTACCTGCACCAGCCGCACGCCGGGCAGTTTGCTCGCCTGCCGGACTGGGTGGCCGTGCACGAGGCGGCGTTGCTGGATGTACTGACACAGCACGTCGACCGGGGCCTAATGCTGTTTGGTGAATGGTGCGCGGCGCGCCATTCGCTGGATTACAGCGCGCTGCCCGATTGGTTTTTGCTGTTCGACGTGTACGAGCGCAGCAGCGGCCGCTTTTGGAGCAGCGCGCGGCGCAACGCATTGGCGGCCCCGTACAACATGGCTACGGTGCCCACGGTACAGCAGGGCCGTTGCACCCTGGCAGGGCTGCGCGCACTGTTGGACACTCAGCCCAGCCGGTATCGCTCCGGGGTACTCGAAGGTCTGGTGGTACGCCGCGAATCTGCCGACTGGTGCCAGGTCCGCGCCAAGCTGGTTCGGGCCGACTTCACCCAGGCCATGGAGGGGCACTGGCGGCAGCGCGCGATGGAGTGGAATCGCGTGGATTGGGGCACTCGGTAGCGATGTCCCCCCTGGACCGTATCCGCCTTGAAAAAGCTGCCGCCGATTGTGGCTTTGAGCGTGAGCCCGTGCTAGTCACCGAAAACAAACTCGAATTGCGCTCGGCCTTGTTTCCTGAGGTGGTTCATGTGCGCCTTGCAGGGCCTATGGAATACGCGTTAACCGCCTCGCTATCCGAACTACTGCCGCCAGCAGTCGCGCCGGCGAGTGAGGTGGTCGTGAGTGGCATCAAGGAGCTGTACGCTGTGCTCCAGCATGCGGCAGCGCTTGCACGCACACTACCCAACCGTATCGCAGACCGGTTTCGCAAGCAGACAGAGGCCATGCCCAAAGCCACCGAAGCGCAGCGTTTGGTAGTCCAGCGCGTCGGGCAAGACCTGTTTCGTGGTGCCCTGTTGGACTACTGGCAGGGCAGGTGCTGCGTGACAGGGCTGGCTGTTCCTTCACTGTTGAGGGCGTCTCACATCAAGCCCTGGGCCAAGTGTGCATCTGACAACGAAAGGTTGGACGTGTTCAATGGACTGTTGCTGGCCCCACACCTGGATGCTCTATTTGACGGTGGATGGATTTCATTCTCCGACCAGGGTGGCATATTGGTGTCTAAGCAATTGAGCGCGGCTGCGTTTGCGCAGCTTGGCATCGCTCTTGAATGGTCGATTTCTGGACTGAAGACTGCTCACAGGGGGTACTTGGCCCATCACCGCGAGCATGAGTTCCGCCATGGTTGATGCGAACAGCCTTCCAATGCCAGAAGACCAGGCTTTGACCGGTATCACTCCTCGGCTAATGGCCATTGTGGAGGTCGACAAATCAGAACGGGTCTACTGTGCCCAGCCCGGTTGTCATCACACCGTCTACAAAGCCATCCATGTCGCCAAAGAGGGTGACAAGTTGCTGGTGTTGGGCTCCACTTGCTTCCAAAAGCGATTTGGCAGCTTGACCGCGCTCGGCAAGGCCCAGCATTGGGGTGGTAACGGAAAAGTGTTGACCTCAGAGGAGCGAGCGCTGCTCGCGGAAAACACCCACGCGCTGCTGGCCCGTTTCGAGGCCGAGGAGGCTCGGTTGCGCGAAGAGGCAGAGCAGAAACTCCAACGGCTCAGAGAGGAGTTGGCTCGGCGTGCCCTTCCCAGGCAAGCACCAGCCGTAGCTCCGTTTCAGATACCGGGCATGCGAGGCATGTCGCTGCGCGGGAGTTTTCCATGGTCTTGGATGATGCCAGGTTCATCGGTGGCAGCCTTCAAACTTCGTGACGGCAGCGGCTGGGTGCGTGTTCAACACAAAGACCGCAGGCAATTCATCGTGCCTTGGCCTAGTTTCGAGGGTTGGGAAGAGTCGCTCCCTCCGGTGGTGGGTCGTGCCAATCTGGAGGTAGGGGGTTACGAAGTTGGCCACGTGGTGGACGCAGTTGCCTACCTGCGTACACACGCTACTGGGGAAAAAATCACGGGAGTTTGGGGCGACGTAACAGGATTGTTGGGCCCCAGGTCGTCCTCATCGTGAGTGCGGTCGTGCGGGACTGGCCGGCGTCAATCCTGTCTCTGGGGCGATGTCGCTAACGACAGGAGTGAAAACCCCGGCTTACGTAGGCCGAGGCCAAATCCAACGAGTCCGTGGTCGTTCACCCTTTGGGCATGGCGATGAACCCTTTCGCGGGGGCAAAGCCACTTTCCAGATTGAAGGCGTCGATGACCTTGCCGATAGTGCATAGAACTTCAGACTCGTCCTCACCGAGCAGGTCAAGTTGGCACTCCACTTCGTGGCATTGCTCCGAGTCGGCCGTGAGACTCTCGAGTTCTTCCTGAAGCTTGGAGCGTTCGGATGCGACCAAGCGCAGCTGCCGAAAACCTTCCTCAAGCGCCTCGCACGCTCGTTCATCACCTTCCAGGCGACTGAAATGCGATGCTGGGCCAATGAAATCATTGGTGGCCATGGCGTTGAGCTGTGACAGCGAATCTTCAGCCAACGTCCTCATCTCGACATAGTCGAAAGACTCGTCGCTGATTCGTACCGTGCGCCGGCAGTACATCGCTGCGTTGGTATAGCTGTAGTGCAGACCTACGTTGAGGCCAGCAGCAAACGGCATGAAATGTGTCGCGTTCGGGAGCAGGTTGTACTTAGGTGTCATGGCTTGATTCCTGATTGGTTGTGGAAAGGTTGCAGTGAAAGCACTGGTCCTTGATGTAGTCCGGTGTTTTAGCCCGTCAAACATCGGGCCTCGTTGTTTTTGAATATTTCATTATTTACGTGATGTTACATTTGGCAGTACTCGCCAGAGTAGGTGCATACGAACGTCATCTTGCTGTGCACACCTCCCATGGAGTACCTGGCAAGTTGCTCAAATCAACCACGAGGACAAACTGAACATGATGTTTTTGCTCAATGGCATCCGTGCCCAAGTAGAGCCCGTTCCTGCGAAGACAGGCTGGTACCAACTCACGGGTAAGCACATCGAACGGTGGACGATGGATGTAGGGGACACCTTGAGCGACTTGGAAAATGGCGGTGCCCAGGTCGACTACCAGGCAAAAATTCTGGGCATCCACGACCGCGATGCAGAGATTGCTGAGCGGGACCCGCGTTTCAACGAGGAGAACAACCCGGAAGATGGCGCCACTTTCGGGGTCTACACAGAAGCTGGCCGCACTTACATGCTGCTCGCAGTCAACCAAGCGGAGTACGCTCTTTTCCGGTTCCTGTGCCCGCATGAATCCGGCGACGACGACGCGTTCGACCCCATCAGCGATTACCGCCTCGACGCTGCTGCAGCGAACGCTACAGACGCCGCCTGACGCTCAGCTTTTCTGTTGTGCCATTTCCTGGGGTTGGGCACATAAGCTCTCCCGTGTTCACATGGACCTGACTTGATGCGAAAACCAGATGCACTTGAGGCTACGAGCGCTCGAACTCCGCCCAAGGCTTGGGCCAGACCACGTTGGCAAAGGAAATTTGGTCCAGGTAGGGCTTCATCAGACTGGGGGGCAATTCGCCGCCGTAAGCGGCCGATGACCCCTCCACTTTCTCGAGGTGAGCCTGCGAGCGGCCACTGATTCGCTCGACCATACCCTTCGGCCAAGGGTGGCCACTTCGCGAATCGGAAGCCACGGTTTTGCGAACCGCGTCCTCCCAGTAGTGCCTGAAACTGTGAAAGGTGTAGCCACTCTCGAATGCCAGGTCTTCGCGCAGGAAATCGTTGAAGCGCTGCAGGAGGGTGTTGGACTTCCGCTCGAATTTGGTGTGGAGCTCTGGGAAGAGGGCGCCAGCCTTTTTGGGACGAACATACCGTTTACCGGGGCCCAGTTCCACAAACATATCCGCCGCTTCAGGCACTTGCTGCTTTTTGCGCTGGGACTCGACGTATTCGGCGAAACCAAGGTCCAGCAGAACTTTGTGAACTGGCACCCAGCGCTGACTGTCTTCGTTTTTCACACGACCGGACTCGACGGTGATGTGAATCGAAAAAACACCAGATTGCATACCAACATCGACCAGAGTGAGTTGGCATACTTCCTCGGCGCGAAGCCCCTGGCAGCAGGCGATGAGCGGTACCCAATACCGAGCGTTGCCTGCAAGGACGGTTTCCGTCCTTAGCTTGCCAACGGGCTGATTGCGACCGCTGTACCAGACGGATGCAAATATCTCGCGGATGTAGATGGAGTTGAAGGTTTCGCGCGGCTTCTTCCGCGCAGCTGCTTCCACTTTGTCCAGCTTGGGCGCCTGAATGCCGAGGGCCGGGCTCTGCTTGATGCCAAATTTACCCGACAGAACCGCATAGTCGAACAGGGAGCGCAGAGCTGGAAGGTAGCCATCTGTGATGGTCTTTTCGGCGAGCTTGTCCACGCGCAGGAGCTTGTTCAACCAGTCCCACACGTCCTTCTTCTCCACGGCTACTACGAGCTTATCGTTGGTAAATTCGATGAAGTTCTTGATGCGGCTCGTGTAGCTGCTGCGCGTCTTTGGGTCTGTCGGCGCATGTTCTTTTTCCCAGCCTTGCAGAAGTTCGCCGAGCCAGGGACCGGACTCACCTTCAGCCAAGTCAGCAAATTCGCCTTGGCTGCGCCGCTGCATCAGCTCGTAGGCGCGTTTCTCCACCTTGACCATGGCATCGATGAACTCCGCCAGCATAGGGTCTTGCTTGTCGATGTCGTAGCCCATCATGTGCGCGAACTCGATGACCGTTTCCACGAAGCGTTCGTACCCGGGGGCCGACTTGCGACGGGCAATGAGCTTCTTCAGGTCGTCCAGGCTGAGCTCGATGAGCTCGTCATGCTCATCCCACTGCTCGGGCTCATCAATCAAGCTCCGTTCTTCATCGTCGAAGCGCACGAGGCTTGCAAGGCGAATGTGCGCGATTTTCTGAATGAGGGATGCATCGAGTACGACCGTCTGAGGCTGCTCGGTTGTGTACCCCTTCAGCAACTCCCGTTTGGAAAGAAACTCGCGACTTTTTTCAAGCACGAACGCAGCTGCCCGGGCTTCGGCGAGCACGCGGTCAGTGGTTCGGGTTGATTGCTTGAAATCTGACTTCTTGTAGAAGTCAAGAAGTTCGGCTGGCACATAGACGCGAACATACCAATTCTTCGTCTTGCCGCCTGGGGGCACAAACAGGTTCATTTTTACCTCGCCGTATGACGTTTCCGTACGACTTGGCTGCTGTAACCTGTTGATTCTCATGAAAGTCCTTGGAAATCAAGGACTTATTTTAAGTTGGCGGAGAGGGCGGGATTCGAACCCGCGGTGGGGATTAGCCCACACACGCTTTCCAGGCGTGCGACTTAAACCGCTCATCCACCTCTCCGAAGCCCGCTACTATAACATTGCTTTTGGAGCGTATGGTGGAGCCCGCAGAATTTCTTTGCGCATGCGCTGCGGTCGAGGTCCGACTGGGGAATGATTGGGTGTAGGCTGTTTACATGACCACTTCCATCATTCCAACTCCTTCACAGGCGCCCCCTGACGGCGGTGCTTCCGTCTCGCTCCTGGCGGTGCGCCGTGTGGCCATCGACACCTGACGCGAGAGCGTCGCTTACCTGCACCGGGACTGTGCTGTGTACCGGGCTGAGGGTTTCCAGGCGTTGTCCAAGAT
>Ga0181595_10000354_pt1 | contig 50269 bp, 40 predicted proteins | sample 041ome_7_FD_145604 | JGI IMG/M metagenome (GOLD analysis project Ga0181595, IMG submission 145604) | Coastal salt marsh microbial communities from the Groves Creek Marsh, Skidaway Island, Georgia - 041401AS metaG (spades assembly) | ecosystem: Environmental > Aquatic > Marine > Intertidal zone... | reverse complement strand
ATATCCGATTCTTGTTCATCGGCTCGCAGTTTCGCTCCACGCTTCCTCCCCACAGTCCGTCGCCGTTCTGCAGTTGCGCTTCACTTCATTCGCTGTAGCCAGCTTATGGGAGGACTTGCACCTCCAAGAATGCGCCCATGCTGGGCGCACCTGTAAAACGGCAGCTTGAGCTGCCGTTTTTGCTGGCGATCACTGTTCCGAGTTATCCGGCCGGCCAAAAACCCCGGTAAAGAAGCTGTCTTTACGCCATAGTGGCCGTTGTTGAGCATTGGCGACATCCAGCGCGATATTAAAATTAATATCAGTAAACACCGCGCCGGCATCATAGCGAATGGGACCGTAGTCACGTTCCAGGCTTGGGATATCGTCTGATGGCTTATGATAATGCTTGGCAAAGAAACTGCCCCAGATCTTACCGCCATCCTGCGCCGGATCCTGCGAGGTAAAACCGGTCATTAAAAAGACGGCCGGTACGCCCTGTTGTACTAACCGGAAATGGTCTGAGCGGGTAAAAATTGCCTGCTCCGGCATCGGATCGGCACTGAGCTTAATCCCTTCTTTTTCAGCCGCACGCGCTACTACCTCACCCAGCGTAGAATGGTTAGCGCCAAAGGCTATCAGATCGGCAAAGGGGTAAAGCAGCACCGGCATATCCAAATTAACATTGGCCACCAACTTCTCAACCGACACAGGTGGATTTTTGGCAAAGTAATCGGCACCCAGCAGGCCTTTCTCTTCGCCGGTCAGCGCGACAAACAGAATCGAGCGTTTCGGCGCCGCTGGCAAAGCCGCAAATAAGCGCGCCGTCTCCAGCAAAATGGCGGTACCTGCTGCATTATCCATGGCACCGTTATTCACTTTATCGTTAGTGCGTAAATCATTGGCCAGGCCAATATGATCAGAATGTGCACTTAATACCACGACTTCATCTTTTAAGCTCGGATCAGAACCAGGCAGTAGCGCCAGCACATTAGGGCTGGTTACATTTTGATGTGAGCTCTCGCTTTGCAGACTAACAGTACCATTCAGAGCAAAGCCTTGTGGGGTTGCGTCCTGCTCCAGCTGGGCAAAGATCTCATCCAGCGATTTACCACTGGCGGCAAACAAGGTTTTAGCCGCTTCCGGATGTAAATATGCACTGCCTTGTAACTGCGGAAAGCCGCGTCCCGGTTCACCATCAGCATTAAGCCAGGTCATACTGGGCGTATTTAAATACAGCAAGCTGTTGGCATAAGGCCGCGTTTTTTCTTGCTCAGGCGTATGCACCGTTAGAATGCCAACGGCACCACGCTCGGCGGCAAACTCGGTTTTCATGCTACCTAGATAGGCACGCTCTTCACTAGGCAACTTAGCAGGCAAACCTGCCAGCATGACCACGACCTTGCCTGTTACATCAAGGTCCGCATAATCATTCAGCCCAAAAGCTTCAGATACCAGGCCATAGCCGACAAATACCATTGGCGCCGTTAACGCCACACTGGTCTGTTGTAAACTAGGCCCACTAAAAAACTGCTGCGGATAGCTCAGCTCCTGTACTTGATCGTCAAACTGAAAACTCAGTTTGGCACTACCTGGTACCAGCAAGGCTTTGCGCAGTGGGACTTGCTGATAGAAACTGCCATCGGCAGCACCGCCTTTCAATCCCAACCCCTGTAACTGTTTGGCAATATACAGCGAGGCGATGTCATGGCCACGACTGCCGGTATCCCGACCTTCCAGTAAATCATCCGCTAAAAAGCTCAGATGGCTCTCAATAAACAGCGGGTTAGCTTTAGGCTGGCTTAGCTCCGGCGCTGGCTTACCACAGGCAAACAGCGTAACCGCTGCGGCCAGCGCCAATAAAACAGGTTTTTTCATACGACAGTACTCGTTTACTCATAAGATTACTGAAAACAAAAAAGGGTGCCGCTTAAGCGGCACCCGGAAACGTTACGCAGCAAACATCAGGGTTGTGCAGAAACCTGCCCCTGCTGCTGATAACGCTGCTGATAGCGACGATGCAGCTGCTTGTGCTTGTTATCCAGATCGACATTACGGCCATCAATCCACATTTGTTCAACCTGATGACCGCGGTAATCGAAAATATCGCCAGATGACAGCACTAAGCTGGCACTTTTACCCACTTCAATCGAACCAAGACGATCGGCAACACCGGCAATCTCTGCGGCATCCAGCGTCAGTGCGCGCAGCGCGGCAGCAGGATCCAGCCCATAGCGGGTAACATGGCCGGCAGCAAACACCAGATTACGGGTATCCCAGAAGCCGTCCAGCGATAGCGCAAACTTCACGCCGGCACGTTTTAACACGCCTGGCGCACTAAACGCCTGATCGTAGGCTTCATCACCACGGGTCGGCAGACCATAAGGTGCGGTATAGATCACCGCCACCTGGTTGGCAGCCAGCTCATCAGCAATGCGCCAGCTATCACGACCACCGACAATCACTAACTTCACGCCATACTGCTGCGCCAGCAGCATTGCCTGACGCATTTGCCGTGGGTCATCGGCATGCACAAACAGCGGTAACTGCTGCTCAAAAAAGCTTAACATGGCATGCCAGCGTGAATCACGACCACGATTCAGCCCTGCTTTTTCCGCCAGATAGTAGGCATGAGCCGCAGTAAAGTAGTCCTGCAATTGCGCCAGCTGCTCGGCCTGACGCTTTTGCTGCTGCTCGACACTATCGCGAACCCACCAGCCGGTTTGAATCCCCATTCGTGGCCAATTGACATGCAAGCCAACACTGGATTGCACCAAAGCATCCTGCCAGTTCCAACCATCCAGTTGCATCAGGGCTGAGCGCCCGGTGATCAGCGCGCCGGACGGGTAAATCAGGCTGTGGCTAAAGCCATTACTGCGAATGGTTGGGATCACGGCCGAATCAGCATTAAAGGCCACTTCAGCGCGCAAATCCGGGTTAGTAGCAGTGGTTTCCCGATCATCACGGGTGGCACGTACCGCCTCGACTTCAATTAAACCCAGCTGATTAATCAGTGCAATCAGGCCCGGGTACAGATTCTTACCGGTCAGATCCTGCACCTGCGCATTGGCAGGCGCGGTCAGATTAGTGCCAACAGCGGCAATTTTACCCTCCTGAATCAATACATCCTGCACCGTTGGTGCGGCCACCACTGAATGGACGGTAGCATTTTTTAATAACAGGGGCTGGCTCGCTGCCGTGCCCGGCACCGGATTAACCGCGGCGGCACTGCCGGCCGCCAGCACACAGGCTGCAGCCAGAATAGATTTTATTAATTTCATCAGTGTTGTCCTCCGTGGGCATGACCGTGGCTATGCAGATGATCACCAAAACCAAAACCAAAACGCAGTTTCAGCCAATCGTCGTTATCTTCACAGTGCCAGATCGGATCATCCTGTTTATAACTGTTAGTACTGCCCTGGCGCGCTGACTCACCGGCCGTCAGCACTTTCTGGATCAGCTGCTGCCGCTCGCTCTCCAGTTGCTCGCGCTTTGCCAGATCGCTGCTACGATCAAAGTAACGCGCACCTTCAATCCAGGTTTGCTGCACGACGCTATAGACTGATAACGGATGCTGATCCCACAGTACGAAGTCAGCTTGTTTACCTTCGGCAATCGACCCGACTTTATCATCAATCTTCAGTTGCTTGGCCGGGTTGATGGTGACCATCTTCATCGCTTCATGCTCATCCATATTGCAGTACATGGTCGATTTTGCTGCTTCCTGATTTAAGCGACGTAACAGGCCCGGGTCATCAGAGTTAACACTCACTAACAAGCCTTGCTCATGCATCAGACAGGTATTGGTTGGGATGGCGTCTGTCACTTCCATCTTAAAGCCCCACCAATCAGCAAAGGTTGACACACTGGCGCCATGCGCCTGCATTTCACTGGCGACTTTGTAGCCTTCCAGAATATGGGTATAGGTATTCACCTTGAAGCCCATTTCCTCAGCAACTTGCATCAGCATCAGAATCTCTGACGCCACATAAGAGTGAGTATGGATATGGCGTTTACCTTCCAGAATTTCGACCAGCGTATCTAACTGATAGTCACGACGTGGTGGCACAGTGCGGCCCTGTTCACGGCGCGACAACGTGTTATAAGCCTGCCAGGCAGCCTGATACTCTTTTGCCGCCTGGAACTGATCACGGATAAAGGTTTCTACCCCAATCCGGCTTTGCGGATAGCGGGTATTAAACTCGGTGCCCCAGTTTGATTGCTTGACGTTTTCACCCAGCGCAAACTTGATGCTTGGCGGCGCATTACGGAACTTCATGCCTTCGGCATCCGCCCCCCAGCGCAGGCTGATAATTTGTGCCCGGCCACCGATAGGGTTGGCACTACCATGCAGTACCTGAACCGCGGTAACTCCACCTGCCAGCGCACGGTAGATATTAATATCATCCGGGTTAATCACATCGCCCAGATGCACTTCAGCGGTATTGGCATGCGAACCTTCGTTAACGCCCTGCTCAGTAGCAATATGCGAGTGCTCATCGATAATACCTGGGGTTAAATGTAGTCCGGTTGCATCAATGACACGGTAGCCGCGTGGCGTTGCCAGATTTTGGCCAATTTTTTCAAACTTGCCGTTACTGACCAAGACGTCGGTGTTTTCCAACACGCCAGCCTCAGTAGCCGACCAGACGGTCGCATTTTTAATATGGAGCTTTTCCGCTTGCGGTAAGGCTTCGACACCAAAGGCACGGTTTGGATAAGTCAGCTTTGACAGCATGGCTGCCGGCGCTGGCGCCGGTTTCGCTGCTTTGGGCTCGACGCTACTGCGCTGCGCCGTCACACTTTGCTGTTTGCCTGCTGCATCCAGCCAATAACCGGCTAACTGTTCACCACTGAGCACGCCATTAAACTGCAGTACTACGGCCTGCTCGGTTAAATCTTTTAATGGCAGACTAAATTGCAGGCGCTGATCCTGAGCTTTGATATTTTCCAGTTTGGCTTTTTTCTCGCCCAGTACCGCTTCGCCAGTTAGTTTCGGGGCATTGCCAGTTAACGTAATCTGGACGTTTTGCTCACCGACACTCAGCTGATACTGCCCGGCAAAGGCCGCAGGCTGGACTGGTGCAAAGCGTTTTTCCTGACCACGCAGCCAGGTCGCCACGATCTCACCCTCTGCGAACAGATCACCACGGCTGATGACCAGATCGGCCTGATAACCCGGCGCTACTTTACCCAGTTGTTGACCCAGGCCAAGAATATTAGCGGGTACCGTAGTCAGCGCCGCCAGCGCTTGCTGTTGGCTTAAACCGTATTGAACAGCTTTGCGCAGATTCGGGATAAAGTCGGTTTTTTTGTTCAAACCGTGACTGGTAAACGCAAAAGGGATACCTGCCTGCGCCAGTACCGCCGGGTTAGCCGGTGCCCGTTCCCAGTGGCGTAAATCGGCCAGATTGACATCCAGCCGCTGCTCGGCAGTCGTCACATCCGGCGCGGCCGGGAAATTCAGTGGTAATAAGATCGGCTTGCCGGTGGCTTTGATTTGCTCCAGCCGGCTGTATTCGTAACCTGATCCCAGCAACAAGGCATTAGTAATCTCAAACTCAGACAGCAGCTTGCTCGCTCGCAGCAGCGAACGCTCATCACTGGTGTCAAATAACACCCCTTGCTGTTTAACATTAGCCAGACCTGCCAGCGCAGCATTAAATTCTAAAGGCTTACCATTGACCGTGACATTTTCGCGGCTACTGGCTGCCTGATACCAGTTGGCATCCGATAAGGTCTGACGGATCAGCGCAATAGAACCCATCAGCGAAGAAGGGTAAGTTTGTTTCGAGCTGCCTTTGCTAAAGGCCATAAAATGCTGGCTATCGGCTTTTAATACCAGATTATTCGGTAAATCATCGGCCAGTGAGGCCACAAAGGCGGTGCCGCGGAAAATCCCATCCTGGCGCGCGCTCTGTACCACCGTAAAACCTTGCTTCAAAAACTCTTCCGCCGCTTTGCTATCCGGTTTGAATTCGCTGACCCAGCGCTGCTCAGCGTGGATGGCATCATTAGCCGCATTACCACCACGGCGTTCATTTTCATAGACCGGGCGGCGGCCAAAACTAAAGCCCTCGCCTTCACCGGCTTTTGGCACACCGTACTGGGTGTAGGGGTCGATAAAACCCGCATAGACGGTGTAACCGGTAAGATCCCGCTGTTGGTAACCAGCCGGCACCCGACCGTTACTGTTAACAGCCTCAATTTTGCCATCCCGGATCAGGATGGTCGCACCGGTCAGAGTTTTACCCGGTTCGGTTTGCACGGTGGCATTGGTCAGCGCAACCAGATTCGGTGTTTTATCGCGGATCCCAAGCTGCGGTGTAGTCTGAGCCGCGCTACCGGCTGCACTATAGCAGCCGAACAACGCCAAACTCAGCAAAGACAGGCGAGCTGATGTCATAACATTTTCCTGAATGAAGCGGGGTTTACCCCTGCGTTTTTATACTAAAAGTAAGATGACTTAACTCCTGCTCGGCCAGCGGCATACTAAAATAGTAACCCTGTACCAGGTAGCAGGCGTTTTGCTTTAAAAACTCGGCTTGTGCTTCGGACTCAACCCCCTCTGCTACCACCCGTAGCTGCATCTTCTGCGCCATCGCGATAATAGCCGCCACGATATCCATATCATTCTGATCTTCCGGAATATCTTTGACAAAGGAGCGGTCGATTTTCAGCTCATCAACCGGAAAGCGTTTTAAATAGTTAAGCGACGAATAGCCTGTACCAAAGTCATCAATAGATAAAGAGACGCCGAGACGCTTTAACTGATTTAGCTGTTTAATAGCCGCATCCGTGTCCCCCATTAACATACTTTCAGTAATCTCAAACACCAGATAGGCCGGATCGACACCGGTACGCTGTATAATCCGTTCAATAGTGGCGGTAAGTTGTTCATCGTTAAATTGCCGTACCGACAAATTAATTGAGACACTAACCGCATAGCCACGACTATGCTGTCGCGCCAGAAAACGACAGGCCTCCAGAATAATCCACTCACCAATGGGTACAATCAGGCCGGTACTTTCTGCTACATGGATAAAGCGGTTAGGCGGTACCAGCGTATTATCTGGCCGTAGCCAGCGGATCAAGGCTTCATAACCAATTAAGGTTTCATCACTGAGATCGATTTTTGGCTGGTAATAAAGTAAAAATTGCTGTTCCCGGATTGCTTCCCGCAGCTGATTTTCAATCAACAACCGTTCATTCGCCGCATCATTCAAGTCCTGTGAGAAGAATCGGTAAGTGTTCTTACCGCGGGCCTTGGCTTCGTACATTGCTAAATCGGCGTGTTTTAGCAGTAATTCTTCATTAACCGCATCATCCGGCGCCATGGCAATACCGATTGACGCGCTAATCGCCACTTCTTGCCGGCCCAGTTTGACGGGTGTTAAAAACGCCTGTTGTAACTCTGACGCTTTAGTACCGGCATGTCCCTTATCCTTAATATCACTGAGAATAACCGCGAATTCGTCCCCACCCAGCCTGGCGATTAAGTCATCATCCCGCAGTCTGCCTTTTAAACGCCGTGCCACCTCGACCAGTAACTCATCACCCGCATCATGACCCAGGGTGTCGTTAATTAATTTAAATTCATCCAAATCGAAATAGAGTAGCGCGAAACTAAAATACCCACGCTGCGACATCAAAATCGCCTTGCGTAACTGATCGCGGAAATAGCTGCGGTTAGCCAGCCCGGTCAGCGCATCATAATAAGCCAGTTGCTCCATTTGTTTCTGGCTCTGTTTGATAAAGGAAATATCCTGTAACGATGCTACATAATGCGTGAGTAAACCTTTATCGTCACGGATTGGTGCTATCGCCAATGACACCCATTGCCCCTGTTCTGCCTGGCGGCCAGGTTGCAGCAATACATCACCATGCCAATGCTGACGCTGCTCCAAGGTCTTGCTGATATCAGTGCTGAGTTGCTGCATATCATTGGCAAACAATTTCAGCAAAGAACAGCCATGGATAGTCGCAGCAGGTTGCGCCAACATCTCAGCTAAAAAAGGATTGATATATTCAATTTCCAGATGCTGATTCGTTATTGCGATACCTGAACTGGAAAACGCGACCGCCTTACTTAACTTTCTCGCCTGGAGTTCAGCCCGCTCCTTTTCGGCAATACGGGCATTTAAACCTTGCACCAGCTCACTAATTTCCCGTGACATTCCCAGAAATGCCCGGTTTAGCATCCCCAGTTCATCCGCGTTATTGTCCAGAAAAAGTTCCGGTAATTGTCCCTGCCCCAACCGCTCAACAGCCTGAGCCAACCTTTTTAACCGGCGTAACAAAATCTGGTGCATCAGGCCATACAGCAGCAGCGTCAACAACAACGCAATGGCAACGGACATCAACATCGCGCGAAAACGAAAGTCATATTGTGATGCCAACAGCTGTGAGCGATCCTGGTATAACAGCAGCGTCCATTGCAGTTTCGGGATCGGGATGCTGGTTAACAAATAAGCCGGTGCCAAGGCGGCAAAACGGTCGGACCCGCCGGGTAAGGCTGCGGCGACAGCTGCCAACTGCGGATCGGCAATAGGTTCGCTCTGATAAACAGCATACATAGCTGCTTGGGAGTCTTTAACGCCAGGCTGCAATGCTTGTCCATGTTCATCCAGAAGCAGACTGCGGTTTAACGGACTCCAATGACCGATATTGGAGCGGTTAACGGTTAACTCTGCCAGGTTAAGAGTTAAACCTAACACTCCCAGAAATTCATTTTGCTGATAAATGGGAAGTAACACGGCAACGACCCAGCTTTCCCAAACCTGGTCATAATAAACCGGGCTCCACCGCAAGGTTCGCTCGGGGTTTTGCTCCGGTGCCGCTAACTGATACAACGGATTCGTGGTCACCGGCAACTGCTTGTCTACGTGGATGACCCAATCAGCAGGGGCCACACGAATAAACTGCTCTGCTGCCATAAAAAACACACTGGAAAAATCCTGCTGCAATAGCGGCATCATCTGCTGCCAGGCCAGTGCACTGGCCTGCAAAATGGGTTGCGCTTTATTCGCTGGCCGCCCTTGCGGTGAAAAGACCCCAGACCACTCATCGCGCTGGCGCCAGCTGCCATCGTTAACTGGCAACGCCTCACTAGCCGGTAGCGTACCGACAGAGCGTTCGGTTAAATGACGCAGCAGAATTTGCTGCGCGCGCAACGCTTTTAACTCCAGTGACACCAGATAACGTTCAAATTGCTTCTGATAATTGTCCGCCGTACGGGCAATACTTTGCTGTTGCTGCTGTTGTAAGCTTTGCTGTTGGTAACTGGTGAAAAAATGGGTGATACTCAAGCCTGTCAGCAAAACGGCCATAAACACCAGAGCTGAAAACTTTAGTCCCAGTGAATTAATCCTGGTAACCTTATTCTGCGTAAGATCCTTCACCAATTGGGCTCGCTGCTGTTATAGTGACCTAAAGTGCCTCAGTCAGGTACACTGAAAGCGGTGTTTGACTGTACAATGTTCTAAGTTAATCGAACAGAAGAGAGTATACAAATGAAAAAAGCCCTGTTTGCTTCCCTGCTAAGTTTTACGCTGGCTATGCCTGCCATCGCTGCCACCGCTTTTACTGATGGCAAAGATGCTGTTGACTACCGTCAAGCCAGTTTTCAATTGATTCGTCACAATATGGGCGATATTCAGGATATGATTCGCGGTAATGTTGCTTTTGATGCTGAGCGGGTACAACGCCGTGCCGAAGCACTGGCCTTGTTAAGCCAATTACCCTGGGAAAGCTTCACCATTCCGGGCACTAAAGAGGCCGGTGGTAATGTTAAGCCGGCGATTTGGGATAATTTGCCAGAAGTACAGGAGCGCGGTGCTAAGATGGCTGCAGATGCCGCAGCTCTGCTCGCAGCGGCGAAAACTGCCGAGCAAGCAGAGATTCGCAAAGCCTTCGGGGATTTCGCCAGAAACTGTAAGGCGTGTCACGATAAATACAAAGCAGATTAATTAATGCATCAAGGGCAGCCATGGCTGCCCTTGCACTGTAAAGCGCCGCTTAATCGTCGTTAAATAAACTTCAACAGCATTTCCCCTTGCCAGAGATAAAACACCGTTAATAACACCGCCACCAGCGCAAAATAACTCCAGCTGGCACGCAAAGATGGTGCTTTAGCAGAAGTACTGGCTTTACTGCGCCCGGTAACCATGGCCCCAATTACGTTATCATGCCGGATACTGTGCCAGATTGCCGCCAATATATGCACAGCGACGCAAATCAAAATCAGATCAATATTCAGTTTATGAATTTTTGATGCCAGTGACACCCAATCTTCTGCTAAGTGCCGCACCAAGGGGCCGTCGCTAATATAACTGTTGTCAAAGGTTGCCAGCCCGCTCAAAATTTGCACACTGAGTAGTGATAGCAGCGCAAAAATCATATAGCCGCCGGCCGGGTTATGACCGAGTACTGGTTTCGGATTGCGTAAATAACGAACCGCGGCGAGTGGTGAAGCCGCAAAGTGACTAAAGCGGGCGGTAACACTGCCATAAAACCCCCAGCAAATCCGGGCAATCAACAAAGCAGCCAGGGTGTAGGCCAGTAATTGATGTCGTGCCATAAGTCCTTCATTGCCGGTGTACCAGAGCGCGGCCAGCAGAACCACCTGCGACCAGTGAAATACCCGTACCGCCAAATCCCACACTTGCACTTTGACTAACATTGAGCTTTCCTTTTGTTGTGCTAACCTTCTGATTTTACACCAGCGGAACAATAAGATGAAAATACTAAGCTGGCTACTGGCGCTGCTTTTACTGGTAATTATTCTGCTCAGCGGCAGTCTGTACTTTTACCTTAAGGGTAGTTTACCAAACTATAATGGCCGTTATCAGGTCGCAGTGGCTGAACCTGTCAGCTTAAGCCGTGATGCGCTTGGTTATCTGACTATTTATGCCACCGAGCGTTCCGATGCAGCTTTCGCACTGGGTTTTGCTCACGCCCAAGAGCGTTTTTTTCAAATGGATTTGAGCCGCCGTTATGCCGCAGGAGAACTGGCGGCCTTATTCGGTGCGCGGGCATTACCTCAAGACAAACAACAGCGGCAGCATTTATTCCGGCGCCGGGCCGAACAACTACTCACCAGTCTGCCAACCGCTGAGCTGCAACTGCTGGCCGCATACAGCCGGGGCGTCAATGAGGGTCTGGCCAGTCTGTCGCGAGCGCCGTTCGAATACAGTCTGCTACAGAGCCAACCCGAGCCCTGGCTGGAGGCGGATACCCTGTTGGTGATCTACAGCATGTATCTGGATTTACAGGGCAAAGCCGGACGCGATGAATATGCGATGACCCAATTACAGGCGGCGCTTCCAGCCGACTGGTACCGTTTTTTACAACAACACAGTAGTGATTGGCAAGCAGCAATCGACCAAAGTGAGGTCGCCGCCGTAGCAGTTCCGGATAGCCCTTATCCCACAGCATTACAGCAACGACAAAGTTGTCAGGATTGTACGCTAAAAGATGCGACTGATCTGGGCAGTAATAACTTTGCCGTCGCCGGCAGCCTTACCTCGCATAGCGCAGCAATTCTGGCAGATGATATGCACCTGTCACAACGCGTGCCGGGGATCTGGTACAAGGTGCAATTAAATTGGCAACATAACGGCACCACCAGACAAGTAACCGGCCTCAGTTTACCGGGTACACCCGCGATAGTGGTCGGCTCCAACGGCAAAATCGCCTGGGGTTTTACCAATACTACCGCCGACTGGCACGACCTGGTGAAGATCGAACTCTCAGCCGATCAGCAACAGTACCTTGGCGTCGACGGTTGGCAGCCGCTGCGACGTTATCAGGAACAGATTCTGGTCAAAGATGCGCCGGTTGAAACCTTGACCGTACAATACACTGAGTGGGGCCCGTTAGTGTCCTTTCCCGACGACCAGCCATATGCACTGCGTTGGGTCGCGCACGAACCCTATGCCGTTAATTTTACGCTGCGCCAGCTGGAACTCGCCGATAATGCTGCAGCAGCGCTCGCGCTTGCACCTGAGATGGGTATTCCGGCGCAGAATCTGCTGGTAGCCGATGCCGGTGGCAATATTGGCTGGACAGTATTTGGCCCAATCCCAGAGCGGAAACTACAAGATTGGGATACTGCACAGTATTGGCATCAGGGTGATAATTACTGGCGTGAGCGCATCGCTGCCTCCGCTTATCCCCATATCTTTAATCCTGCTTCAGGCCGTTTATGGTCAGCAAATGCCAGGACCGTTGGCGGTGAAGTTTATCAACTACTGGGTAATGGCGGCTATGATCTGGGGGCCCGTGGCCGGCAAATTGCGGATAGCCTGCGTGAAGCCAGCCAGTTTGATGAACAGGCGCTACATCAGATCCAGCTCGATCACCGCGCAATATTACTGCAACGCTGGCAACAGCTCTTGCTAAACGAGCTGAGCGTCGAACTAGCGGCGCAGTTAGGTTTGAGCGAGTTTCGGCAACATATTGCCCAATCAGCTGATACTGCCTCACCCGAGGCAATTGGCTATACCCTGCTGCGGCAATTCCGGCTTAGCATGCTGGAGCTGACCTTTGCCCCCGTTGCTGCGTTACTGGAGCAAGCCGGCGCCCGCAGCAGCGATCTAAAATATTCGCTGGAAACCCCGTTTTGGCTGCTGTGGCAACAGCAGCGCCCGGATACCTTACCGGCGTCCCATAGCAGCTGGCAGGACCTGCTGTTAAGCGCCGCTCAGGATAGCCAACAGAAGATCCTGGCGCAGTATGGCAGTTTGCAGCAGGCCAACTGGGGCAAACGCAACAGTGCGCGCATCGAGCATCCGCTGGCTTCAGCCATACCACTGCTCGGCCGCTGGCTGAATATGCCAGCCACGCCGCTGGCCGGCGACAGCCATATGCCGCGGGTACAGCATGCGGCCTTTGGCCAATCGCAACGTATGGTGGTGGCTCCCGGTCAGGAGCAAAACGGCATTCTGGTGATTCCGGCCGGGCAATCCGGGCACCCGCTGTCGCCCTTTTACCGGGCGGATCATCGTTACTGGCAAGCAGCGATAGCGCTACCCTTTTTACCGGGGCCGGAAAAATATCAGCAACAGTTGCTGCCGGCCCCTTGACTTTGGCCATCCAGACGGATTATGGTGCTGGTATGAAAACAGTATCAGTTGTGCTCGGTTTTTTTAGCTTTACCACCTTAGCGAGGAGGTAGCTGACCGTGCGCGCGTGTTAAGCAGAAACCTCCCAAGCCGGGAGGTTTTTTTTTGAGTCGTTTTTAATAGCTATCAGCACAGAGGCCGTTATGGAATTAGATCAGATCAGAACCGCGATCAGCGATACCGATCAGCAGTTATTGGGGTTACTGGCAAAAAGGCGTGCACTGGCATTGGCCGTCGCCGAAGCGAAATTATCGCAGAACAAGCCCATTCGCGATCAGAAGCGGGAACAGGAATTGTTGCTGTCGCTGATTGAGCAAGGTAAGCCGCTGGGACTGGATGCGCAGTATGTGACACGAATTTATCATGTCATTATCGAAGACTCAGTGTTGCAGCAACAAGCCAAAGTGCAGGGCCAGCTAAATGGCGAACATACGCCGGCGGTACGGGTAGCCTTCCTCGGCGGTCAGGGCTCGTACAGCTACTGGGCAACGCAAAAATACTTTACCCGCCGCGCCGAGCGCATTATTGAACTGGGCTGTGACAGCTTTAATGACATTGTCAAAGCGGTGGAAACCGGCCATGCCGACTATGCGGTATTGCCAATTGAAAATACTTCATCCGGTTCTATTAACGAGGTATATGACTTACTGCAGCACACCCGCCTATCAATAGTTGGTGAGTTAACCCATCCGATCGAGCACTGCTTGCTCGGCCTGCCTGGTACCGACCTCAGCAAAGTACGCCAGGTCTGCTCCCATCCGCAGGTCATTGCCCAGTGTAGCCAGTTCTTACTGGGGCTGACTAACGTTAAAATTGAATACTGTGAAAGTTCATCCGCCGCCTTTGCCAAGGTAAAAGCGTTACAGGACCCCACTATTATCGCGATTGGCGGCGAAGAAGGTGGCAAACTCTATGGCCTGGAGGTATTAACCCGCGAGCTGGCGAATCAGAAACAAAACGTCAGCCGCTTTATTGTGGTTGCACGTAAACCGGTGCAGGTGGCAAAAGCGATCCCGGCCAAAACCACCTTTATTATGTATACCGGCCAGCAACCCGGCGCCCTGGTTGAAGCGTTGCTGGTCCTGAAACAACATGGCATCAGTATGAGCAAACTCGAGTCACGCCCTATTCCGGGTAATCCGTGGGAAGAGATGTTTTATGTCGATGTCAGTGCCAATCTGAACGACTACGCTATGACACGTGCGTTGGAAGAACTGAACAATCTAACCAAGTTTGTCAAAGTGCTGGGCTGCTACCCGAGTGACGAAGTCACGCCAACCGAGATCCAGGCATAAGTCTGCATAGCCAGGCCTGAACAGCCAAGCCTTAACAGATAAGATCGAGGGCAGCCCAGAGGCTGCCCTCACTGTATCAGAACAAGATCTGCTGGCCCTGCTCCGGGATCTGCGCCTGAATACCGGCCTCTGCCAGTACCTCTTGCAGCACCTGCTGTGCCTCAGGTTCACCATGCACCAGATAGAACTCGGGCGCGCCGCCAATGGCGGTGGCCCAGCGTACGAGCTCAGTTTGTCCGGCGTGCGCAGAAAAGCCGCCAATGGTATGCAATTTGGCTTTTACCACTGTGTCCTGGCCGAAAATTTTCACCCGCTTTTCACCGTCCACCAAACGCCGGCCCAAAGTGCCTCTGGCCTGAAAACCAACAAAGATCAGATGGTTAGTGTTTTTCCATAAATTATGTTTCAAATGGTGTACGATGCGACCGCCATTACACATACCGCTGCCAGCGATAATAATAGCGCCATGAGTAACCCGGTTAATGGCCGTAGAATCCTCGACAGTTTCCGAAACCTTTAGCATCGGCAACAACTGTTCCAGTGTCATGCCCTTCTTATAACCGATTTTATCCAGATCTGCCTGCTCCAGCCGGTGCAGATATTCGCTATAGATCCGGGTAATGCTAATCGCCATTGGGCTATCCAGAAATACCAGACGTTGCTTTAACCGTCCCTGACGGTGCAGTAGTGCCAGGTAATACAGAATTTCCTGCGAGCGTCCCAGGGCAAAGGCAGGAATAAACACATTACCGCCATCGTTATAAGCTTGCTCTAACGCGGTCGCAAACTCCTCAATGGTATTATCCAGCGGTTGATGGTTACGATTACCATAGGTACTTTCCATCAACACAATGTCGGCCTGGTCAACCTCGGTTGGTGCCGGCAGCAGTACAGTCGCGGGATTACCCAGATCACCGGAGAACACCAGTTTTTTCATCGCCTGTTTCCCCTTCAGCCAGAGCTGCACTATGGCCGACCCCAGAATATGGCCGGCATCAGCAAACTCCAGTTCAACGCCCTGCAGCGGAAACGCTCTTTTGTGATAGCCCAGCACCTGTACTAAGTCACTCACCCGCTCCGCATCCTGCAGTGACATCACCGGCTCATAGATTTTCTTGCCGGCTCGGGCGGCTTTGCGGTTTTGCCATTCCAGATCTTTTAGATACAGATTGACGGAGTCCTTTAACAGCACCGGTAACAGTTCGGCGGTGCCCGGAGTACAGTAAATCTTGCCGCCAAAGCCTTTCGCCACCAGCAAAGGCAATAAGCCGCTATGATCAATATGCGCATGCGACAGAATAACGGCATCTATGTCCTTTGGCTTAAACGGGAAGCGGAATTTATGCCATTCCCTGACCTGATCCGCGCCCTGCACCATGCCACAATCAAGTAAAAACTGTTGCTGATTCATCTTTAACAGATAACAGGAACCGGTGACCTGCCTGGCGGCACCGAGAAAGGTTAAACTGGCATTAACTGGCATGGTTAATTTCCTTATGGTTCACCGCGCTAGTTTGCGGTGCTTGTTGGGGTCCATGCAGTTTGGCAAGTGCCAGCATAGCCCGGGTTAGTTGTTGGTTAAAACGACGCAGCTCGGCAAAACGCAACAGCTGATCGCCGCCAGAGTCATTACTTAAACGTTCGGTCAGCACCAGTAGGTATAACTGCTCTTTCAATTTTTGCCGTTGCCGCATCAAATCACGATAACAGCTACGGATCTGCTGTGCAGCATCCGGCCAATGTGCTGTACTGAGTTGTTGCCATAACGCCTGTTCCGGCACAAAGGCTTGCGGATCTCGCTCGGCTTGCTCTGCTAACTCAGGTAGTAACTGTAATGTCATTTCTAACCTGAGCTGATTTTTGATTAGTTCGTTTAGCGCCTGCGATTCGTGCTCTGCCAGCTGGCTTTTGCCCAACAAGGTTAAATAGTGGCTGATCTCACTTTGTAGCTGCCGGATATGCTCAATACTCTGGCTTGATAATGTTTTACCCTGACTTAACAGCAACGCCTGACCGCTTATCAATTGCCCAACCCTCAAACTCTCCATACTCAGGGTCTTAATGGCCACTGCCGGAATACTCAGGCTGGAAGCATCCAACACCCGTAGTTGGCCGGCTTTTTGTGCCCGAAAGCGGCTATTTAAAAACAATACCAACCTGCTGGTCAGCGGCCACATCAGAAGTACGCCTAAAATATTAAATAAGGTATGAAACAGCGCCAAGCTAAGTGCCGGATTAGGGTCGTGAAACAGCGCGTCCTGTAGCAGGCTGATTAACCACAGCAAGGGTGTCAGGATAATGATAGCGGCGATACCGGTTACCACGTTAAAGATCACATGTAGCATGGCTAATCGCTTGGCTTTTGCCGTCGCAGCTAAGGTCGAGATAATGGCGGTGGAAGTAGTACCTAAATTTGCGCCGATCACAAAGGCAGCCGCTACTGACAACGGAATAACCCCAGTTGAGGTCGCCGTAATCACCAGCGCCAGTACCGCAATTGAAGCCTGCATCACCACGGTCAGCAAGGTGCCAATTAACACCCCGAGTAACAAGCCCCAGACACCAAGCTCACTGAGCAGGGAAAACTCAATATCGACAAAGACGGTATCAAAGCTGTCTTTTAAGTACGCCAGCCCAAGGAAAAACAAACCGAAGCCCACCAATGCCTCGCCAAAACCTTGTCGCCGTGCCGATTTTGCGAATAGTTTTAATAAGGCCCCCACGCCGATCAACGGCATCGCCAGCGCATCAATTTTAAATTGCATGCCGACTAAAGCGACAAACCAACCGGTCAGAGAGGTCCCGACATTACTGCCATAAATGACAAAAGCGGCATTTTGCAGCGACAAGATACCAGCATTGACAAAACCTATGGTTGTGACAGTAATTACGGTTGAAGATTGCACGGCGACGGTGGCGGCCGTACCAAAGAGCAAACCCTGCCAGGATTTTTGGGTACTGCGTTCGAGGAATTGCATCAGGGCCCGACCGGCTGCAGCTTTTAGCCCCTTACTCAGCCAGTCCATGCCCAGCAGGATTAACCCAAGCGCCCCCAAACCAATTAAAATATCTGATAGCATAGCCTTCCTTCTTGCTTTTCTATGTTATAACCCAACTTTACAACGTCTTAGCTGTTTTGTATCAAAAAAGTAGTAATAAAGGGGATCTTGTCATGACCGAAAGCAATGCTTTATATAAACGCCATTTTGCCACGGCCCAGGAATCATTAGACGCTATCTCGCGACTGCAGGACCATGACTCTTATAAGTTAGCCTTTGCCGACAGCGGTTTTTTAATGCAGGACGAGCTGCGGCATGTGCGCTTACAACTGGAATATCTGAAACCGCAGCTGGTGCTGGATCAACATCAGATCAATGCCACTATAGTCGTGTTCGGTAGTGCGCGCTTTTTGTCCCCAGCTCAGGCCGAGCAACAACTGGCAGAAGTGAAGCAGCTTTATGCGGCAAACCCGGACTCCCCTGCCGCTATCCATGCACTGACGCAAGCGGAGCGGGATCTGAAGAACAGCCGTTATTATGCGGCATCGCAGGAGTTTTCACGTCTGGTGACCAGTCATAGTTGCCAGCACCCGCACTGCGCGCTGACTATTATCAGCGGTGGTGGCCCGGGGATTATGGAAGCGGCCAACCGCGGCGCCATGGATGCGAACGGCAAGAGCATCGGCTTAAATATTGTGCTGCCAAAAGAGCAGCACCCTAATCCCTATATCACCCCGGAATTCTGTTTCCAGTTTCATTATTTTGCCATTCGCAAAATGCATTTCCTGCAACGGGCGCGGGCGCTGGTGGCCTTTCCGGGTGGCTTTGGTACGCTAGATGAGTTATTTGAAACCCTTACCCTAATCCAAACCAAAAAAGCTGAACGGGTACCGGTGATCCTGTACGATAAAGCTTTCTGGCAACGTTTGATCAATTTCGAGATGCTGGCAGAAGAGGGACTGATTAGCCCGCAGGACCTGGAACTGATTCAGTATGTCGACAGCCCTGAGCAAGCCTGGCAGGTGATTTATGATTTCTATCAGTTGGGTAAGTAGCGCCAGTAAATTCGGGCGCTAACTGCGCCCGTCTGCTGCTTTTTGCAGTAATTGCTTACTTTCCTGCAGAAATTGCTGCGCCAGCTCGCCGAAGAACCGCTGGCCCTTGGCAAATTCCGCCATTAAACCGGCTTTATCCTGCGCTGCCAACAAGCCCAGCAGCTGAGTAAAACGCTGCTGATAACGCTGCAGCAGCGCCGTCACATCAGCCGATGACAACATAATATCGGCATAAAGTTCAGCGTTCTGTGCAAACAAGCGCCCCACCATCGCCAGCTCCAGCCGGTAAATCGGTGAACTGAGTGCCAACAGCTCATTTAAATCGGCCTGCTCTTCGGCCAAATGCACACCATAGACCAAAGAGGAAAAATGCCGCATCGCCTGGATCAGTTGCATGGCGCTATCATGCTCATCCGCGGCCTTAGTCGTCAGCTCCGCGCCCCAGATCACCAGTTGCTTTAATAACCACTGATAATCTTCCGGCTGCCGGCCGTCGCAGACTACGACGACTTGCTTAATCAAGTTATTGATATCCGGACCAAACATCGGATGTAAGCCAACGACAGGCCCGCTATGCTGCGCCAGCATCGCTTGCAGCGGCCGAGCCTTAATGCTGGTTAAATCGGCCAGTACGCACTGTGCAGGCAGCGTCGGTAACTGCGCAATCACCTGCTCGGTCAGCGTAATAGGTACCGCCAGTAATACCAGGGCGGCATCCTGACATAACTGGGCCGCCTGCGGCCAGTCCTGAGGTTCCAGTATTGCCACCTGATAGCCGGAGCGTTGAAATAAGCTGACAAAACGATTGCCTAAGGCCCCGGCGCCGCCGACCACCACCACCTTGCCGCCACTGGGCCGGCAACAGACAAAGTACTGATCCTGGGTGGCATAAGACTCGCGCATCACCCGGCGTAATAAGTCCTCAACCAATTCAGGCGAGACGCCTTGCGCCAGCGCTTGCTGTCGTCTGGCGGCAAGTAATGCCTGCTCCCGCTCCGGTACATAGACCGGCAATGCATAGTGTTGCTTCACCTGCCCAACCTGGGCGGTGACTCTGGCCCGGCGCGCCAATAGCTCGACGAGCTCACTGTCCAGCTGATCAATTTGCTCTCGCAGCGGCTGTAATGCCGCTGTAGCTGCATCATTGGGCCTCACCTTAGGCCACCGCCGCCAGTTGCCGCATTTGTTGCGCTAAACTGTCCAGTAAATCTGCGGTTGTTGACCAGTCAATACAGGCATCCGTGACTGAGACACCGTATTTTTCAGCTTTGCCATTAACGATATCCTGCCGCCCGGCTTGTAAGTGGCTTTCCAGCATAATGCCGATAATGGCCTCATTACCGGCCAAACGCTGCGCCAACACCTCTTGGGCCACCTGCGGTTGCCGGTTATGGTCTTTGTTGGAATTACCATGGCTGCAATCAACCACAATACCGTGCGGTAAGTTAAGTTTATTCAATTGCGCCAACGCAGCCTCAATGCTGGCGGCATCATAATTAGGTTTGGCTCCACCTCGCAGAATAATATGCCCATCCGGATTACCAGCAGTTTGGATCAGGCTAACCTCTCCTTTTTGGTTAATGCCAAAAAAGGTATGACCGCTGGCAGCCGATTGCAGGGCATTGAGGGCAACACTTAAACTACCATCAGTACCATTTTTAAAGCCAACCGGCATGGATAAACCGCTGGCCATTTCACGGTGAGTTTGCGACTCCACAGTGCGGGCACCAATCGCAGCCCAGCTAATCAGATCTGACATATACTGCGGACTGATCGGATCCAAGGCTTCGGTCGCCACCGGCAATTCCAGCTCGACCATTTTCAATAGCAGCTCACGGCCCCAGGTTAAACCGGTCTCTAGATCGAAAGAGTCATCCAGGTGAGGATCGTTAATAAAGCCTTTCCAGCCGACTGTGGTGCGGGGCTTTTCAAAGTATACCCGCATCACGATATACAGACTGTCCTGGTAGGCTAACTGCAGTGTTTTTAACTTATTGGCATAGTCAATGGCGGCAACAGGATCATGGATTGAACACGGACCTGTTACCACTAACAGACGTTTGTCACGGCCGTGAATAATATTGGCGATATCAGCGCGGGCTTTGGCAACAAAGTCCGCGCCTTGCTCCGATAACGGCAATACCCGTTTTAATACAGCCGGCGAACTTAAGGGTTTCTGCGCTACGATACGCAGGTCATCGACGATCATGGACACGATTGAGCTCCTTTGCAGTGCTGCGGAGACTAAGCATAGGCAAGAGTCTGGGCTTGTGCCGCCTGCTGACGCAAAAAAGCGTTATCTTCCGCCCTCTGTGCTAAGTAAGCTGTGCAAAACCCAACTCAAACCCGTAAACTTATTTATACAGCACGTATCTATAAAATTACAATAGACTGGAGTGTACGGATAGATGGCTATCAGGTCAACCCTGCAAGGCAATAAAAATAAGGAAAAATCCAGCTTTAGCCAGGAAAATAAAATGTACAAATACTTTTACAGTGAAGCTAGCAGAATAGCGAATTCAGATAATTAACAGCGAAAAGGGTTATAAACGTTGTAAGATTTTTTGATAGGCCAGCGAGATACGGACAAAGGTGGTTTTATCACCGCCTCGATCCGGATGATGTTTTAGCGATAAACGCCGAAAGGCCTTTTTCAGCTCGCTCAGGCTGCAGGGCCAATCCAGTTGTAGCAGCTGTAACGCCTCATCATCGTTGAGCTGTATCGTGCTACTGCTAACGCCATGGCGCTGCTGATAATACTGCCAGAAGCTCGCCAGTCGCTTACTTAATGCCACCGGCGTCATCCGCCAATAGTTTTGCCAGTCGGCATAATAAGCGGCCTTGCTGTCGGTAAGCAGCGGCAGATTATCTTGCCAGGGTGCAATTTTAATTCGTGCCAGGCCAATATCCAGATAAGCGGTACTGCTTAACGCCCAACGCTCTGCCAGTCGGTACAGCAAGTGATAGAGCACAAAATGGCGTTGGAACAGCGCAAACTGGCTGTCTTGAATGGTAGTAAGAGGTTTTAAATCCAGCAGAGTTAACAGTTGCTGCTCGGTCAGCTCGCCAAAACGGCGTAGCAGGATCTGTTCCAACAGAAGTTCCAGTTGTTGCAACTGAGTAGGATTTAGCGGTGCTGCAGCAGTCAGTTCTGCCATAAAAAACAGGGCCGGCATAGTGCCGGCCCTTAACAGCTTAGTTAAGCTTTTCGCGGATACGCGCTGATTTACCTGAACGATCGCGTAAGTAGTAAAGCTTAGCACGGCGAACGGCACCACGACGTTTAACGGTGATGCTGTCTACCAGCGGGCTGTGCGTCTGGAATACACGCTCAACACCTTCGCCATTAGAGATTTTACGTACGGTGAATGAAGAGTGCAGACCACGGTTACGCTTGGCGATAACAACGCCTTCGTAAGCCTGTAAACGGGTTTTGTCACCTTCTTTAACTTTAACCTGAACCACTACAGTGTCACCTGGAGCGAATGCAGGAACGTCTTTTTTCAGTTGTTCCTGTTCAAGTTGCTTGATGATGTTTTGGCTAACTTTGCTCATAACAATCTCACTTTACCTGGAGTTAACTATCTTGCTTGCTGCTGCAACGCCTGGTATTCCTGTTGGAATTCTGCCAGTAATTTGCGTTGCTCCTTAGTCAGAGCCAGGGAATTTAACATATCCGGCCGTCTTAACCAGGTTCTACCGAGAGCCTGTTTTAGACGCCAGCGTCTAATTTCTTCATGGTGCCCACTCAGCAATACGGCGGGTACCTGTTTGTCTGCTAACACCTCAGGGCGGGTATAATGTGGACAATCCAACAAGCCGGCTGCAAACGAATCCTGCTCAGCAGATAAATCATGTCCCAAAACCCCGGGCACCAGTCGCGACACGGCATCAATTAACACCATTGCCGGCAACTCGCCCCCGCTTAGTACGTAATCACCGATTGACCATTCTTCGTCAATTTCGGTTTCGATCACGCGCTCGTCAATTCCTTCGTAACGGCCTGCTACCAGGAGCAGTTTTGGATGTTTTGCCAGTTCAACCACACCTTGCTGGTCTAATTTGCGGCCTTGCGGCGACAAATAAACCGTATGCACCTTACCTCCCGCTGTGGCTTTCGCCGCGCGAATGGCATCGGTCAGTGGCTGCACCATCATCAGCATACCGGGGCCGCCGCCATAAGGCCGGTCATCAACAGTCCGATGTTTGTCCGTGGTAAAATCCCGCGGGTTAAAACACTGCAGCTGAATAATGCCCTGCTTTACAGCCCGACCAGTGACACCGTATTGCGTAATCGCCTGAAACATCTCCGGAAACAGTGAGACAACGCCCACCCACCTTGGTTGTTCCTGCATTAAAACGCCGGGTCCCAATCTACTGTGATTTGCTTCGCGGTTAAATCCACCTGCTTGATCACGGTCTGATCAAGATAGGGAATTAAACGCTCACCCTTACCAAAGGCATCAGTCCGGTTGGCTTTCACCACTAACACATCGTTAGAGCCGGTTTCCATTAAGTCAGTTACCACGCCCAGATCATAGCCTTGCTCATTCACTACTTTCAGATCCATCAGATCTTTCCAGTAGTACTCGCCATCGTCCAGCGCCGGTAAGGCATTGGCGGCAACCGCGATTTCAGCATTGACATAGGCCTGCGCCTGTTCCCGGACATTAATGTCAGTCAGTTTGGCGATTAAGCCATTACTATGCCGTTTCCAGCTGCTGACTGTTACTGTCTGCCAGTTACCCTGAAATTTGACCTGCCAGGGTGTGTAATCAAAAATCCCTTCCGGGATGTCCGTGTAGGAGTTAATTTTTAGCCAGCCATTGATGCCGTAAACCGCACCAAACTTGCCAAGTACTACAAAATCTTTTTCACTCAACAGTGACAACTCCACACGCCTTGCTAATTAAGCAGCTGCTTTCTTAGCGTTTTTTACCAGAGTGGCCACGCGATCACTCAGTGCAGCACCTTGTGCTACCCAGTGGTCAACGCGATCCAGGTCCAGACGCAGTTTCTCTTCAGTGCCGCTGGCGATTGGGTTAAAGAAACCCACGCGCTCAATAAAACGGCCATCACGAGCAAAACGGCTGTCCGCTACCACAACTTGGTAAAATGGACGCTTTTTCGCGCCACCACGTTGTAAACGAATAGTTACCATACCGTCCTCTAATTTCAATCGTTCAGGTTTTAAAAAATAACAAAGCCCGCAGTCGGACTGCAGGGCTGCTGCATTGTACGGATTTTTGCCGCGAATGCAAGGCATTTCGCGGCCTGGCAACCCGTCACACCAGGATCAGCGCGGTGGTAACATACCAGGTGGCAACTTGCCGCCCATGGCCCGCATCATCTTCATCAGGCCACCTTTACCACTCATCTGTTTCATCATTTTCTGCATTTGAGTAAATTGTTTCAGCAACTGATTGATCTCCTGCACCTGAGTGCCGGAGCCGGCCGCTATCCGTTTTTTGCGCGAGCCTTTTAGCAGGTCCGGAAACTCACGCTCTTTCGGCGTCATCGAGTTGATAATGGCTTCCATCCGTACAAACTGCTTTTCATCTAACTGGCTGGCAGCACCTGCCGGCAGATTTTTCATCCCCGGCAGTTTATCCATCAGCGACATCATGCCGCCCATGCTACGCATCTGTACCAGCTGCTCGCGAAAATCTTCCAATGAAAAGCCTTTGCCTTTCATCATCTTCTGCGCCATTTTCGCGGTTTTTTCTTTATCGACCTTCTGCTCAAGCTCTTCAATCAGGCTCAGCACATCGCCCATGCCTAAAATGCGCGAGGCGATACGATCCGGATGGAACGGCTCTAAGGCGTCGGTTTTCTCACCGGTACCGATAAACTTAATTGGCTTACCGGTAATATGGCGGATAGATAAAGCGGCACCACCACGGGCATCACCATCAGCCTTGGTTAAGATCACCCCGGTTAATGGCAAGGCTTCGTTAAAGGCTTTCGCCGTATTAGCCGCATCCTGACCGGTCATGGCATCGACCACGAACAGGGTTTCAATCGGTTTTACCGCGGCATGCAGCGCCTTGATTTCATCCATCATCTCGCTGTCGACATGCAGACGACCGGCGGTATCGACCAGCAGCACATCAAACATCCGGGTTTTGGCATGCGTGATGGCAGCATTAACAATAGCAACCGGCGCCTGCGAGATGTCGCTGGGGAAAAACTCAACATTGACCGCTTTGGCCAGGGTTTCCAATTGTTTAATAGCGGCAGGCCGGTAAACGTCGGCCGATACCACCAACACTTTTTTCTTTTTCCGTTCGGTCAGAAACTTTGCCAGCTTACCAACAGAGGTGGTTTTACCTGCCCCCTGTAAACCCGCCATCAGAATCACCGCCGGCGGTTGGGTATTTAGGGCCAGCTCTTCATTCGCCTCGCCCATGGCTTCTTCCAGGGCTTTACGGACGATTTTCAGAAATTCCTGCCCCGGAGTCAGACTTTTGCTGACCTCCAGACCCACAGAGCGCTCTTTGATCTGGTTGATAAAGTCTTTGACAACCGGCAATGCCACGTCGGCTTCGAGCAGTGCCATCCGCACTTCCCGTAGCGTTTCTTTAATATTGTCTTCAGTAAGACGACCACGACCACTAATATTTTTCAGGGTCCGGCTTAAACGATCTGACAGATTTTCAAACATAGCGGAGATCCAATTCGGTAATTGCGCCGATTATAGCGCGTTGTGTTGCCAGCGTCAGCCTTTGCGCAAAGCCATCTTGCTACTGGGCTTTACCGGAAACTTGCAATACAATAGCCAACTTACTGCATCACAGGAGTGTTAAGCATGCCTTGGTTGTTACCCGCGTTGGCCCTGACTGCCTATACGGTTGCAACGGTTACCCTGCTTTGGCGTTTGTTCCACCCGGCAGGACCGAATTTTAAACTGACGTTCAGTGCCGGTACGGCGGCCGTCGTTCTGCATATGCTGGCACTGGTTAACAGTATTTTCACCGGGCAGGGTCAAAACTTCAGTTTACTTAATGTCAGCTCGCTGGTGTGCTGGTTACTCACCCTGTCCGTTACGCTAACATCACTGCGCTCACCCGCTGTGCTTCTATTACCACTGGTGTATGGCTGCGCTGCGCTGATTTTACTGGCCAGTTTGTTGTTCCCGGTTTCAGTTCAGCTGCAGCATCTGGAGCAGAATGCTGGCTTGTTAGTCCATATCGCTATCGCCTTTACTGCCTATGTTGTACTGATTATGGCCACCTTGTATTCAATTCAAGTGTCTTATATTAGTTATAAGTTGAAACAGAAAAATTTTTCTGGTGTCAGTCGCTTTTTGCCGCCATTATTACAAGCTGAAAATCTGCAGTTTCGCCTGTTAGCGGCTGGAACCTTGCTGTTAGCACTGGCGTTACTCAGTGGTATTCCTTTTATGACAGACTGGATAGATCATAAAAGCCTGTTAAGTTTACTGGCTTTAGTGTTATTCGGTGCTTTAAGCTGGGGACATGCTCGTCTTGGCTGGCGTGGCCAAACCGCTATTACGCTGACAATAAGTGGTAGCCTGTTGCTCACCCTGGCTTATTTTGGCAGCCGCTTTGTAAAAGAGGTGTTGCTCGGCAGATTTTGATACTGCCACTTAATTTATGTTAGGCCATAAAGGTAATTAACGTTTGGACGCTATCTCAACCAGTACGCTCTTTATTATTTTGGGAGTACTGCTGTTTATCTCAGCCTATTTCTCAGGATCAGAAACAGGCATGATGTCGGTTAACCGGTACCGGTTAAAGCACCTTGAAAATGAGCAGCATAAAGGCGCAAAACGTGTATCAGAGCTGCTCGACCGGCCTGACCGGCTAATCGGCCTGATTCTGATTGGTAACAACCTGGTTAATATCGCCGCTTCAGCTATTGCCACTATCATAGGCATGCGTTTGTACGGAGATGCCGGCATCGCTATCGCAACCGTCGTCCTGACCCTGGTGATTCTGGTATTTGCCGAAGTTACCCCGAAAACCCTGGCCGCCCTGCATCCTGAACGCATTGCCTTCCCAAGCTCCGCCCTGTTAAAACCACTGTTAAAAATATTCTATCCGCTGGTCTGGTTAATTAACTGGATCACGAATGGCTTGCTGGCCATTATGGGCGTCAGCCCGGAAAAACATCAGGGCAACAGTTTAAGTGCTGAAGAATTACGAACTGTAGTGCATGAAGCCGGCGCGCTAATTCCGGAACAACACCAGAGTATGCTGGTTGGCGTGCTGGATCTGGAAAATGTAACGGTTGAAGACATCATGACGCCGCGCAACGAAATCACCGGTATCGACGTTAACGATGATTGGAAAGATATCGTGCGTCAGATGGCGAATGCTCAACATAGCCGGGTATTACTGTACCGGGATAGCATGGATGATGCGATTGGCTTTGTGCATCCGCGAGATCTGGTGCGCCTGCTGTTAAAAGAACAATTTACCAAAGCCAGCCTGCTGCGCTCAGTACATGAAATTTATTATATCCCGGAAGGTACGCCGCTAAATACCCAACTGTTAAAATTTCAGAGTACCAAAGAACGAATCGGTTTAGTGGTAGATGAGTATGGTGATATTCAGGGGCTGGTCACCCTGGAGGATATTCTGGAAGAAGTGGTAGGCGAATTTACCACTGACGTGATTGAAGATAAGCACGAAGATATTCTGCAGCAGCCAGACGGTTCTTATCTGATAGATGGCAGTATTAACCTGCGTGATCTGAACCGGCAAATGCAGCTCGATTTTCCTACCGATGGTCCGAAAACCCTGAATGGTTTGTTATTAGAGCATCTGGAAGAAATCCCGCAAGGTTCAATGAGTGTCAAAATTGCCGGTTTTCAGCTGGAAATTCTGGATGTGCAGGATAATATGATTAAAACGGTACGGCTGGTATTGCCTTAAAGCGTCTCAACCAAACAGCAGACGGCTTAACCAGCCACGTTTTAAGTCTTTTTCACAGCCTTGTAGCTGCTGTTGATAAGTTTTGGCGCGATCATCAACCCGCCTGGCCGTATTCTGTAACCAGCTTTTACTGCGGTAAGTACCGCGCCGATAGCCACCCCACCCCTCGTGATAGTTCAGATAAAGCCGGTAAGCATCATCTTTGGCAACTTTATTCACCTGATGGGTTTTATCTATATACCAACCGATAAAGTCTACCGCGTCGGCAAAATTACTGCGACTGGCAAAGAAGCGGCCGGTATCCTTGACATAATCGTCCCAGGTTGGTGTTTTGGCTTGCGAGTAGCCATAAGCAGAGCTGCCGCGACCATAAGGAATAAAGCCAAGGAAGTAGCGCATCGGCGGCTTAGCATTATGCTTAAAGCCGCTTTCCTGATACATAAAGCTGATCGGCACTGCGATTGGCATGCCCCATTTTTCACTGGCATTGGCCGTTGCCTTATACCAGGCACGATTTTCACCGAAAATTTCGCAGATATTACTTTTGTTTTGCGGCGGTGGCGTAGCGCAGCCGCCAAGCAGCACTAACAAGCTTAGCAGAATCAAAGATTTATTTTTTTTAAACTTTTTTTGAACTATAGGCATCAGTCAGATTCTAACAGTATGCATGGATGCAAACCAAGTTTTTGTTTTCCCTGGATTCTCCTTCACGGCTACCTCTGGTAGCCGTTTTTTTATCCGGCTAAGCCACTCAGGCCTGAGTACAGGCTGGAACTTCAGCAAAATATTCAGCCAGATACTGTTCAAAGCTCAGGGTGTCCGCCGCTTCAATTTGCTGCTGCTTGGTCAGCGATGTACTGGCAGCGCTGACGAAATCTTCCTCGGTATAAACCTGATAGCTTTCGGCTAACAGTTGCGCGCGATACGTTTCCGCCAGCTCACGCATATAGTGGCCATTGTCCTGCCGGCTACTAAGCAAATGATTGAGGATTTTGCCAGACGGGGTTTGCGCCGGATCGAGCAAGCTTAAGTAATACTGACGCATTGCCGCCTGATAGCGGTCACTCTGATAAACCTCATCCAACCATTTAGCTATTGGCATCATGTCAGCGAATAGTTGCTCGGCCCAATCTTGCATCAGTCGTGGCTGGCCATCCTGGATTAGCTCCAGATTATGACGCCGACCATCTGTCACCACCTTTTTCAGATTTTGCTCGGTCACTTGCTGCTCACTGGCTGATAAGTCCGGACTTTGCTCAAGTAAACAATAGACCAGAAAAATATCCAGAAAACGCATTTGCTCAGCCGTAATACCAATACTACTAAACGGATTCACATCCAGGGCGCGAACTTCAATATACTCAACCCCGCGTTTTGATAAGGCACAGGTAGGACGCTCGCCCGATTCCGTAGTACGCTTTGGACGGATAGTCGAGTAAAACTCGTTTTCAATTTGCAGCACATTACTATTTAACTGCTGAAACTCACCGTCCACTTTTACGCCAATACTTTGATATTCTGACGACGGCTGGGTTACGGCGGCGTGCAAACCAGCAATATATTCCGGCAGGCTGTTGTAAGTGATGTTTAAACTGGATTGCGCACTGTTGGTATAACCCAGATCACTCATTCGCAGTGAGGTCGCATAAGGCAGATAGAGCGTTCCTTTGCCCAGCTTCTGGAATGCATAGCGCGATTGACGCCCCTCAAGGAATGACTGACACATGGCTGGTGAAGCGCCAAACAGATACACGATCAGCCAGACATAACGCTTATAGTTACGAATTAACGCCAGATACTGTTCAGACACAAAATCCTGTAGGTTACCGTTATCGCCAACTAACGGCTGATAAGCCTGCCAGAAGCTCTGCGGCAGCGAGAAGTTAAAATGGACGCCACTGATCGCCTGCATCATACTACCATAGCGGTTCTTTAAACCCTGACGATACAGCGTTTTCATTTTTCCGACATTAGATGTGCCGTATTGCGCCAGCGGGATCTGGTGTTGATCGGTGATATAACACGGCATACTAGCCGGCCAAAGTCGTTCCTGCTGCAATTTTTTTAGCGTAAAACGATGAATATCAGCCAGTTGTGCCAAGGTAAGCTCTAAGTCAGCACTGGCTGGAGTAATAAACTCCAGTAAAGACTCCGAAAAATCAGTAGTAATCCAGGGATGGGTCAACGCAGAGCCAAGGGCCACCGGGTGTGGCGTTTGAGCCAGAGAACCATCCTGATTAACGCGCAGCGTCTCGCGCTCTATACCGCGTTTTATACCTTTGATACTGTGTTGCTGGCCGGCTTGCTGCAGTGCAGCCAAACGTTGAGAAATGCTTGAGCTCAAGATGATTCCTTACTGATTGAAGCTTTCCCCAATGATTGGGGAAAGCAAACCTATTATCAAGGGCGTAACACGAAAAGCGCCTTACACGACCAACCAGCGTCCGGGATCAGTTTTTTGGCTCTGACTCCGTCGATTCTTGCGCGGCGGGCTTTTTCGGTTCAGCGTCATCCAAAAAGTCTGCATCTTCAGAATCCCCCACCACATGTTCGAGTTTAAGTTTGCGTACACTGCGAAACGTCGTGATCGGACCAGAGCAAGCGTAGGCCAGAAAGATAATAAACAGCATTTGTGCCGGTCGTGCCGCAATAACGACAAAAATTAATACCACCAGCAAAATAGTCAGGAATGACACCCGGTCACGCCAGTTCAGGTTTTTAAATGAGTTATAACGGAAATTACTCACCATTAAAAAGCCTGCAGTAATAGTCAGTAAGCCAACTAAGTAACCATATTTATCGCCATCGATTTCGAAGGCAGCACCGTTCCAGACCATACCCGCGACCAGCGCAGCGGCAGCAGGGCTGGCCAACCCCTGAAAAAACCGGCCATCGGTAACACTCAAATTGGCATTAAAGCGCGCCAGGCGCAAAGCGGCACAGGCAACATAGATAAAAGCCGCTAACCAACCAAACTTACCTAAATCGGCCAGGGCCCAGTTATAAGCCACCAAGGCCGGTGCGACACCAAAGGCCAGTAAATCTGACATACTGTCATACTGAGCACCAAATTCACTTTGGGTATTGGTTAAGCGCGCCACCCGGCCGTCAAGACCATCAAAAATCATCGCAATAAAAATGGCAACCGCGGCGGCTTCAAAGCGACCGTTCATTGATGATACGATAGCAAAAAAGCCAGAAAATAAACCTGCAGTTGTTAACAGGTTAGGAAGCAGATATATACCCTTGTGTGGGCTGGTTTCACTGTTTTTTAAATCTGTCATAAGGCAACTTCTGAAAAAACGTTTACACTGATTATAAGGGACATAACATAGCATGGATAGAACCATGGCAAAAGTGAGGCAAATCTTAATTGGTAGCATCTTTTCAGTTCTTAGCCTGGGTGTTGCTGCGCAAACAGTTTACAGCTGGCAAGATGCAAAGGGTGTGATGCATTTCAGCCAACAGCCACCGGCTCAAGGCGAATATCAATTAGTAACAATTCGCACCAGCCAGGCGGCATCAACGCCAACACTAACGGCGGGTACCGTTAATACTGATCAGACAACTGCGGTGGCACTGGATCCAACGCTTTGTCAACAAGCCCGCGACCAGTTAACTTTGCTCCAAAGCGGTCAGGAGTTGTTTACCAAAGAAACGAACAGTGAAGAACTACGGCTGCTAACTAACGAAGAGAGGGAGCAGCAAGTCCTGTTGGCAAATTTTGAAATAAAAAGGCGCTGTTAGCAGCGCCTTAATCGTTAAGTTAATTTCGCTCCGGAAGTTTCCGGTGCGCAATTAATTCCGGCTGGTTACCGTGAACTGTTGGCCGTTGTGGTCTATTACCACAGTAGAACCAGGTAAGATCTCGCCTTGCAACAAGGCCTGCGCCAGCGGGTTTTCCAGATGCTGTTGAATCGCCCGTTTTAGTGGTCTGGCACCATACAATGGATCGAAGCCTACCTCAGCCAGTTTTTCCAGTGCCGCATCACTTACCGACAACTGGTAATCACGCTGCTGTAAACGTTGCTCCAGCCGCGCCAGCTGAATCGAGGCGATCTGTTTAATTTGCCGATCATCCAGCGGGTGAAATACCACTGCTTCGTCCAGCCGGTTTAGAAACTCTGGCCGGAACTGTTTACTCAGCACGCCCATCAACATCTCTTTCATCTCACTATAGCTAAACTCACGATAGTGTTCCTGAATCAAATCGGAGCCAAGATTCGATGTCATAATAATCACCGCATTTTTGAAATCGACGGTGCGGCCCTGGCCATCAGTCAGCCGGCCATCATCCAGTACCTGTAGCAGAATATTAAACACATCCGGGTGCGCTTTCTCCACCTCATCCAGCAAGATCACAGAATAAGGTTTCCGCCTTACCGCCTCGGTCAGATAACCGCCCTCCTCATAGCCAACGTAGCCCGGAGGCGCACCCACTAGCCGTGAGACCGCATGTTTCTCCATAAACTCGGACATATCGATCCGCACCATCGCATCCGGGCTATCAAATAAGAATTGCGCCAGCGCCTTGGTCAACTCGGTTTTACCGACCCCTGTGGGCCCTAAAAATAAAAAGGAGCCAATGGGTTTGTTCGGATCGGCCAGCCCGGCACGGGAACGGCGAATAGCGTTCGCAACCGCACTTACCGCCTCCTGCTGTCCGACAACTTTAGCGTGTAGCGCATCTTCCATCCGTAATAATTTATCGCGTTCGCCTTCCAGCATTTTATTGACCGGAATACCGGTGGCCTTTGATAACACATCGGCAATTTCCTGATCAGTCACCTTATGCCGCAGCAAGGTCATTTCCTGCATCTCGGCCTGCGAGGCGAGATCCAGTTTTTTCTCCAGCTCAGGGATCCGACCATACTGTAGTTCCGACATCCGCTGCAGATCGCTGGCGCGTCTGGCCACTTCCAGATCCAGTCTCGCCTGCTCCAATTCGGCTTTAATATTTTGCGTGCCTTGTAACGCAGCCTTTTCCGACTCCCAGACTTCATCCAGTTCGTTATAACGCTGCTCCAGCTCATCGATTTGTTCACGGATGGTGTCGCGGCGTTTTTTACTGGCATCATCGGTTTCTTTCGCCAACGCATTGTCTTCCAGCTTTAGCTGGATAATCCGGCGCTCTAAGCGATCTAGCTCCTCCGGTTTGGAATCCATTTGCATCCGGATACTGGAAGCCGCTTCGTCAATCAAATCGATAGCTTTATCGGGTAGTTGCCGGTCACTGACATAACGATGTGACAGCGTTGCTGCCGCCACAATCGCCGGGTCAGTAATTTCTACCGAATGGTGCAGTTCGTAACGCTCTTTTAAACCACGCAGGATGGCAATGGTGTCCTCGACACTCGGCTCTTCTACCAGCACTTTTTGGAAACGACGCTCCAGCGCCGCATCTTTCTCAATATATTTGCGATATTCATCCAGCGTAGTGGCGCCCAAACAGTGCAGTTCACCGCGCGCCAGTGCCGGCTTTAACATATTACCGGCGTCCATGGCACCATCCGCCTTGCCGGCACCGACCATGGTATGAATTTCATCAATAAACAGAATGATCTGGCCTTCTTCTTTGGCCACTTCATTCAGTACCGCTTTTAAGCGTTCTTCAAATTCACCGCGATATTTAGCACCGGCCAGCAGCGCGCCCATATCCAGTGATAATACCCGCTTATCTTTTAAGCCTTCCGGGACTTCTTTATTGACAATACGTTGTGCCAACCCTTCGACAATGGCGGTTTTACCGACACCAGGCTCACCAATCAACACCGGGTTATTTTTGGTACGCCGCTGTAAAACCTGCACACAACGGCGAATTTCTTCGTCACGGCCAATCACCGGATCCAGCTTGCCGGATTCAGCGCGGGCGGTCAGATCGATGGTGTACTTGGTTAACGCCTGTCGGGTATCTTCGGCATTGGCATCATCCACTTTCTGTCCGGCACGGATCTGGTCAATGGCGCTGCTAACCTTATCTTTAGTGACACCCAGTAACTGCAGAATACGGCCTAATTCAGATTTATCCTCGGTAGCCGCCAGCACAAATAACTCACTGGAAATAAACTGATCTTTACGCTTTTGTGCCAGCTTATCGCACTGCTGCAACAATTGAGCTGTTGCAGCAGACAGCTGCAAGCTACCGGCATCACCCTCCACCCGGGGCAGACGCTCTATTGCCTGACTTACTTTAGAACGCAGTTCATTAAAGTTGATTGCCAGCTTGTTCAACAGCTCGCGCACTGTGCCGCCTTCCTGATTCAGTAAGGCAAACATAATATGCACCGGCTCAATAAATTGTTGATCGCGACCCAGCGCCAGCGATTGCGCATCGGCAATGGCTTCCTGGAATTTACTGGTAAATTTATCTAGACGCATTGGCAGGCTCCCGCTGATACCTTAACTATGATGTTAGCTAAGATTGGGTGGGAGTGTGGAAAATTCAAGCAGCAAACGTCAAAAATTTGACTTGCATCAAGCCAAAGCCGTTAAGGTGAAGGCTGCAGCCAGATTGCACTGGCCTGACGGCCGGTTTGGCCATCACGCCGATAAGAGAAAAAACGCTGTTGATCGCTATAAGTGCAATATTCAGCTCCATAAATGGCGGTAATACCACTCTGCTGTAATCGGAGTCGGGCGAGCTGATAGAGATCCGCTAAATATTTTTCGGCGCTTAACGCCACAAAGGCACCTGACGCCAGTGGGTTTTGTGCCACAAATACGGCCCGCACTTCGCTACCCACTTCAAAAGCCGTAGGGCCTATTGCTGGCCCCAGCCAAACCAGCAATTCAGCAGCAGGTGACTGAAAACAAGCCAGCGTTTGTTCTATCACACCGGCAGCTAAACCACGCCAGCCGGCATGTACCGCCGCGACTTCCGTGCCGGCACGATTGCAAATCAGCAGTGGTAAGCAATCGGCGGTCATCACCAGACACACCTGTGCCGCTTGCCGGCTGTAACTGGCATCAGCGGTTAAATCGGTCTGCGCAGCCGTAGGTAATTGCAACACCCGGGTACCATGCACCTGGTTCAGCCAAAACGGCAGCACCGGCAGTGCCGCCAGTTCAGCGAAGCGCTGCCGGTTGGTATTGACTGCTATGGGATCATCACCGACATGAGCCCCGAGATTAAGGCTAGAAAAACCCGCTGTTGACACCCCGCCCAAACGAGTCGAACTTACCGCTCTAACATTAGCCGGTGCCGGCCAATCGGGGTAGAGCAATACTGTGGTGTTGGCAGCGTCTATCATTGGTTACACAAAGTCCATACCGTGCTGCTGCGTATCTGCTCGCAAGGCGTCGTTTAGGGCAACTAAATCATCAGGTAAGGGGGCATGCCATTCCAGTAACTGGCCGGTAATAGGATGCGCCAGCTTTAACATAGCAGCGTGCAACGCCTGACGTTTAAAATTACGCAGCAGCTGCAATAACTCTTCACTGGCCTGGCGTGGCGGTCTTGGCCGACCGCCATATACCGGATCACCAACCAGCGGGTGACTGATAAAGGTCATATGCACCCGGATCTGGTGCGTGCGACCGGTTTCCAGCCGCAGGCGCAAACGGGTATGAGCGCGGTATTTCTCCATCACCCGATAATGCGTCACTGCCGGTTTGCCGTTTTCATTGACTGCCATAAGCGTTCTTTTGGTTTGATGCCGGCCAATCGGTTGTTTCACAGTACCGCCACCGGTCATAGTGCCGTAACAGACCGCTTCATATTCCCGGGTAATTTCCCGCGCTTGCATCGCCTCGACTAAATGCGTCTGTGCCGGGATGGTTTTCGCGATCACCATCAGACCGGTCGTATCTTTATCTAAACGATGTACGATACCCGCCCGTGGTACCTCAGCAATAGCAGGACAGTGATGTAGCAGCGCATTAAGTAAAGTGCCATCTTGATTACCCGCACCCGGATGCACCACCAGACCAGCAGGCTTATTAATTACCAGAATATGTTCGTCTTCAAAAATAATATCCAGTGCAATGGGTTCAGCATCAAAACGCTCTTCTTCCGGAATATCGGCCAGAATCTCGATCTGCTCACCGCCCAGCATTTTCTGGCGTGGAATCGCACAGGCCTGCCCGTTCACCTGCACACTATTGGCCAGGATCCACTCTTTTATCCGCGAACGGGAATAATCCGGGAACATTTCGGCCAGAACCTGATCTAAGCGCTTACCGAAAAGATGCTCAGGTACGATTTCTGAAAGTTTTAGCTGTTTTGTCATAACGGAAGCAGTTATCCTGTGTGCAACCCCGCGATATCTGGGGTAGAATCGCTTGAGCGGGTATTTTAACGATTTTACGCCGGACTAGACAGCCATTTAGCCGAAGTAGTAACGGATTTTTACATGAAACTAAAATTTATTTTAATCGCTTTGTGCGCAATTGCCTTATCTGCCTGTGCCGGGAAACCGAAAGAGGAAGCCATTAACCCGAATCAAACCGCGCAAGGCCAGTATCAACAAGCTAAAGAAGTGCTGGACGCCGGACTCTACAACCGGGCCATTGAACTGCTAAAAGCCGTAGAAAGTCGCTATCCATTTGGCCCTATTGCCCGTCAGGTCCAGCTCGATTTAATTTATGCCTACCATCAGTCAGGCAACTTACCACAAGCGCTGGCCAGTATTGACCGTTTTATCCGGCTAAACCCCAATCAGCCTGATTTAGATTATGTGTACTATATGCGCGGTCTGACCAACCTGAAAGCTGACGAAAACGCTTTTCAGGAGTTCTTCGGCGTTGACCGCGCTGACCGTGATCTGGCCAGTACTCGTCAGGCATTTGATGACTTTCGGATCCTATTAAATAACTATCCACAAAGCCGCTACGCCGATGATGCGAAAAAGCGCATGGTAGCCATTAAAGATAAATTGGCTCGTCATGAGCTGTTAGTAGCGGATTATTATATGCGCCGTGGTGCTTTCCTGGCTGCTGCTAATCGGGGCAAATATGTAGTTGAGTTTTATCGTGACTCACCCTTAGTTGAACAAGCGCTGGAAATTATGGTGGAAAGTTATGACCGCCTGGGTCTGGATAAATTAAAAACAGACACCGAACAAGTCTTGTTACTCAACTTCCCGCAAAACGCGCGTTTCCGCTAGAAATCATCGCCCCTGCGCTATGCAGGGGCGCCTCTTTATCAAAGGGCTTCTAAGGCTTCTGATAACTTAGTTACACCGATCACCGTCATTCCGGCAATCGCCTCTTTCGGTTGGTTTGCACTTGGGACAATGGCGCGCTTAAATCCGTGCTTCGCTGCTTCCTTCAGTCGCTCCTGCCCACTAGGGACCGGACGAATTTCGCCAGCCAGACCCACTTCACCAAAAACAACCAAATCATTAGGTAATGGCTTATCCCGGAAACTTGAAACTAACGCCAGCAAGGTTGCCAGATCGGCACTGGTTTCATTAACCTTAACCCCCCCCACCACGTTCACAAAAACATCCTGATCGGCCATCTGAATACCGGCATGTCGGTGCATAACTGCCAGTAGCATAGCAATCCGGTTTTGCTCCATCCCCAGAGTAACCCGGCGCGGATTATTGAGCGGTGAATAGTCAACCAACCCCTGGATCTCTACCAATAATGGCCGGGTGCCTTCCCATAGCACCATGACAATACTGCCGGATTGATCTTCTTTGCTGCGGGTTAAAAAAATAGCCGACGGATTTTTGACTTCTTTCATGCCCTGGCCGGTCATCGCAAACACACCCAGTTCATTCACCGGGCCAAAGCGATTTTTATGACCTCGTAAGGTGCGATAACGACTATCCGCATCACCATCCAACATCACCGAGCAATCAATACAATGCTCCAGAACTTTAGGCCCGGCGAGCGAACCATCTTTGGTAACGTGGCCAACCATGATAATGGCTATCTGATGCTGCTTGGCAAAGCGCGTTAGAAAAGCTGCACTTTCACGCACCTGTGACACACTGCCCGGTGCGGATTGAATGTCGGCCAAATGCATCACCTGAATCGAATCAATTACCATAATGCGTGGCTTTTCTTGCTGTGCCAGATGGCAGATCGTTTCAACATTAGTCTCTGCCAGCATTTTCAGTTCACTCATGGGTAAACCTAAACGCTGAGCCCGCATTGCCACCTGTTGCAACGACTCTTCGCCAGTGACATACAGGGCGCCGCCCTGCGACGCCAAACCACACATAATTTGCAGCAGTAAGGTACTTTTACCTGCACCAGGATGACCACCGATTAGAACGGCAGAGCCCGGCACAATACCGCCTCCCAGCACCCGATCAAACTCAGCAAAACCAGAGCTAAAACGCGGCACATCCTGTAAATCGACTTCATCCAGCCGCATAACCTTAGCTACTGCCGCCCCAGCATAGCCTTCGAAGCGGGCATTTTTGCTTTTAACCGCCCCTAAGCGTACTTCTGTAATACTATTCCAGGCTTGGCACTCAGTACATTGCCCCTGCCAACGCATAAAGTCTGCCCCACATTCATTGCAGACATAGGCGGTTTTATTTTTAGCCATTTACTTTCCTGTTATCTAGGGCGTGTTGACGTTTGCTGCTTGTTTTTGCAGCCGTTTGGCTGGTGTTTATACAAGGCAGAGCTTGTGATGTGTAGTTATTCTACATGAACAAGCGATAACGCAGTAGAAACGCCAGCCAAACGCTGCCCGAAGGGTTCGCGCTGGCGGCGCTTTGCTCTTTGGGGCCTGCATGGATGCAGGTCAGGGGCGAGAGCAGGACGCGGTAGCTTCACTCGTCACTTATTTAGAATAGCTAAACCGGGTACCGCGTACTGCGCTCCTCGTTTCGCGATCAAAGCGCCGCCAGTGCGAACAAAATCTAAGCAGAAAACGTCAACACGCCCTAAAAGGCACAGATATTGCTTTTCATTTTAGAACACCGTAGCTTAACCTTATTATAACCAGAGGCTGCCATCTAATTGGCAACTGAATCATCAAACTATGACATCAACTGACCTAAAAGCCTATTTTGGTATTATCGAGCGGATGAAAGGCTTGCTGCACTCGGCTGAGTTTGAGCAAACCTTTGCCAGCTTGACCGCCGGTATTCCGAAATCCAAGCAGTTTCTACTGAAAATGGAGCTGAAAAGGCTGGCACAACCCTGCAATTATTATATTGACTTGCGAGGGCATGTTGACGGCGAAGTTAAACCATATGAGTTTCGGGAAAAAACCCATTATCTGGACGATAAAGCCCGCCAAATTTTTGAGGATGGCGTTGCGGCTTATGGCCAGTATACGTTAGGTGTATACGAAGAAGTGATGAATGCGGAAAATAACTTTCGCGTGCGTCATCGTAAAGAAACCGAAGAGCGGATCCGCACGACGCTGGACAGTTTGAGACGCGGTCCGAGCTTACCTGAAGAGTCCACGAGCTTACAACCGGAGCAGATCGATACGCCGGAACAACATCCGCCAAATAAATTTGTGCAATTTGGCAATTATGTCAGCCGTAGTGAAGAGCGGATGAATTTTGGCATCGAGGTAGAAGTTCGCACCGCAACAGAACGTTATGCCGCCATTACCAGTGATTTGTCTGTCTCCGGCTGCAAACTAAAAGTGCCAGCGGACAAAGTCGCCGAACCCGGCGATGTGATAAATCTGGCGCTAAAAGGCTTGGAGAAAGAGTTTACGCTAAACTTGCCAGAGGGGCTGGACTATCAGGTGGTAGGCAAAGAGCTGCAAGACAAATACGCCTATTGGCGGCTGAAACGTCTGACGCCAGAGCAACACCCGCAGTTTAACCAATTCTTGCAGAGCTTTATTAATGGTAACAAACGTCGTTATAAAGTTAATTTGGATAACACCACAGATGCCGTAATCACCAAAGGTTACGAGCAATACTATCTGCCCCGTATCAATAGCCTACCGGTTTATCTGAGCATTCTGGATGGACAGGTTGCCAGTCGCTTTTGTTTAACCAGCGACTACAACAAAGGCAGTTGGCATTACTTTCTGGACGAACAACAACAGTCAGTGCTCAGCCACCTGCTATCAGCCCGCCGCTTAAAACATCTGCTAAACCGCCCTCTGGCCGAACGCACTGATATTTTGTACTGTTTTACTCATGCCGCCAAAGGCAAGCTGTACTTTTATGCAGCCTTAAGCAGTGAATTAGCCACAGAGCCTGTGCTAAGAGCCATGTTTTTTGGTTTTGGTGCCAGCAAACCGAGTTGGCGCATCTTCCATCTGAGCTTGCAAAAAACCAGCGCGACAAATAGCCAGAGCGAATTTGCATTACCTGGCTTACACGGTGTCCAGCAAACCTCACCTTTGCTGCGAGGTATGCTGGAGCCTATTTATTACATTGCAGTCCTGACAGATATTAGTTCGGCGGAGCAGCGACATTGTTATACCAGCCACACCTACGACACTTCCAAGTTGGCAGCATTAAACAAGTTTGGATTAACCAAAGCTGCGCCCGGCACACTTTGCGAAGCCATCCCAATCCTTTACGTCAACTTACGTGCTGAATCCCGTTACTTATATAAAACCACTGTGCTGGTGCGTACAAAACAAGATAGCGAGCCACTGACAGCTTTTAGCCGTGATTTTTCCTCCGGGGGCCTGCAACTGGAAGCATCGCAGCCGGTTAATCTGCAAAAAGGCGATATTGTGTTGCTGGATCTTCCCGATTTACAAAAAATCACCCTTAAACATCAGCTAAGTAGATTACCCTATGAAATAATGGCGGTCAGTAAAAGCCGCACCATTATGAATCTTAAGATTGCTAAAGCGGATGTCCACGAAGGCAAGCAATTTTTTCAGCAACTTATTCAGAGTAATAGGAATAAACTGACCGTAGCCGAGGAAACACCGAAATATCCGGGGCTTTCTGATGCGCTGCGTAATATGTATTTAAAGGCCCTGTCTAACTTCGCCATCTTTGTGCATCGCAAAGGCTTGAGGCATGACATTAACGTCCTTGGCCAGGGTGCTCAGCCCAATCCGCTCCACAGCCTGCTTTTACTGGCGCAGGAAGAGCAGAACAATCTTAGTTTCGAGTTGCTAACCAAAGCACATACGCTCAATTATGAACTTGCCAATCAACTAAAACAAATGAAACGCCAGGATCCCCCTAAAGCTTACGAACTCTATATCCGGGTTGCGACGGTGGCTGGCCAGCGCCAGTTTAGTAGCTATTTTAACTTTGAGTTTGCCACTGCGGATGAGTTAAAGCTGTTTGCGGTAGACGCTATTGAGCAGCATACATTGTTTGCTTTTAGGTTCTTTCTAACCCGTACCGGTAAACTCGATTCGGAGTACATCGCCAAAGAGCTGGGTTATGTCAGTGTCTATGCCATCCACAAAGCTAAATCGCTGGAAGAAGAACTCTGGCATGTCGAAGGTGTAGCCGATGGTGTAGAAATCTCGACCGAGTTTGTCAACCGCTTTGCGCCCTCTCAAAGTCAGGCTCAGCAACAACAACGTCAGGCTATTCTGCAGACGGCAAGCGCTTTAACCAGTTAGCCAACTCAGCGAAATGCTCGTTACGTGCCTGTGGCGCGGTTAACATCGTAATATGGTCATAAGGGTGTTGATAGCCAGCAGCCCGACCAAGAAGCGTAAAACGTGCTTGCTGCTGAGCAGCCTCCTCGATAAAGGCTTGCACATCCTGCGGATGGCCCAGCAGTTCATCTTTTTCTGCGGCGAAATGCCACAAGGGTGGCCAATTAGTGTGCTGACATGCCGCCTGATAATCAAAACCATCACTACAATCGACAAAGGGTTCCCCCCGGATCCAGCGCACGGTATCCAGCAAGAATTGCGTTGGCTCGTCATCTGCGCCCAAACGCCAGCGTTTTGCCGGCACATAGCCATAGCGTTGTCCCAGCCAGGGTGCTAAACGGTTCCAGCAAAGATCGATTTTCAGCTTTCTGGCGAAACTGTTAACACTAATCACTCTTTTGCTGCCAAAACAGACTTTTGCCAGGACTTTAGTGGTTAGCTCGGGAAAACGCGCCAGACTGGCCGCAGCCAACACACCGGCCCAGGAGTGACAAATCAAAATAATCTTTTGCTGATGCTGCTGATAAACATAATTCAGCAGCGCCGGAATATCCTGACAAATCATTTGCTGTTGGCTTTGTTGTAAGCCTTCTGACAAGCGCGGGGTGGATAATCCCCGCCCGGCAAAGTCCGCGGCATAGCCAATAAAGCCCTGCTCAGCTAAGAAACAACCCAGCCCCTTACCACTCTGACTATAAAAAATACGGCCGTTTTCTACTGCCCCATGCAGATAGAGTACCGGCGCGATAAGTTTGCCAGCCGGCTGCAACTGCCGCAGATGTAGCCGATAGTCTGGTAGTGCCAGATACAATGATTGTTGTAACAAACTCACGGACAATCCAGTAGATACAGCAACTGTAATAATGAACCTGTAGTAATCGCCGCCTTCGCTGCCGCCTGCACCTTGGGTTTGGCATGAAAGGCGACGCCAAGCGCAGCCTCGGCCAGCATAGGCAGGTCGTTGGCGCCATCACCGATTGCAACCGTCTGCGATGACGCTATCTGGTAACGCTGTGCCAGCTCATGCACTACCTCAGCTTTGCGTTTCGCATCGACAATATTTCCGAGTACCCGGCCGGTTAACTTGCCATCGACAATTTCTAACTGATTGGCAAAAGTAGCGCTCAGCTGCAGTCGCTGTTTAAGAGCCTCGGTAAAATAAGTAAAACCACCGGAGGCAATGGCAACCTGCCACTGATGTTGCTTTAGAACCGCGACTAAGTCAGTCAGGCCAGGCATCAAAGGCAGCTGCTGCAGCACATCACTGAGCACCGACTCCGGAGCACCGGCTAAGGTTTGCACCCGGGCCAACAGGCTTTGCGCAAAATCCAGCTCACCGTTCATCGCACGGGCAGTAATAGCAGCGACCTGTTCGCCAACCCCTGCCAACTTAGCGATCTCATCGATACATTCAATTTCAATAGCAGTAGAATCCATATCCATTACCAGCAGCCCAGGCTGGCGCAAGCTGGGTTGCTGCCTGAGATAAACCAGTTGGCAATCGTAATCCAGTGCTAAGCGATTTAACAGGGCTTGCGGTGGTACCATACCGTCCGGTAAATGCAAACGCAGGGCTGGCGACAATTGCGGCACAGGCTGTAGTAAACTCAGTTTAACAACACCATCGGGTAATGCCAGCGCCTGTGCCAGCGTGGTTAACAGTGGCCAGCTAAAGTCGGTACCAAAACACAGCAAAACCGGCAATTCTGGCTTAGCCGCCTGGCTCACTGTATTAAACTGACCCTGCTGCCAGTTAAGCTGGCAACACCCCTGATAAGCCTGCACTAATGCAACGGGCGACAGTTCCGCGAACGGAATAGCTTGCGATATCTGATTCAATTTCGATCCTGTACTTAGTGAAGAGGGCATGGCATCCTAGCGCCATTTGCGCCTGGCATTAAACTTTGCAGATGAAGATTATGCAGCACCATAGCCTATCCACTTATCGTTCTTCAAGTGTTATTACACTATTGCAGTTAGCACTCGCCGTGCTGGGGATCTGGTTTATCCTGCATAGCTGGAGTAGTGCCCGCGCCGAGGGTCAGCTGGTTTTACAACAACAAAATCAACTATTAATGCGAGAAACGCTGACCGCCTTGTCGCATACCGCCGGTTACTTGCTGGAAAATGATCAACTCGATGGCTTAATTCAACTCACCGCTCAAATCGCGGAAAACCCGTTTTTACATGATGTGGTGGTGTACGATGCAAATGGTGTTCGCCTTAGTTGGTCGGAGGCCAATACCCCGGCCCGGCTGATGTACAGCCCCGAGCAATCGTTACCGCTGGTACCTATGGTAGAGGAAATCAGGGTCGGCGAGCAGCTGTTGGGGTATATCAAGATTAGTATGTTGCATGATAAAAGCTTGTTTCCAGGCTATGATTTCTGGCAACAGTTAATGCAGCAAATGCTGGGTTTATTTTTACTGACTGCCGCCATTGGGATGCTGATAAAGCGCAGCTTCTACCATTTTGCTGAACGCTATCAGGCCAATCGGCCACACCCCTGAAGTTTTAACGCCGCCAAACTGTTTTGCCACAGTTGTGACGCAATGACAGCTGCGGGTTCAGAGCGTAAACTGCATAAAGCTGCAAACACCCGCAGTAACTGGGCCGGCGTATTGATTTGCCCCTGAAAGCCAGACAGCGGCATTGCCGGTGCATCCGTCTCTAATACTAAGGCCGCAAGCGGCAGCTTTGATACCGCTTTGCGGGTTTTCTCGGCGCGATCGTAAGTAATAGTGCCTCCAATACCCAGTTTAAAACCCTGCTCGATAAAGGCCATCCCCTGCGCATAGCTACCCGAAAATGCATGCAGGATGCCACCAGCGGTAAAACGTTGCCGTTTTAACTCCGCCAGCAGCTGCACCTGACTTTTGCGATGATGCAGGATCACCGGCAGATCCAGGCGGTTAGCCAACGTCAGTTGGGCACTAAATAGCTGCTGCTGCAGCTCGAAGGTGTCGCTATCCAGCGCAAAATCAAGGCCAATTTCACCTACCGCAGCTACCTGCCCGCGGTGCTGTTCCAGTAAGTCAGCCAGCTGTGTCACCTGCTGCAAGCTATGCTGCGCCGCCCACCAGGGATGTATCCCCAGTGCAATTTGCCAGGCGGGTTCTGTGGCCCGTAATTGCAATAAGCCAGGCCAGGCAGTTGCCGAGACCGCAGGGATCAATAGTGCTTGCACGCCGGCTTGCTTTGCATCCCGCCAATGCTCCTGCTGCTGTGGTGCCAACTGTGGTAAGTCGAGGTGACAGTGGGTATCGAAAAGCGCCAAGCCGCCTGATGGCAGGCGGCTTGGGTTAATTGTTGCAGAGCTAAATGAGGGCATGGCTTAGTTTTAAGGACAAAGCCGCTCAATTTGCCAGCTGCCATCCGCCTGACGGCTATACATAAAGCGATCGTGTAAGCGGTGTTCGCCACCCTGCCAGAATTCTATTTTCGACGGCTTCACCAAAAAACCGCCCCAAAACGAGGGTAACGGCACTTCGCCATGCTCAAACTTATGTTTGATCTCGGCAAACTTTTGCATCAGGGCATGCCGGGTTGAAATCGGCCGGCTTTGCTCTGAAGCCCAGGCCGCCAGCTGACTTTCTTTGGGTCGTGACAGAAAATACTTAACGACCTGACTGCTCGGTACGCGCTCGGCGGTGCCGTAAACAATCACCTGACGCTCCAGTGGATGCCAGGGAAAGTGCAGACTGACCTTCGGATTAACCGCCAGCTCAGAGGCTTTGCGGCTGCCAAGGTTAGTATAAAAGGTAAAACCACTGCTGTTGACGTCTTTTAACAGCACCAGCCGTTGCGACGGCTGGCCTGATGCATCCACCGTCGCGACACACATTGCCGTCGGATCCGGCAATTCAGCAGCAATCGCATCTTTTAGCCATTGCTCAAATTGCACTATCGGATCAGCGGCTAAATTATCCGCATCCAGCTTATCTTTGGTGTAACTACGGCGAATATCATCAATTTTCATCTTACATACGCTCCATCACCTCAATACCCAGCAGATCCAAACCCTTGGCCAGCAGGCGGGCACTAATAATACTGAGCATTAAACGGCTATCCCGCTCAGCAGGATCAACACCATCTTTCAGGATTGGGCAGGCTTCATAGAAGGTCATAAACAAACTGGCCAGCTCGTACAGGTAGTTACAAAGTAAATTCGGCTGGGCATCCTTCATCACCTGCTGCAGCGTTTCTTCAAAGCGCAGGATTTTCACCGCCAGCAGCCTTTCCTGCTCCGCGGTCAGTACGATAGGCGCCTGAAAGCTGTCTGATACTTCAGCCTTGCGTAAAATGCTGCGCACCCGGGTGTAAGCATATTGCAGATAAGGCGCCGTGGCACCCTCAAAGGCCAGCATCGCATCCCAGCTAAAGATATAGTCACTGGTGCGATTCTTCGACAGATCGGCAAATTTTACCGCACCAATCCCCACTTTACGCGCGATCTCGGCGATCTCTTGCTCCGACAGCTCGCTGGATTTTTCCCGCACCACCGCGTCCGCCCGCACCACGGCCTCTTCCAGTAGTTCAGCCAGCTTAACGGTGCCGCCGGTACGGGTTTTAAATGGCTTACCATCTTCGCCCATCATGGTGCCAAAGGGGCAATGATCGTAAGCGGTGTCGGCGCGCAATAAACCGGCTTTACGGGCCGTCAGTTCAACCTGTTTAAAATGCAGCGCCTGGCGGGCATCAGTAAAGATAATAATCCGGTCCGCCGACAGCTGATGGCTACGATACTGACACGCGGCTAAATCAGTGGTGGCATACAGGAAACCACCGCCGGTTTTCTGAATGATAAAGGGTGATGGCTTGCCTTCTTTATCGGCCAGCTCACTTAAAAACACCACCAAGGCGCCCTGATCCTCAACCGCAATGCCAGCTGCAACCAGTTGGTCAACAATCGGCTGTAGCATCGGGTTGTAGGCGCTTTCCGGTTTGATATCGGCATCGGTCAGCGTCACATTTAGCTTCTGATAGACTTCATTACTGTGCTTAACCGAGGTATCGATAAAGAGTTGCCACAGTTTTTGACAATGTACATCCCCGCTTTGCAGTTTCACCACATAGTCACGGGATTTATCCGCAAAGCCGGCTTCATCATCAAAACGCTTTTTTGCCTGACGGTAGAATTCCTCCAGATCGGCCAGCGCGACGCTTTCCAGATCCACGCCCTCAGCCAGCTTATCTTCCAGATGCGCGATCAGCATCCCGAACTGGGTGCCCCAATCCCCCATATGGTTTTGCCGGATCACCTTATCACCCCAGAACTCCAGGGTACGAACCACGGCATCGCCGATAATGGTCGAACGCAAATGACCGACGTGCATTTCCTTCGCCAGGTTTGGTGCCGAGTAATCCACCACTACGGTTTGCGGTTGCGGATTCGCACTGACGCCCAGGCGGACGTCGCTGGCGGCTTGGGCTAATTCACCGGCCAGCCACTCAGGCTTTAAGGTCACATTAATAAAGCCAGGACCCGCGATCTCAACCTTGCTAGCCAGATCATCCAGCGCTAACAAGGCAACCAGTTGCTCAGCCAGCTGGCGAGGGTTGGTTTTTAACTGTTTGGCGGCGCTCATCGCGCCATTGATCTGGTAGTCACCAAATTCCGGCCTAGTGCTTTGCGTCACCGCCGGATTGGTCTCAGCCGGCAAGCCTAACTTAATAAAGGCGTCCTGAGTTTTATTGGCTAAAAGCTGTTTAATATTCATTACTTAACCTGTTAGTGTTCACGGGTTTTGAAGAATTTGATCTTCGGATAACGCTCCATCGCCAGGTTAAGGTTAACCATGGTCGGTGCAATGTAGGTCAGGTTATCGCCACCATCCAATGCCAGGTTAGTGCTGGCTTTGTTCTGGAATTCCTGCAGCGCTTTGGCATCATCGCAATAAACCCAGCGCGCCGTGCTAACGTTGACGCTCTCGTACAAGGCATCAACGTTATATTCTGATTTTAAGCGATGCACGACCACGTCAAACTGCAGTACGCCAACGGCACCAACAATCAGGTCGTTATTGTCCAGTGGCCGGAAAACCTGCACAGCGCCTTCTTCTGACAGCTGTACCAGGCCTTTTAATAATTGCTTTTGTTTCAGCGGATCACGCAGCCGGATGCGGCGGAACAATTCCGGTGCAAAGTTCGGGATACCGGTAAACTGCATATCCTCGCCTGTGGTAAAGGTATCACCAATTTTGATCGTACCATGGTTATGCAAACCGATAATATCACCCGGATAGGCCTCTTCCAGATGCTCGCGATCGCCGGCGAGGAAGGTTAAGGCCTGCGGTATCAAAATGTCTTTGCCAATACGGACGTGCCGAACTTTCATACCTTTTTCATACTTGCCCGACACGATACGCAGGAAGGCGACGCGGTCGCGGTGCTTCGGATCCATATTCGCCTGGATCTTAAACACAAAACCGCTAAAGCCACTCTCTGTTGGCTCAACCTTACGACTGGTGGTTTCACGCGCCTGCGGTGCCGGAGCCCAGTCAGTCAGCCCATCCAGCATATGATCGACACCAAAGTTACCCAGCGCCGTACCGAAGAATACCGGTGTTAACTCGCCTTTTAAAAATAACTCGCGGTCAAATTCATGACTGGCGCCCTGCACCAGCTCCATTTCGTCCCGCAATTGTTGCGCGAAATAGCCAAGACGTTGATCTAACTCAGGGTTATCAATACCTTTGATGATATCGACATCCTGAATGGTATGGCCAAAACCCGATTTATAAAAAATCACCTCATCGCGTAGGATATGGTAAACGCCCTTAAATTCCTTACCCGAACCAATAGGCCAGGTAATGGGGGCGCAGGCGATTTTCAATACGCTTTCCACTTCATCGAGCAAATCAACCGGATCGCGGATATCCCGGTCCATTTTATTCATAAAGGTCAGAATAGGTGTATCACGTAGCCGGGTAACTTCCATCAGCTTGATGGTCCGATCTTCTACCCCTTTGGCGCCGTCGATTACCATTAAGCAAGAGTCTACGGCGGTCAGGGTACGGTAGGTATCTTCCGAGAAATCCTCGTGACCAGGGGTGTCCAGCAGGTTAATCAGACAGTCTTTATAAGGAAACTGCATCACTGAGGTAGTAACCGAGATGCCCCGCTCTTTTTCCATCTCCATCCAGTCCGAGGTGGCATACTGGCCGGATTTTTTGCCTTTAACGGTACCGGCTTTTTGGATAAGTTGCCCGAATAACAACACCTTTTCGGTGATAGTGGTCTTACCGGCATCCGGGTGCGAGATGATAGCAAAGGTCCTTCGCTTATTGATTTCATTGAGAAAATCTTGGTTTGCCATGTATAAATTCTTTTAGTTTGTACACGGATTTGTACACACTTTTGGAAGTACTCTCTTTTCAGTTCTTCGCTTGTCAAATCCGTCGTGTTAATCGTAATTGGCCGCTATTTTCGCTGATCTTGACTTTATAAACAATCAATGGTTATCTAATCGGTTACCATTTATTCTCAGCGCGCGCCAATGCTCAGTTGTAGCTGTTTGCAATCGTTGCTTCTTCAGCTCATGAACAACTGTGGCTAAACCACAAATTCCTTCGCTACCAGAAATCGATGATAGCTTGTCGTACTACACCGATGATGGTGCAGTTGCCGTTGATCGGTATTGCCGGGTATTGCGGGTTCAAAGGTTTTAGATACTTCTGTTCACCATCAATAACCAACTGCTTAAAAGTTGCTTCTTTCGAATCATCCAAACGCGCAACAACCAATGAACCTGAAGAGTAAGGTAACTCAGGATCAACAACGATCACTGCTCCCTCAGGTATGGATTTTTTTCCGTTTGGATTTTCCATACTGTCGCCTTTTACGCGAAGTGCGAAACAACCCTCATGTGCTTTCCCAGTGACGTCACGCCACTCCTCAGCATCTTCATGGGCAAATCCCTCCGCTATTTCAGTCCAATCACCGGCCTGAACCCAGTTAATGAGAGGAATTCTTCCCTTAATATCAGGCCCGACTTCTACATTACCGACCCCCAAGCCAATCTCGCCATCACCTGTGGCGAGCCAATGAGCATTCACGCGAAGCGCCTCCGCGATCTGCATGGTGTAACGAGACCTAGCCGATTTACCAGAGCAAATCTGGCTGATCGACTGCTGTTTGATACCAATGCGACGAGCCAACTCAGACTGAGTCACCCCAGTAAGCTGCAAGGCATGGTTTAGTCGTTCGGATAAAGTTTTCATAAGCCCGCATTCTACAAATAAAACTGTAGCCTTTCAACAATTTTAACTGTTGACTAATCTACAGTTTAAACTGTAACATTCAATCTTGTAACAGTTATTATTGTAACAGGAGACGGTATGGAAGTGTTCAACACGACACAAAAACATCTCCGCCGTGCCATTGACTTGGTCGGCGGGCAATCAGCATTAGCACGAGCCATCAACTCAAAACAGCAAAACGTCTGGTTTTGGTTGAATAAATCAGGGCGTGTTCCCGCTGAATTCGTTTTACCGATCGAACAAGCTACGCAAGGACAGGTAACCCGATCCCAGTTAAGACCGGACATCTATCCCGAATGCCCAAGCGAGCTGAAAGCCAGTAACCAGTAGGACTAAGGGCAAGTAATGGTCAGCATTTTACGTAAACACAAAAGCGAGTTCCTCCATGCGTGATTATGGCAAGGTCTATACCCGCTTTTGGCTAAAGCAAAACGTTTTGTCCTGGAGTGACTCAGCGAAGTTGCTAGGACTGTATTTGCTTACATGCCCACATTGTAATTTGCTTGGCTGCTTTCGATTGCCGATTGGTTACGTTGCTTCTGACTTGAACTGGGATGAGCAACAGGTTGCCAAGGCTCTAAATGAGTTAGAACAAGATCAGTTCCTCATTCGTTGCGAGGAATCCGGTTGGACTTTGATTCGGAGCTTTCTGAAGCACAACCCAATCGAAAACCCAAATCAAGGTAAAGCAGCCTTTCGGTTGCTTAAAGATGTACCTGCCGACTTCATTGGTATGGCATCGCTTTTGAAATCTCTTGCCGCTTTTCAAGCTCGGCTGCCAGAAGAATTTTCATCATTGTTTATGCCTGATGGCAACCCGGTAAGGGACTCTCAACGGTCGGATGACTCTGAGAGAAGCAATAAATCAACAGTAAAAACTGTTGCCCACATACAGTTTGAAGACTTCTGGGATGTACAAATACGCAAAGAAAAGAAAGCGAAAGCCAAAGAAGAATGGCTACGCATGGGCCTCAATGAAGACCATGAACTCGCCTTGGAAGTGCTAACACGCTGGAAAGAGCAACGTGACAACCGATTGCAGTATCAAGATCGGACTAAGACCCCTATGCCACATAACTGGCTTTTAAACCGGCAATGGGAAGACGAGTACGTTCGCATTGATGAAGTACAGCAATCATCGAC
>Ga0181595_10000345_pt1 | contig 50753 bp, 41 predicted proteins | sample 041ome_7_FD_145604 | JGI IMG/M metagenome (GOLD analysis project Ga0181595, IMG submission 145604) | Coastal salt marsh microbial communities from the Groves Creek Marsh, Skidaway Island, Georgia - 041401AS metaG (spades assembly) | ecosystem: Environmental > Aquatic > Marine > Intertidal zone... | reverse complement strand
GCGGTCAACGACAAGCATATCCCCATCCAATATCCCCGCATCTTTCATAGAGTCGCCACTCACTCTCACCAGAAAAGTTGATGATGGATGACTGATACAAAGCTCGTTTAAATCGAGTGTCCTCTCAACATAATCCTGCGCAGGAGAAGGAAATCCGGCAGAAATCTGGTCATTGTAAAGCTTCAAAAAGATAGGTTGATTAGGCTCAACCCGGCCGAGTATTTCAGCTGACATAGCCAACCCCAAAACTGTATATAAATACAGTATATCGAATTTGGGATGCCTTAAAAGACTATGTACTCAAAAATCATGTTATGTGGAAAATTGACACTGTAGTGCTACATTTATTTCACATAGATTTTCTAAAGGGTGGATGATGGAAGAGCAAGCTGTAGATGAACAACAATTCAAAGACATTTTGGTTAGGTGGCACCGTGTCGGCCGGGGTCTCATTACGCTGCCTCGGATAACGCCAACCTCAAAAGGCATCCAAATTAGCGTTGTCAGCATTGATAACACGGTGGTGTTTATTTATAAGCACCTTTTTAAATCTTACAAAGCGCTTCTTGCTTGGTATGGCGAATTACTCGACAGGATAAACTGATTTGGGAGAAGGCAACTAAAAAAGAGGCTTTAACAAGGACAATCCATTACTAACCGTCGCGATTCGCTAAATCACCATGCGGTCTGTCGATGATGGTAATCAGAGGCTTTTAATCGTAGTAGAGGGATAGGCAAAGTTTAACGTTCTACTGAACTGAAACAGAAAGGGAGTAAGTGATAAGCTTACTCCCTGCGGGGGCTCAAATTTATAGCCAACCCTGCGAGAAAGACATCAGCTTTTTCTCAAGCATATCACGCAGACGGGGTAAACTAACGTAGTCGGCATTCTCAAGTAGCACGTTCTTCACCCATACCCTTAGCGCCTCTTTGTTGGTTTTCTCATAGCCCGTACCAAACAGTGATACCAATCCCGTCTCGTCAGACGCAATCTTAAATACCATCATCAGTACATCAGTGTGGTTCCGCACTAAGCGATTTAAATCACATTCAGCCTGAAGTTGCTTGATAATCGGTAAACTCTCTACGCTAATCATGCTGCCCCCTGCTTTAAGTAATTGGCTAAAAGATTCTCAAACGCACTGCCATCCTGTCTGGTTAAATTAGGCACATAACGGCTATATACTTTAAATAGCATCTCCGATGTGGTGTGTCCCATTTGACGGGCAATCCATTCTGGATTCTCACCGGCAGCCAGCCACAACGTCGCAGCGGTATGCCTGGTTTGGTAAGGCGTACGATGCCGAAGACCACTAGCATCTAAGGCCGGATACCAAACCCGCTGAGTGATATTTCTGTGGCTGTATGGCGTGTCATTTTTGGTCCCAAAGACAAACGTCTTACCGCCCGTTTCCAACTGCTGTGCCAGTAATGCTTCACGCACCACCGCCGACATAACGACTTCACGCTGACTGCCGTCGGTTTTGGTGTATTCAATCCGGCCACCTACAACCGTCTCACGCACCAGAATTAAACCACGCTCAAAATCGATATAGCGCCATTTCAAACCGTCAATTTCAGCCGTTCTCAAGCCAGTAAAGAAGCGAACGATGTAATAATTCCTGAACTCTGCAGGTACTTTGCTCAAAAACAAATTCACCTCCGGCAGCGTCATCGGATCAACATCTGTCTTTTTCGTTTTTAGTGGCTTCATGCGATCTGGCGCGGTAAACTGATATCGGTCGGCTGCTTCTCTAATAATCATCTGCATCGTTTTAATATGCCGATTGATATAGACCGCAGAGATAGGCTCACCGTTTTCGCGACGTACTTTGCCGAGTGAGGCGCGAAACTGTGATAAATCTGCCTTAGTGATGCTGTCGACCTCTTTTTTACCAAAATAGGGAACAAGTCGGTTTTTGACGATAATGTCCATTGTTTTGGCATAAGATACGCGCCAGCTAATCGCCATTTCTTCCAACCAAATTTGGGCAAACTCTTCAAATGTTGGTAAGCGCCCTGCACTATTCACTGCCAGCTTACGATTGGTAATCGCATCAAACTTTTGCACCATACTGCTGTTGGGAAAATAGTTACCGTATACAAAGGTACCCAACAAAATTTCTGCTTCGATTTTTTGAAGAAGCTTTTCTAGGGTTTTTCGGTTGGCCGGTGTATCAGACAATACTGTTTGTTCGCGGCAACGGATGCCTTGAAATACAAAATCAAACTGCAAATTTCCTGATTCTCTAACTCTGATTTTACCCACGAGCAAACCCTCCATTTGCCATAGGAATTGCAATGTTCATAAACGATTTCGCTATATCTCGCTCAATAGCCTCCCAAACGAACAGGATTTTCCGACCACCAAAAGGACGAATGTAATGAACGCCTTCGAGTAACACACGGTCTTTAAGCTGCTCACGGATCGTCCTAGTGTCATACTTGATTAATTTTGACAGCTCTTCCGCTGTTAGATAAGTTTGTGCCATACTATGGTTCTCCTCTACAAGAAGCCATTTTGCTTCTTTAGAGACACAATAGTACACCCTAAAGACACCTGTCAAGCACATTTTGAGTCTTTAGAGAATTATTTTGGTGCTTTAAAGTGATAAAATGTAATCTGTCGACCCTAATGGGGGCAAAAAAACTCAAACTTACTGACGTAGTCAGAGACACCGGTATTAATAGAAGTACCCTAACCCGGCTATATCACGAAACTACGACAAGAATTGACTTCGAAACACTAGAGATCCTATGCAAGTATCTTGAATGTGATGTTGGAGATTTTCTTATAATTTCAGATGATTAAGTGTGGAGCTTAGGATTTACACTTAATTTTAAGGAAGAGAGAAAATATTCTTCCGTCATTGTGAGCCAGTCAAGATCTTTGATATGTTTACCCTGGCAGTTAAATGACAGACAGGGTAAATTTGTATGTTTGTCTAAGATTAAGGCTGTAGCGGGGCTACACCTCTATTTAAAATATTTAATTCGCCAAATAAACTGATTGCTTCCAGCGGCCACATTGTATATCCACATCTTGGGCACCAATCTCAAAAATCCAGTCAGTACCGTTTGAACGAATTTGCCAAGAGGCGGAACAAATCTCACAGCTAGCTTTGAACCCTTTTTCACTTCGTATCATCAAATTAGACTTGTCAGATTGAAGTCCACAACATGGACAAAACCCCATTGCCTTTGCAGAAAAGTATCGCCTCAAAACTGCATTTCTGTTTTCTTTAGTTAAGTTATAGCCATCAAGCCAAGAATAAATATTGAATTCTTCATAGTAATGCACATAAAAATAGCCTTGCTTCCCTTTCGGCATTAGCACAGGCCAATTCTGTATGACTGCTTTGGGTAAATTCATAAGAGCTTCACCGTATTCTGAAGCAAAAAGACTAACCCACCACCGCTGAACATAAACAATCATTGACTCTTCAGAAAATAAATCCTCAGGAGAGCAATTAATTATACCTTCCACATTTCCCCTAAAGTTTAGAGCGCATAAAATACGCCCACTTACAGGCTCAATGTTTTCAGGCACTGCCGAAGCTAAAGGAGCAAAGACAATTTCTTTATCAAAACCAGAGCTTTGACATGACAAATGCCAGATGCCATCTCTGAAATTGAGCTTCCCCTCAATACCACTGGGATGCTTTAACATCCAGATTTGTTCAGTCAGTTTAACAGATGACCAGCCCATTTTTTGATGCGCTCGCAAAATAAGTAGCCCTACATAAAATTGAAAACTCTGAACATTAGACTGCCCTTGTCTGAAGATCTCCCGATAATCCTTTGAAACAAATGCAATCTCTTTAACCCACAATTCCCAGAGTTTTCTCACCTGATTATAATGGGAGTCATTATTTAAAATATTAGTATTCTTCAATCCTAAAGGGACATTGGCATCTCTAGGGATGGCTCTGTAAGTGTCACTCTGTTTTAATTGGAGAATTGTTCTAAGCTGTTCCTCCAAAACATTTAATTGATTTTCAGAGCGCAGCTTGATTTGTTCGGCTTCGCCGGCTTTAAATGACTCTCCCCAGGTTGCGCAAACAGAATGCCGCAGCACCCTATGTAGAGATGAACTTCCCTCCAGCTCCAAACCTTCACGCATAGTTTCATCAAGTTCGCTCACTCTAGCAATAAGGTTCCGCAGAAATCGCTCTAGGTGATCCAGTAACCTAGCAAACACTCTATTTTCATATATATGTATTTCATCCTCACTGATTTTTGCTCTGAGTTTACTAGGTACAATTCCAGTAAAGGTTCTTTGCTGCCAACACTCAGAGTGAGCAGCCAAATGCCTCTGATAATTATTCGCTGTTCTTTTTACTCTTGATATATGCAAAAGTTCTTCGTCATACCGCATAGTAATACGCGGAGACGTCGCAATAAAATGCAGATGGCCCATACTAATTACGCGCTTCAATTCTTGTTGTAATTCAGTGGGGTCTAACGTTTTTGCAATTTGCGCTGGTATAACTGGAGAGACTAAGTTTTCAGAATCACGATGCTGACTTTGCGACTTAATCTCTTCCATAGCTATAAAAGCCAGTTCATTTTGTGCTAAACGCTTTTTATCGGTCTTTGCTGTATCATAACGGATCAGAATACCATCAACTTCTAGTTGTCCACGGCCATCATCTACTAGCACAGTTCCAGCAGGCCAATTCCCATGAATGCCTAAATTTACCTCATTAACCAATGAAAAACGTCCAGATGCCAGAACTGCTCCAGAGTTATAGATAACGGTATCACCTGTCAAACAGTCACGCAGGCGTAACATCAAGCAATTTCCTTTCGCTCAATTTCGCGTTCAATACGCTCTTCACATTTAACTGCAATATCCGACTTAAATAATTTATTCCACACATCACTTAACTGATTTTGCAATTCTGATAGATGCTCTGTTTTAGTGTCATACCTACCAGTTATTTTACCATCACGGAATAACCTTAATGATAAGAGGTGATCTAATCCTTGGCTCATCGACCCTCCGGCTGCAACCACTACAGGCAAAAACTGTCTCGCCTGTCGTTCTAATCGATTCCCCCAGCCTATGCCAAATCTTTTTGCCAAGACGTTCGTGAGTTCATGTTGATAGAGTGTTTTAAACACCCTATCAACTTCACTACGCTGAGAAGTGATGGCATTTTCAAAGCAACTCCGGAGCGATGAGGCGCTATATACTACTGATCTTTTTAGTGTTGAAGGCAAGTTTTGAATATGGTTACGGCCTAGTTCCAAAACAAAACTACGATCTTGTGTTTTATCTGCAAATTCAAAGGTTGTCTCGTCATGGTTAGCAGTACCAATGAACCAGACATGATCTGCAATAGGGATCTTCCTGCCATCTTTTAAATAGCGTGGTGATTTTGCAGGGGAGTCCTCCATCAATACAACTTGCCTATCTCCACCTGATAACTCAAGTGCAGAAAGAAACTCAGCGAAATATTGCTCAGGCCGCGAAAGATTCATCTCATCAAGCAATACTATATTGACACGATCTTTATAAGCTGGCGTCTGTGCCCGATAAAGTGCTTGTAAACACTCTTTTTCATAATATCGTTTCTCAAAGGCATTGTAGTGCCCTACAAGATCATCCCGGTCACGCCAACCTGCCTGTACCGGTACCACCGTACAATGCCCACCTACTGCATTTGCAAAGGCCTTAGCCAAACTCGTTTTACCAGTACCAGAGATACCCTGAAAAATATGCAACTGGCTCATAGCCAAACCACCCAGGAATAGCTGAAGAGTTTCTTTATCAAAGTAAAGTGGGTTAGTACGATCACTTTGATAAATCCTCAGCTGCAGATCATCTATGAAATCCGTAAGACTACCAACAGTTTGTGTTGATGGACTTTCTGTATATTCAATATCCATCTTGGCTAATGCAGGAAAAACAGCTTGTCCTTGTTGCCTCTCTTTCAGATCATCAATGTCTTGCCTCAATTGATCAACCGCTATAGAAAGTGCATTGTTATGTTGCTCGAGTACACGATTTTTCGATATCAATTGCTCGCGCTCAAGAACAGCCATTGCTCTGAGGTGGGCACTGGCGTTAGCTTCTTGTAAAGCTTGTTTGGCTTCCCGCAGTTGCTCCTCTAAAGAACGATTTAAATCTTTCAGATACTCAATTTCATCTTCTAAATCTTCAGCTGGGCGTCCAGACAGTTTCTGACGATACTCTCTCAGAGTTGATTCAATTTTTTCCACATGGAGTAACAGCTCTTCTGCTGAGTCCATCCCTTTTTGCCTTAGTACTCTTTCCAATTCAGAAAAGTCGTTTAAACGGTTCTTAAGATCGACCAGATTAATTTCATCTCGCTTCCGATAGTTTTTTAACCTTTCAATTTCAGACTCTAACTCTGCGATCTGTAATGAAAATTGCTGTTCAAGCTGAACCTTTTTAGCTTCAATTTTCAATTCAAAAGCAGATTCTTTAGCCAGTAATGCTGTATTACGCTCAAGAAGTTCAGCTTTAGCTTTCTCCAGCTCCAACTTGGTATTTAGAACCTTTTGCAACTCTGTCCGAAATTCCTCAGCCAGTGATTTGTGTTGCTCATCGACTTCATTTACTGTCTGAAAAAATTGTCTTTGGCTACTACCTAATGACTGCATAAAGTCAGCTCGGACTTTAGAAAACTCTCCTATCAACATAGAAAGCGATTCGCTGTGCTGAGCAGTAAAACCAGCTTCTGCTTTTGCTTCACGTTCCAGCAATTCTTCAGATCGTTTTAGGAGCTCTTTTTCTTTTAACAATAAAGCAGCTCTAAGATCCGTGATCTCCTGAAAACTCTTTTTGTGTTCAGAAATTGATATTTCTAGTTTGCTCTTTTCATCCTCGAGCTTGGCATGCAAGTTTTCTGTTTCTGTTCGCTCATTAGCAAGAGTTTTAAGCTCTTGCTCGTATTGTTTTTTTGATTCAATAAGCTGATCTAATAGCTGACTTAATTTTGTATTTTGTTCAGCACTTAAATTCCCTAAAATTGCACTATCAAGCTTCTCGCCACTGACCATTTCAAACTTTTCACTCAATAAGGTTTTTTGTGACCTCGGTGTAGCATATGCTTCGGGAATACTTTTCTGTTTGTTGCGTTTATTCACGTTCCAATCCTTCGAAAAAAACATTTAAAAAATTACTGGTTGTAGCTGCGGCCTTTAATGCGTTCTTTTTGGAAATGCCCCCACTGTCATCCGCATGGGCGGCACTGTCGCGCAAGTGTGATAACTTGTAAGCCTCGAGAAAAAGTTGTTCATTTTTAACGAAATACCTTAAAGGGTGTCTTGGGTAATCAGGCATAGAGAACAAACAGACGGCCATACACAAACGGAATGAACCATATTTATTTTTCGCAGTACTCAAAAGACCTGTCGGCTTGACCTTAATGACCTCGTCCATTTGCATTTTTGTCAAAAACGGGAGAACAGCTCTCACTAGATTTTCTACGTCTGATTTATCAGGTTTTTTAGGAAAAATACCGGTATTTTTTAATGGATACTTATGTAAACAGTGACGAAAGCAATGTTCTAAAATTCCAGAACTTTGCGTTATCAAATCCCGATAATCATGATATCTGTTGTCCGAATCAGAAGTCTCTATATCCAGTTTCCTGCTCATCCAGCCATTCAATAAACCAATTAAACCATCGACTAAATCAGCTTTATTAAATTCTGCTAAAACCTCTAACCTCACTTGTTCATCACGTGCTGTAACAGCAGCTTCTATTGAAGTAAACTGGTCCTCGCTAATGCCACCAATTAATACTCCAATCTCTTTCGAAAGTTTGGGGACAACATGACATAGAGCACGGATTTTGTCGCGCATCCAACGCACGTCATGATGAAGACCAAAGGGGTCTGATACCCCCCAAGGTTCCTCTAATCCTATATCTGAATATATCCACACCCATAAATATGCAGCAAAAGGTTCCTTATCTGATAGCCGCAATATATCCATGTGATAAATAGAATCAAATTCTAGATCTGAACCCATTAATTTGGCATTCAACTGAGCAGAATGTGTTGAAACCATTATGTGTCGAAGCGTTTCTCTATTTGGCTCAGATGGTCTGGCACTGTCAGGTAATAACATAGGGGTCCATAATCGATTCGACGATTTAGACAGTGAAAACTCTGGCTGTAGCTGCGTATCAGATACGGGAGCTATCATGTCAAGAGCGTGACTGAATCGCGGGAGAAAATCCCCATTTACCGCATCTTGAAAAATGTATCCTGTTCTTAAACTACTAGCCCCTGAAATATCGTTGGTTAATATTTCAATTCCTTCTTTGGTAAGAGCACCAGTTTTACTATCAATCCAACCTTTAGGAACTAATTGCTGATATATGATAAACTTTACCAGTTCTGGTTCTAAGCCATGCCACTTCGCAAGCTCTACTATTCTTTGTTTGTCTATTCCCTTACCTCTGTTCATCGACAATTGTGAAAGCAACGCTCTTTCGAAAATGTTAGCTCTTTTCCTTGTTAAATCAGGGCCATAAACTTGCCACACATAAACAGGTAAAAGAACAGCCCTAACTGCTTGTCTATTGGCTATGGGGGAGCGTCTTTCAAAACAGATAAAATCATCAGAGAATTTTGCCATGAGGTCCCTCACAAAGTTTATAAAACGCAGGGAAGCCTGGAAGTATTTGTGTTCCGCTTTCTGAATACTTTTCTTTTATCTTACCGAGTTGAGCGTCACCGACAACGATGAGTAATTTCTTCTGACGACTCATCGCAACGTTGATGCGATTTGCAAGACGCAAAAAACCGAGTTTTTTATTCAAAGCGTCTTCGGTCATTTCAGTATCTGCATTCCAGGTTCTTACGATGGAAAGAATCACAACATCGAACTCTTTCCCCTGAAATGCGTCAACAGAACCCACCCGAAGTCGCTCTTCCCCTGTTGAAGTTAAGCGAAAGTTTTCCGATATTTGCCAACCCTCATCTAAGCGGTAAGCGCAACCTAATAAGGCTAGCTCCTCGTAAATCGCATCACGTTGAGCACTATAAAATGTGATTACACCAACACTGAGATCAGGATGCTGATTCAGAATTGTAAAGGCTTCTTTCGCACATCGTTTGGCTTCTGCAGCTCTTAATCGACTGCCATCTCTGCTTTTCTCAGTTCCAAGAGCCTTTGGAATATCTATCCACACTGAGTGACAGTCTTTAAAAGCTTCTATTTCATGATGGAAATGCTCAACGGTAAGTCCTGATTCTATTGAATCAAAACCTTGCTGCTCATAAAACTCCCGACTCACAAAACTACCCAGTTCAGGATGCATTCGGAATTGGGTATCAAGCATAACCACGCGCTCGGGCCCCCCCTTTTCATGCATCATTTTGAATTTACCGTGTAAATATTCAAACAAGCTGATTCGCAATAGCTCACTCTTAACAAGATCAAGCTCTTGACGCTCCTGCAACTCTTCTTCTACACGAGGTTCCAACATATGTGGAAGCTGAAGATGATCACCAACCAGCACAATACGTGACTTCGCCATAGCCATTGGAATCATAAGATCTAATGGGGCCGCTCTCGCTGCCTCATCAACAATTACAGTATTAAATTTAATACCTAGACGATCAGAGTTCTCCTTTATACTTGCCATCTGGTCACCAGCGGATTGCTGGCAGGTTGCACCAATTATCGTTACGTAATCTTCAATACTGCTTTCAACATCTAATGCTCTTTCTTCTAAAGCTTTAACATATTCATAACGCGCCAGAAGTGGTCCAAGAGTACGAGAATTTGAAATTGATTCATAAATATCACGTTCTAACAAATCTAATGTGTAACAATCCGCCTCTGATGTATAAGAACGAAGAAGAAACGGCCTGTAATCAGGCCGGATCAATTCAATCATTTTTTGTTTTAATTCATAAAGCTGCTGTAGATGCAGCTTAATAGAGTCTAATGAAACTTTTATCACATCCAAAATTTTTTTAAATTCGCCAAGTAACTGCTCATCCCTTAACACGTCAATATTTTCTGAAAAATCAAGAAAATCATTTAAACGCTCAATCCCATCGTCTAGAAAGGCTGCAAACTCTGTTCGAATTCCACGAATTTTCCTTATTAACGACCTTCGCGTAGTGCTAGAAATACTCAACGTTTTATTTTGATTTAGATTATCGTAAGTCTTTAACCAAGCATCGTTCACATCGTGAGATAAAGTAAGGCCATGTTCATAACTTAAGTTATTTAGTAGCTCCTGAATTTCATTTGAAATGACTTTTCTAACAGCTGGTTCCCGTGCGACCCTTAATTGCAAAATAGCTTTTTTGATATTCTCAAATGCAACAAATGCTGGCCAGGTGCGCATTTCTGCTTCAAGCGTTGGTTTGAGTTCTAATAATTTATTTAACCGCCACTTTGAAACAGGTGTTTCAAAAGTATCATTTTCAAAACGTTTCCCCCCAACCTTTATCGCCGGCAATCCAAAAACTCCAGAACGAGCTATCACATTATCAACAGCATCATGCTGAAAGCTTGTCAAAAGCACCTGGTGACTTAGCGATTCCCCCGGAGAAAACTCTTCTGCAATACGCTGCTGCAAAGCGGCAATAACTTGAGTTTTACCAGTACCCGGAGGGCCAATGATCAAGGCGACATCTGGAGTATTAAGCGCTATATCTAAAGCCTTTTTCTGACGAGGTGTTGGCTCTCCTTTAAAACGATCTTTCGCTTTGGGCGATAACGCTCTTAATTTAGCTTTGCGTTCAACAGGGGGCTCTAGTCCTTCAAAAATCATCCGCAACTGCGGCATAGGGTTACTGTGGGTCTGAATAGCGGTATAAGCTCTTTCACGTCGCTCATGAGCCGTTTTGTCACCTTGGATAGAGAGAAAAATAACACCTTTACTAGGCGGCCTCTGTTGCTGTATATCCAATTCCACATATGAATGATATATCTGAAGATTTCTTGCAAGGAGCGGTCTACGACCAATCTGCATATTATTTTCTGAACTTGCGGAATCTAATAGCCAATCGGGTGCTTGTTCAGCAATCTCAAAGGTCAACTCTTGAATACTGATATCATCATTCTTTTTCAGACTAGCTATCCTTTCTGCAAAGGCCTCACCTTGTCCGTTCTTCAGATGCAATTTAAACCTTGGTTTTTCACCACCAGTATGAACGGGCTGCGTATAATCAAAGTAGCCCAGCATTTTTGCAGTCCTGGTAGATTGCTCCCATTGTAGCTTACTATATGATTCCCATAGACTAAGGTAACTCCCGGCATCACTGATATGCTGTTCTAATAAGTCAATAGCACCGGTTTTCAGTAAAGCAGCCGATGTTCCATCAATGAAATCCACATTGCCAACAATGGCTATAAAATCATTATTATCTAATCGAAGTTTGGTCAACCTTTTGGCTTTCCAGATACCCGATTCTTTCACTACTGATAAAGCATGGCGTTTTCCAATAACCTTAAAATCGGAATGCGCTTGCTTCTTAAAATATTGTGCGATCAATAATGGCTCTTCAAGCTCAAGCACAAATGCGTTCTTTAACCAGCTTTTTGCAATAGATAGCTCATTCGCAGGTATGAATCCATCCTGATACAATTGTGTTGCTAAATATGAATCTATGGCAATTTTTAAATCTAAAGTTAACCGACTTTTAAATGCCACATATTCAAGGTGAAGATGATCTCCACCTTGCTGGGCCAGGCGCCATAACCCTGGTTGAGCCGAAGCTAAATCGGCAGTTTTAATATCCTTAGGCTTAACAACCGAAACAACTCCATTTTGCTCAACAACAATATTATCATTGTCCTTTACAACCCGAATAAACCGTCCCTGTTTCCAATCCAACGAAGCATCATTGCGGTCGATAAAAGTGACACAATGGAGCTCTTTGTCAAAATAGCGGAAATCTTTTATCTGCATATCCACCCCTTACCAACGAAATGCCCAAACCGGGTGAGTTAGAGAATCCTCAGACGGCATAGGCGGGGTTAGATGTAAAAAGTATCTTTTACCAATCTTTTTTTCAGGTTTAAATACGACACCTTTGGTAAGCTCCTGTTCTTGACCATCGACCTGTAAAATTATTTTATTGCCAGGGATGACTTTTAAAGCCAAACCACTCTCATCAAAGCGAATCTGACATACTTCATTTGAGTCCTGATATAGCTGTGTCCCTGCAGGCACCCGCTTTAAACTTATTATTTCGCCTAAATTCGCAATTTGCCCAAGCTCCGTCTTTAAATATTTTCTATCAAGATTTGGATCTGCTGAGTAAATAAGAGCAGTGAATAATACTGAGTCATCAGGATTTACTGGGATACCGCAAAATGGACAAGCTTTATTTCGATGGAAACTACTTCTACATTTTGGATTGTGACAATCCATCAAAAGAGATAATGCTTCATCCAAGGTACTGCGCCATTCAGTTATAGTTGGACGTTCCCATGAACAATTCTTACCTTGCTCGAAACATCTCTTGAATAAAGACTGGAGTTTTTTTGTAGCCACCATTTCCAATGGAATACCACCAGAAGATGCATTTGAATCATCAGAACTCTCACCAACCCAGGGGAGCTCGCCACGAAATGCTTGCTCCTGTAACTCTGGCTCTGCATCCTCTACCAAACTTCCTATCAAAGGATGCTGCATTGTCAACAATTGATAGGCTATAACCGCAAATGACCAAGCATCTGTAAGACTATTAACGCCTGAGTCGCCCCTGACAACCTCAGGAGCACCAAAACCGGGAGAGTAAAGATGAGTCTCACTGGACCGCTCATTGACACAGATATTGTCACAGTCGATAAGCCAGACTCGTGAGTCTTTTATATCTTCAGATACGAAAACGTTACTTGGCGATAAATCACCGTACGCCAATCCCCGTGCGTGCAATCGAGAAAGGGTATTAGCCAGCTGGGCTAAAATTTTTAAACGTCGCCTCAAGCCACCGGTTTGCAAAAAACCATTCAGGCCTTTTCCCTCAACTAAAGCTATAAAACTTCGCTCCATCTCGCTTGTGAGTGAATGAAGTCCATCCATTAACTCCATTACATAACCTGGAACAGGCTTGGTAATTAATGCCTTTGGCGCTGCTATTGAGAGCTCATCCAAATCCTGGCGCAGAACCCACTGGATATGATTAAACCATTGCTCTTGTTTGACTTTGTCTTTCTTATAGAAGGTTTTAACTAAAGTATTTTGATGATTCGTTTTCCATACTTTACCCTGCCCACCTTCACCTAACAGTTCTAAACACTCATATTCAGCACCATATTGATCCTGAACAATTCGCTTTCTTGAAGAAGCAGCTGCTTCATCCTTTGCTAATTCGGCTTGCTCATTCATTTATAAGTCCTTGCGGTAAGGATACCACTATCACTGTTTTGTCATCACTGTGCCCAGGTGTAGGCCAGTTTTTGAGTTGACGCTCCAGCCATCGCTTGCCCTGACGACGACTTTTTTTACGTAACGTATCTGTTAAATACTGACTGAAGGCGGAAGGTTCTAACAAATCATCACTGATGCCATCAGTCATCAATAACAAACAATTCCTATGTTCCCTAATAAAACCAGAACCGAAACGCCAATCAGATAAATTCCTGGACAGCCCTAACCCGGTAGTTTCATTACTAAAACCTGTCGCCTTTACGTTTGTAAGCACCGAGGTGGGCGAAGCGATCATGCCATCACCTAAATGAGCATAACGAAAGCGCCCGTCCGCCATGCCCCAAACTAATATGCATGTTGTGACTGCATCGCTCGGATCGACATTAAATGACTTTAATTTTGCTAACCAGCCCAAATAAAGCGCCTGGATTATGGTTCTATTATCAGCATTAAAATCGTGAGTTTGTACGCTTAATAAGGCTGCCTTGACAGCCTCTCGTGAGCCAATATCTGATTTAGAACGAGAGCCCATACCATCACAAACAACGGCAGCCCAACGCTGCTTCCAGTACCCGACTGACTGGTAATCTTGGTTTGGTGAACTGTCACGGATATGAGCAGGCCCAATTACAGAACACTGATAGAAACGCGGTTTCACAATTTAGAAACCTAGTTCAAGCAGATCGTCATCGTCTCCAGGAAGATACTCAATTTTAACCGACTCATTAGGCTTCACACTGCGCGAGCGAGCGCACACACTCATAGTGACAGCCCGGAAAAAATTACGAATATCACGCGCATCGTTTGCCTTAAATAATGGCGCTTCTATGTCATTGGTAAATTCTTGGAGAAAATTGAGATCAGCATCTGAGCCAATAGCTAAAGCCAACCTGGTTGCTTTTTGTGAGCGCTCACCAGAAATAAGCCGTTCAAACGGCCGTTTTATTTCATCAGTTGGATGTCCATCAGACACTAAAATAACAACTGGTCGGTATGCTCGTGGTGGTATCAATTCCTTATCTTCTAACAGCGCTGTAACCAGGTCAAACGCAGCCCCCATTGGGGTTCGGCCAGAAGCCTCAAGACGGCTAAATGCTTTAATACTGTGCGCTGGCGATAACGGCAAATGCTGTGTAACGCTCTCGCCAAAAGTTATCAAACCAAGATGAATTTCTGCATTCATCCGGCCTTCTTGGGCGAAGCTTTCAATCATATCTTTTAACGCCTGATTTAAAGCTTCGATCTTGCCATCTGCGCCCATACTTCCACTCACATCGGCCAGAATAATGACAGGTAATGGCCGGGCCGTTTTAGCAACAAATTCATTAATTCCCATACAATATAATTCCTTATCTAAAGGCTTAAACTCTAAATTCAACTTTTAACTAATTAGTGCAAATGCTTGTGCTTTCTTTTACTCGGCCGGATATGACGCAAATCATGGTTGCGATAAGCCGTTAGAACGGTGCCTTTTTGTGGCACTGTCAGTACATGCAACCCATCCAGTTCTTTTAACTCCGGGCACTCACTTGCATACTTTTTAATTTCTTTGCGGCCAATCACATGAAAGACAGTTCTGCGGGAATAAATTTTTCGCCCAAACTTCAACACTAATTCAATATCACGCTCACTCATGCCACGTAAGTCCATGCGTTGCTGTGCATGCGAGCTGATTGCTGGTTGAAAAGATATCTGGTTGTATTGCTTTTGGCTACTCATCCTGCTCTCCTAATTCTGATTGACAAAGCAAAGACTGCAGAAAACAGGCCAATTTAATTTTCGCATAAAATCAATGACTTAGATGTCAACCGCCATTCGAGACTCGTAATAAATTTTATATCTTTGTAATTTTTTTTACGCAGGTAGTTTAAAAGCGAAAATGAAAGATTCGATATCGCCAGACTCAAGCATAATAAAGCTGAACGCTGTTGGATAATCAATGTTACGACTTTGAAAAGCTTCAGAAGTGACAGAACTCGATACAACATAGGGATATTCTACGACCATTACTACAATCCTTTGTCTTAAGCACACTACTCATTAGCTTGTATAATTTTTACCTAATGAACACACTCAAATCAAGATAAATTGTCGATTGGATCCCCTCAAAATTTAACGACAAAACTCCAACCTTAAACCGTAAATAAAATTACAAAAAAGTAATTTACTCCTCATTAAAAATGACAAGCGCAAAAAAGTTTTCAAATAAATTGTTTTTAATCAATGACATATAAAGCTAGCCACATATGGCACATAAGCTGAATTAGTAGGCCTAGAGATCAAGAAAGGAGCCTATCATGCTTGCCAAAAAAATCGTTATTTTAGCCAACTCAATTAAACATAAAAAACGCTGTGTTGCAGGAAAATGTCTTGCAACAGGCCAATGGATCAGACCAGTTGCGGATACTACTGGTGAAGCCTTATCATTTGACCAGCTGAAGTGCAGAAATCCACATGGCATTTTTGCAGTCAAAACTTTGCAAAAAGTCACAATAGAATTTATAACAGCAAAGCCTTTAATACATCAGCCAGAAAATTATCTAATCGCAGCTAATGAAGTATGGCAGCAGGATTTTAAGATACACCCGCAGGATTTGCCCAGGTTCCTGGATAACCCTATCTCTATTTGGGGTAGCGACTCAAGAGTCTCGCATCAGGCTATTGTTCAAAATTCACACAAACCACACCAGTCATTGTTTCTGGTTCAAACGCAGGGGCTCCAGCTTTATTACGCCGCAGACAAAAAGCGCCGTGTGAGCTTTAAGTACAATGGTATAGCCTATGACTTACCAGCAACAGATCCGCAGTTTGATACTATTTTTACGGAAAAGCGGAAACTGATGGGTATTCTCTGCATTAGCTTAGGGGAAGAACATCATGGTTACTGTTATAAAATTGCCGCGGCTATTTATTAGGATTAGATATGAACATCTATACTATTGGTTTTACCAAAAAAAATGCCCAAACATTTTTTGATCTTATCCGGGATTCGAAAGTCGAGCGGTTAATTGATGTGCGATTAAATAACATTTCGCAATTGGCTGGTTTTGCGAAAAAAGACGACTTAAAGTTCTTCCTTAAGGAGCTGTGCAATGCTGAATATTTTCATGCACCCAGCCTGGCTCCAACGAAATTTTTGCTGGATAGTTATAAAAACGGCTCTATTAGCTGGCAAAATTATGAAGAAGAATTTTTCAACCTTATGTCTGCAAGAAGAATTGAGCGTGAGTTTACCTCTAGCGAACTCAACAATAGTTGCTTGTTATGCAGTGAACATGAACCCCATTTCTGTCATAGGCGGATTGTTGTCGATTACCTAAATAAAACCACAAATCTGAACTTGTCAGTCACTCACCTGTATTAACCCTATGAATTTATTTATTTTTTACCCTAATCTTTTTAATGTTCCGTCCAAGTTCAACCGCAAGCTGGACCGCATTATTTCAGAGAAAACACCTGAAGCCGTCTTATTTCTGCATGATCAGAATGACCTTATTAAAAGCTATTTTGGAAATATGAGCTCTAAGGTGTGTATGCAAAAAATTGACAAGCTTGACGATTTTTCAGAAATCACACATGCCATAATTTTTGATGATGGCGAAGAGTTCGCTGGTGAACTGCAGCTATTAAAAACAAGAAACATACCCTATCGGCTTATCAATATAAAGCTAACCAGAGTAATCAACATAACTCGTGAAACTGAGTTTAAAGGCCAACAAGATAACGAAAAATATCAGTATATAGGTAGAGGCGCTTATTGGGGTAACCCCTACTCTATGTTTGAGGACGGTGATGACCGTGATGAGGTTATACGAAAATTCAAATACGACTTTGATTATGAAAAATTCCCACATATCGACAAACAAGAGGTATATAAACTGGCAGGCAAGCGACTAGGTTGTTTTTGTAAACCATCAGCATGTCATGGCGATGTGCTGGCAGACTTCCTAAACAGTTGGGATGACGGGGGCTAATAAGAACTGCTGATGAGGCCGGGTCCCGTTAGTTAGTGCTTATGAGGTTTAAGATAAACGACATTTGACGAATTGCCAGAGTTTGCCGCGTTGGTGTCCAGTTCTGCTGCAAAAGGCGCAGCCCCGCCGATAAGTGTCATGCAATAGTCCAATAACGCCAGCACGGGCAATACTTTACCCTTTGCTTTATTCAGCCGTTTAGGTTGAGTATTCAGGTAAACCGCTAACTCCAGCGCCAGCTCTGGCGAGAGTGCGTCTTGTCGCCTGTCAGCCAGGGTTTGGGTAACCCAAAGCCCGGCGTCTGTCACATGGCCGTTTACGCTGCGATCGGTGTTTTTAACCCACTGCGGTTCAAATGTGACTTCGCCAAGGCTACTTAAAAGCAGCGCAATATCGCTGCGCGGCATTATGCCTGATAAACGCAGTGTTTCGGCCAACACCCACTGCCACTCCATTTGCAGACGCTGGGTTAGCTCTTCAACGCTCATTAGCAAGTCTACCGGAATAAACAGGGTAAACCGGCTGTTGGCTTCAGTGGCAATAATGGTTTTATGCCAGCTGCCGTAGCGGTTTTCAATAATATGTAACTGCCAGCACATTTGCTCACGGGTGCTGGTAACGGTATTCACCCCAACCTGCTGGCCTGGTGCTGCAGGCAAACGCGGTAGGTCGGTTTTAAGCCATTTGGTAAGTGCGTTGGTTGTGCAAAATAAGTACTTCATCTTTAGTAAGCCGTTAAGCCGCGCCTTTAAACCAGAAAAACAACCAAATCAGCAAAGCGCCTGACAACGTAAAGCCAAGCAGGAAAATAAGGCCGATTTTGGTCACATCATCCACCAGCTTTTGACGCTGTATGGCAATTTCTTTAAGAAGCTTATCGGCCAGCGTTTCTGCCTGATAGGCAGACTTGCGCATCAGCTCGTCTGCATGGGTGTTAATTAAACCAATTTTCTGGTCGATAAGCGGCGAGATATCATCGTCGATAATTTTCTTCGCCACCTGGTTTACCTGGTCAAGCTCGTTGCTCCAGTCGGTATTAAATAGCGCCATTACACTTCCTGTTTAGTCAGAGCTTAGCTTTAATGCTAACCAGCATTTTTTCAGCGATATTTGGCTTCACATGGCTTAATTGTTCGCTACCACAAGATGGGCACTCCTCGGGCACTTGACCTGGAAAACGAACATCACCCATCGGCGGAAATAGTTTGCTCCAGCCGCAGGAGGGGCAAATAAGCTTAAAAGCTGGGGTTTGTACTGGCATAAATTTCCTGTTCTAGCATCAGACTTGTTTAATCAAAATGGTCTTGCTCATACTGTCAGGCCTTCATAACAGCATGACCAAAACCGTAATTAGAGGCGCATAGTGATATTGCTATGAGAATTTCACCTTCACTATATATGACGTCTCTGTAAAATCTTTAGAACTAAACTGCAGGCTTCCATTTGCCGAATAGATTTTGGCCTTAAGTTTCATTGCCATTTCTTTGTTAGTGTCGTGCCTTGATACTTCTTTAATCTCTAATGTTGCGCTAGTACAGAAACCGACTTCTCTGGCGGTTATTAAGGCATTCCATGACGGCTCAAAATTAAGCCAAGCATAGCCGCCTCTATCAAGCTTATTTCCGTCTTCCCAAGGTTTTCCCCTGAGTGTAAAAACTCTTAAATCCTTTCCGTTTCTCTGCTGACTTGAACCATCTTTGCCATCCATATTTAACTCACCAACTGAGGCAACTCCAGCACCAATACTAGCTGCGCGAGCTTGTTCATTTAAGCTATCGACATGCTTTGCAATTTCAACTTCAATTGCGCCTAAATTCACAAGGATTGAAAGCAACTCAGACTCTCTTTCCTCAAAAAGAATATCGTCGAAATTCTGCTCTGGTATATAGATATCTTTTTTATCTGAGTGCGGGTACTTTGCTAGCGGGTGCAATCTATAGGCCTCACCAACCCTGGGATGCCCTGGAGGAAACTTGTAACCTCTTTCCAATGCATCTTTCAAACAAATGGAGTGTTTTTGGATAAAACTGTTTAAAAATTCAACACTTTCTTTAGGTACTTCATCTTCAGCACCGTCTTTTGACGAAAATGCTTTAACTAAAATTGGAGCAACAGTAGCGGCACCCGCTAGCAGTGCTAGAGGCGTTAAGCTCATTAGAGACCTTAAAGCATATGTCGTCGCTGCTCCTTTAAATAAGTCACCTGAAATACTTTGAATTTCAGGAGGTTCTTTGCCCGGCATAGTAAAATTTGGATAAGGCCGTTCTGGTGGATCTTCGGTTATGTAAATTAAGTCCATGCTCTTCACTCAGTTTCAATAGTTAGTAAAAGTAATTACAACAGCGAAGTAAGTTCTAATTTCTCAAGCTACATAGAAATATCATAAATAATCTGATGCCCATTTTAGCCTCTAAAATCAGCATCAACGGAGCTCAGCCGTAAAGCGCACGGCACCAAAGTTTGGGAGTCATTATAATCACGGGTAGCGTTATCAACTTGCGTCTTTGTCATCGTTCTAAGATTTGTTGACGTTTGCCGCTGTTCATGTGCCTTAGGCTCAATAAAGCCTCTATCAAATATTACGCCGCCTCGCTCTGTGAACAATAGTCGTTGATGTAACTGCCCTGTACCTTCGTCATTTAACCAAAACCAGGTTAAGTTAATGGTCTCTGGTAAATGTTGTACTAAATGTCGAAAGTGGGCTTTAACAAGGCCTGAGTCTGTCGACTCTTTACTGTAAATTTCAATTGCACAGCGTCTGCCATTAAGTACATCAAATAGTGCCCTTAATACCGCTGTGACATTAGCTTTGATTGGGCATGCGTAAGGGTCAACCAATCTGATTTTTGCCGCACCAGTTAGTAGCGGTGCCAACGGGCGTATAAGATCTGCCGCCTGACGCGGCACGTCAATAGAACCAAGTGATTCAAAGTCCAGTTGTTCTAACATTTCAACAGTACTGTAATGCTCTGGCGGGGCATGGGTATCGCTACCCACAATGCTAAAAAATGGTTTTTGCTCACTAGAGAGGCGTGCAGCATTAGGCCAATTATCACCAACATAATCACGGCCCGACTTAATCAGCGCCCTGTCCTTGAGCGCAGCAAGCAGGCTTGAAACTCTTTTTCGCTGCATGTCAGTTAGTTCAACGGCCAATTGATCATTAACTTGTCTCAACCAGCTATTTGGAAATGCAGAAATTAACGCTCCACGACTAAAATCAAAACTTGTTTTCAGAAGCGCTAATTTATCTAATGAGTTCACCTGCACTGGATTTACTGCAAACTCAGCAAATAACATCAGAATAACTCCTTGTTCCGCTCATCAAAAAAGCCGTTTGGCCAAGCCGTGTCAAAATCACCGTCAGGAGTAATACCGATAGCCCTTATCCGGGTTTCACCCTCATGCACTTCACAGAAAATGATTTGTGCTTGTTTGTTATCAAAAGGAAGTTGGGTTTCTTGGCTGTCACGTATCCGTTTCAGCAACCGCAGCACCATATGTTCACTATGCGTCTCGACAAAAAACTGCTTTCCAGCGCTGTACTCATTCGTTTGTGTGAGCATCAAATCGGTAAGCTCAACCTGCCAGGCAGGGTGTAAATGAAGCTCTGGCTGCTCAATGCTGACAATACCTAAATCAGACTTCATCGCCGCAACAACAAAGGGAAATACCTGAGAAATACCAGCACCTACCTGCGTTGGTAACAACGGATAAGAGTTCTCGCTATCTGTAAGTGCCACGCCATACCCCTTGGGTGCGTTTAAAAACTGATAATTGCATTTGAAATGCAGCTGATACCACTCGTTCACTTGCTGCTGCAAGGTTTTGCTGCCGTTATAAAAGCCGTCCCAGCCAGCTTCACCATCATACCAACGTGACTTTTCCGGTGTTCTTTTGGCAACAAAACTTCGCTTGGGTACAACCCGAAGCGGACCAATATGTATCAAACTGGCAAGTTTCTTTTGTAGTAAACGCAGTGGACCAAGAAGGCCTTGAGATAACGCAGCTTCAGCAAACACTTTTGCAGCAAGCGGATGCTCTTCATAAATTTCATTCCATTGCCAAGGTACGTAGTCCAGGTTTAGCCGCTGAGTATGGTCAGGCAATGCCGAATCACCTTTGTGCAAGGAAATGGGTAACCGAAAGCCATGCTTTATGTCATTAGCCAGATCTTTGAAGAAATCCGCAACTGGCCAGTGCGATACATCAATCAGCGTTGCATTAACTGACTTCTGACCTTTCTGAGCAAGCAGTGTCATAAACGGCTTACCGTTCACGAAAGCACGGTATTCACTCACATAGGCTTTGTTATCGAGATTATTCCAGTTGATATCCAACTCGAAAGATGGATTATTGGTTTGGCTATCGGGATACCAGCCCGTGTTATCTTCAACTAAATTACGTTCCGCTTCACTGATAAATTCGTCAAACACATCCAAATCATCAGATGTATCTAAGTCCATCCCCAAGGTAATGGTGTTATTGATATCCTTACCGAATACCAGCTCTTTAAAACCGCCAAGATATAAGTGCTCGCCCGTAATCGTTGAATACTCAGGGTCAGGGTTACGATTTACGATTACCTCAAACAAGTAAATAAGCGCATGTAAAATACTGCTTTTGCCCGAACTGTTTGCACCAAACAACATGGTCACCGGCGCTAGTGGGATCACAGCCTTACGGCGGATGCCTTTGAAGTTTTGGATGGTGATAGACTTTATTTGCATGTTAGTTCCTTAACTCCCATAAACGGCTTCTAACCGGCTTAAAAGTGACGCCATTACACGGGTTTCTACTTCAACATCCATTCTGCTTGCTACCAGAGTTTGCAGGGTTATGGCGGCTTCGATGTATTGTTTTTGCTCGGCAAAGCTAAAACGAGGCCAGTTGTTTTCGTGCTTTTTACCGTTATGCGCTTTTAGTAATAGCTGTAAATTATCAGGGTGGTGTTTGCCGGGGGTTTTGGCGTTTAACAGCGCAGCTGCGTGGTCTACCTCGAAATCCAACCCAAAGTAGGCTTTAAGCTGGCGACTGATGGCTTCAAACTCGTCGATACGATACTGCTCGGCCACGCTTAGTTGTTCACTATCGCGCTTTATTATGTCGATACGGCGAAGTGGTGCTAAGTCTTCTTCGACCTCTTCGGCTTCATGTTGCTGCTGCTCGGTAGGCGTTAAAAAGCGCACCTTTTTTGGCCGCTCGCTGGCATCAACTTCAATCTGGCTGCCAAAGCCACCGCTGGAAATACGCGAGCTTAGCCTGGCGGCAATTTCCCGAAGGCCTGTGGTGTCGTTTTTCTGTTTAGCCGCCTGTGCGTCGGCATTAGCCAGTAAATCGGGGAATAGCTCCGCTACTTTTAGCGCCCACTCCGATACGGTTAGCCAATCAGCCGCGGCACTTAAGGCATAAAGGTATTTGTCATTGATGGTGGTAAGTTCGGTATTCATAACATCCTTGTTATTCTTGCTATAACTTGCCGGAGAAGGCTTTTTGGCTTAGTGACTCAAACAACGCGGCCTTAGATTTTTCCGAGTCAGTTGTTTTTTTAACTTGCTCAACAAAAAACTCCTTAACTATAGAAAACTTAATCTGCTCTTCAATCGGAGGGAAAATCATTTCAAGCGGATATATCCGACTACCTGAGACTAAAGGCTGTGCAGCTTTTCCTGCATACTGGTTTAAGTTCGCCATTGTTAGCAGCTGCGCTAGGTAATCAACATTTACATCTGCCGAATACTCTTTCACATACAAAGCATTATCAGTTACCCATGACTTCTTTTCCGTTATGTGAACCACCCCACAATACACCCCAACCCTACCGATTATTAGTTGAGGCTCGTCAAACATATACTCTGTGTGGTAACCGTTGATACCGTTACCGCCGTATACCGGATATGTTCCCGATTTATCCATTTCTTTTGCTGTTAATCCCTGACCACTAGATAACTTGAAAATCGTGCCTAAAGGCTTCATTTCCCACCCCTTCGGATTGGTCACCGGATCGCCGAACATCTCCAGAAACACGGCGCGGAGGAAGTCGTCGGCGAGTTGGATGGCTTGCTGGCGTTTGCGGCGGATGGCGTCGGCTTTATCCAATATCGCAGCAATCCGTTTTTGCTCGGCTAGTGGTGGGAGTGGAACTTCAACACTTTTAACCAATTCTGTATTTAGATTTTTTACGACCGCACCTGCTGCCAATTCTGTGAAACGTTGTTTTAAAGTTTCGCTTCCAAGTAAGTAGTAGAAATAATCGGAATCGACCATTTCAGGGTTGCCAGAAAGAACCAACCACCCATCGTGAATACAACCAGTTGTATTCATAATGTAAGGACGCCCAAAGCTCATTGAGTTTGTTAGTAGAAAATCACCGGGGTGCACCATACGGGTCTTAGATAAACCTTCAGGCTTGATTTTCAACTTAGTCGAGTTTATGTATTTGTTGCTGTTTGAAGCGTCTTTAATTGAAATCCAATTCAAACCATCATCTGAATCAGTAATAAAGTCATCTATAGGCCGAGGAGATCCCCCCCGAGCTATTTCAAAAATATCCCCCAACTTCACCATCGGCCAACTCACAGCATATCCTCCAGCGCTTTTAAATCTGCCAGAATGTCATTCTCAAGCGCCACTAATTTACTTAGGATCACTTTCGGGTCTTCATACTGCTGTTCGGCATACACCACTTGTTTGTAGCGGTTAATGGATAAGTCGTACTTATTACCGGCTATCTCCGCTTTGCTTACCCAAAAGGCTTTTTGCGTGCGGTCGTTTTGCTCGGTGTCGGCTATGGTTTTATCCCGCGCTTTATACCCGGCTACCAACGCTGGCAGGTCGTTATCTTTTATGGGTGTTCGCTTATCGTCCAGGCTAAAGCCGTCGGCTTGTACATCGTAAAACCAGACGTGGTCGGTGCTGCCGCCCTTGGTGAAAATTAAAATGGCGGTCGATACCCCGGCATACGGTTTAAATACGCCGCTTGGAAGGGAAATAACCGCTTCTAACTGGTTTTGCTCTACCAATAACTGGCGCAGTTGTTGGTGGGCATTGGATGAGCCGAACAATACGCCGTCGGGTACGATAGTGGCGCTTTGACCGCCAATTTTCAGCATGTTTTCAATAAGGGCGACGAACAATAGCTCGGTTTTTTTGGTTTTTACTTTGCGTAAAAGATCCGGGCAAACGTCTTCTTCGTCCAGGCTGCCTTTAAATGGCGGGTTGGCGAGAATAATGTCAAAACCCGCTTTGGCCTCACGCGGGAAGCGCTCTTTAAAGCTTTGGCTTAGCGTATCCTGGTAATGAATATCCGGCTGTTTAATGCCGTGCATTACCAGGTTCATGGCCGCAACGCGCAGCATGGTGGCGTCAAAGTCAAAGCCGTGGAACATATCGCTATCAATATGGGCGCGCTGCTCTGGCGTGATTAAATCACCCGAGTACAGCGTATTTACCTGCTGCCTGCCATTGGCATCAAGCAGCGGCTTGCCCTGCTCGTCGAATAACGGCTCTTGCTCTACGCCGTCTTTCGAGGTGTATTTTTCCAGCAGATATTCATAGCTGCTGACTAAAAAGCCGCCGGTGCCGGTGGACGGGTCACAAATGCGGCTGTTAATTCCAGGGTCGAGCATTTCAACCATGGCGCGGATAATATGCCGCGGCGTACGGAACTGGCCGTTAATACCAGCAGTGGTTAACTTGCTTAGCAGGTACTCGTATAAATCGCCCTTGGTGTCGCTGTTTTCCAGCGGTAAGTCGTTGACCATTTCCACCGCTTTCACCAGCAGCGTCTGCTTTTGGATCATCAGCTGGGCGTCTTTCATAAACTCAGCAAACAGCGAGCCTTCATTGCCGTCTTTTACCGACTGGGCCGAGCTTTCAGCGAAAAACGGAAACAGCTCATCTTTTACCAGCTTGTAGAGTTTATCTGCGCCTAAATGGCGAAAATGCTGCCAGCGCAGGTGCTGCTGATTGTCGTTAAAGCGGCGGTGAAACGCTTTGCCGCTGCGCGAAGCGAGCTTTTCATCTTTTTGCTCGTTCATATCCAGCATGCGGGCATACATTAAAAAGGTGATCTGCTCGATAACCGTCAGCGGGTTGGTAATGCCGCCGGTCCAGAACTCTTCCCACAGTTTGTCTATTTTGCTTTTAAGCTGGCCTGTAATCATGTTGTTTCCTGTACCACTTTATTCAGTTTTGAGTTTTTAGTGTTGAATGTTGAGCGCTTTGTGTTTAGTTCTAAAGGCTGAGTGTTTTTTCAATACGCTGTGTTTTACTGCCCAGCGGTACGTCGAACTGACGAATAAACTGCTGGATCACATCGGCCTGTTGCTGGCTGAATACCCCATCTAGCCCCATGTCGTGAATGCTGGTAAAGGGCGCATCGTACAGCTGTTCAATGGCAATTGCACCGTGGCGAATTAAATGGTTTTTCAGCATGCCGATAAAACGCTGCTGTTTGGCGTTCATATGGGTGTGGGTTTGTTGCACAAAGTCGGTAAAGGCACGCTCTATCGCCTCTTTATCCATACCCACTATGGTGCGCAGTATTTTATCTAAGCTTACGGTCGACTCGGGGAAAAACTCTTTTAGTGTATTTAAATCGACATTCGGGTTTTGCGTATGCACTAACGCATTTAGCCTGGCTAAATCGGTTTCGCTTACGCTTTCACCGGCGCGGATTTTTTGCAGCACGGCATCGGTATCAAACAGCGGCGCTAAGGTTTTTTCCACTTCCTGGCGGTAAATCTGGTAATCAACCGACACGATATTAGCCGCGCGCTCGGTTACCTTGTACCCGGCAGTGTCTTCTTTTACATCCAACACCAGCTCTGGTGTCGGCGTAACAATAGCTTTGTCGCGCAGGTGAACAATACCACACAGTGCTTTACGGCTTTGCTCCAACGCGGCAAAGCTAAGGTTTTGCCAGTAGCTCTCTTGCTGAATGGCTGCAATGGCGCTGGCTTTAGCGCGCACTTCGTTTAAGTGCATTTGCAGGCTGGTAATTTTACCGAGCAGTGCCTGGCGGGCGATATCAATTTGGCTGGGATCGGTAAACAACAGCGTTTGCAGGTTGGTAATTTCGGTATCAAAACGGTAGGCCTCGCTTTGGCCCATAATATTGCGCCACTGCATTAAGGGCGCAATGCTTTGCCAGAGAAGGTTTTTGGTTACAGGGGCAAACTCGTTTAAGCGCTTTTCGTCTTTACAGGTTTCAACGTCTTGCCAGTTATCGCGCACCGCAATGGTGTTCATATCGAGCGCGGCAATGTCGGCGTGAATAAGCTTAATCACTGCATCAAAGATTGCCAGATCTGCCTTTTTAAGCGTGGTTTCAGCCAGCGTCAGCCTGGCTTCAAACAGCTTTTGCATCAGCGATTTGCTTTGTTTTACGTCTTCCGGCTCTGGGTCTAGGTCAAAGTACTCGAAGTTTTCCCAGTGGTCGAAAATTAAAAAGTGCGTTTTATCTTTACCCGGGCCATACAAATTAGGGCAAAGCCGGGTGCCGCGACCAATCATCTGCCAAAACTTAACTTTGGATTTTATCGGTTTGGCGAATACCAGGTTAACCACTTCGGGCACATCAATACCGGTATCGAGCATATCGACCGAAATAGCAATACGAACCGATTTTTCATCGCTGGCTTTAAACTGATCGATAAGCTCCTCGGCGCGCTCGTACTTAGAGTGAATAACGCGGCAAAAGTCCGGATGTAACTGCGGGTACATTTCACTAAATAAAGTAGCCAACAGCTCGGCGTGCTTAATGTTGCGGGCAAACACAATCGACTTGCCCGGCAGCTGGCCGTCGACATCTCGCAGGCCTTTTTCCATTAAGTTACGCAAGATCACCCGGTTGGTATCTTTGTTTTTCACCGCTTCGTCTATTTGCGCGGCGTCAAAGTCCAGCTCGTTCGGATCGATACCCTGCTCTTCCAGCTGGGCAATTTGCTCATCACTCAGGTTGTCTTTTTTAATGCCGTCGCGCAAAAACTTAGTGGTAAAGCTGACAATTTTATAAGGCACCAGGTTACGGTCTTCTATCGCCTGCTCCAGCGGGTAATTGGCGGTAGGCAGTTTGTAGTCACAACCAAACAGCTCGCAGGTAGAGCGCGATACCATTTCAACCGGGGTGGCGGTTAAGCCTACTTCTAAGGCATCAAAGTACTTAAAAATATCGCCGTAAATATTGTAGATAGAGCGGTGCGATTCATCGGCCACAATCAGGTCAAAATAACCGACATCGTATTGCTGAAAAATACTCATCATGCCAGGGTAAGTGGCAATAAATACCCGTGCACTTGCAGCAGCGTCTTTTTTACTTTTACCCACCACGTACAGCGGCTCTTTGGTGTGTTCGTTAAAGGCATTGGCCGCTTGCTTACGCAGCTCTTTACGATCACACAAAAACAGTACACGCTTGGCCCAACCGGCATCGAGCAGACGTTTGGCCAGCGCTATCGACACCCGGGTTTTACCGGTGCCGGTGGCTTGCACGACTAAGGCTTTGCGGTGCTTATCGCTAAAGCGCTCACACACCCGGCTGATACTTTCAATCTGATAAATACGGCCTGCCACCTTGGTGTCGATCGGGGTTTGATTGAGGTTTTTCTTTAAACTGCGCTGCTTAATTAAATATTGCAGGCTGTCTTTACTGTAATAGCCGTACACCTTGTGGCTGTTGTAGCCCTGGGCATCGTCCAGCAGGCGGATGTCGTAACCATTGGTGTAAAAGATCACCGGGCGGCGGCCATAGCGCTTTTCCAGCGCATTGGCATATAAAATGGCTTGCTGGCGGCCCTTTTCTACCGACTCTCGTGTGCGCTTGGCTTCAATAACCGCCAGCGGCAGTTCGTCATCATCAAACAGCACGTAATCGGCGTAGCCTTTACCTGTTGCGGTGGGCTGGCCATCCACTTCAAACTCTTTGCGCACTTGCTCGGTTGAGCTATCATCTAATGACACATTCCAACCGGCTGCACGTAAATCCATATCAATAATGCGGGCACGGGTTTGTGCCTCGTTGAAATTGATGCCCGACATGCTGGCAAAGCCCGCTTTGGCTTTGGCGACTGCGCCTTCATCTATGGCTTTTTTCAGGCTGGCCGCTTCTTGCTGCGCTTTAAGCTGAGCCGCTTCAGCTGCTTTTAACTCATCCAGTGCCTGCTTTAACCGCGCTTCATGCTCGGCCAGTTTGGCTTGCAGCTGCTTGTTCTCGCGGGCAAACTGCGCATCGGTTTGCTCTGCCAGTTTAGTGCAATCAGGCGCGATAAATTCAGGCAGGTTTTCCGCATCACCACCGCAATACGCTACATAGAAGTAGCCACTAACAAAATAGCACTCCTGTAATATCCACACCGCTTCTTGCTGGCTAACTTTACCCTCGTGCGCCGCGCGGTTACCGCTTTTACGAATAGCATGTAGTTTGTCGATAATTTTGCTGGGGACAACAGAGGTAAAGCTGTCGGCATTAAGCTTGTCGATAATGCTGGCGTTGGGATACACCGGAAGTTGTAATTTGGCGTAAATCACACCGACAATTTTTTCCATCAGGCAGCGCATTTTTACCAGCGCACTTTGCGGGTCGCTACAGGCGTAATCCTGGGCAAAGGCCGCTAGCTGGTATAGCTCGGGTAGCGCTTCAAGATGTTTAAAACTCATTGCGTGCTTCATTCCAAATAATTCCTAATATCCCTGTATCGCAAATTTGGTGCCAGTTCGTTGCTGACTGCTATTTTTCGATTTCTATGCCTAGGCGGTTCATCCAATTAGTCAGCGTTTGATGATCTTTTAAGCCTAACATTTGAGTAGCATGCTTTTTTACATTACCGCTGGCTTTCAATGCCGCCTCGACATATTTTTTTTGAATATTATCAGTTATTTGATATAAATCGACTTTATCATGATATGCCAGTGTAATATCCTCATCTACTGAGGCTTTTGTCACCGACAACATTACATCTGCCAACTCTGCTGCTCCAATTTCAGCTTTATCTGACCACAAGAAAGCGCGATTAAGTGTACTCCAAAGCTCACGGATGTTACCTGGCCAGGGTTGTTTAGAAATAAAATTCATTCCTTCTTCGGAAATTTTTTTACTTTTATAGCCTGGTTGTTTTACGCCCGCATTATTAATTTGCTGTGTGAGTTGCTGCACAATAAGCGGCAAATCTGCAATTCTCTGTTTTAGAGACGGCAGCGTTATAATGCCAACAGCAAGCCGATAAAACAAATCTTCCCTGAAAGTGCCATCAGCCACCATCTGTTGCAGATTCTTATGAGTCGCAGCAATCACTCTGACATCAACAGTTTTGGTTTCAGTATCACCCAGTGGTGTTATTTCGCCTTGCTGCAATGCCCGTAGCAGCTTTACCTGGATATCAGGGCTTAGTTCACCAATTTCGTCGAGAAATAAAGTACCGCCATCAGCTTGTGCAAATAACCCGGGATAGTCCTGGTTGGCGCCGGTAAAGGCACCTTTTTTGTGACCAAATAAAATGGACTCCACCAATGTAGGTGCTAATGCACCGCAGTTAACGGTTTTGAGGGCTTTATTTGCTCTGAAGCTAGCTTTATGAATGGCTTTGGCCATCTCCTCCTTACCAGTACCTGTTTCACCCAAAATAAGGGCCGGAACTTCAGAGGCGGCTAACCGCTTTGCTCTGCTAACAACCGCTTGCATGTTATCTGAAACGCAAGTTATTGCAGAAAATGCCGCATCAAGCTTGGGCGCTGATGCAGCTTTTGAGGCGATATGCCGTGCTGCGGACTTGGTATACTCCAGGCTGAAGTCTAACGGTATATCAACGTTGAGCGGTTCATTCTTAGGTGTAACCTGCATAAAGCGAACATTGGGTTTACCCTTACCAATTAGCACAGACAAGGTTGTCATAGCTGGTGTGCCGGAAGTTAGGTTAACTACCAGCGTTTCCGCTTCTTCAGATAGTTTTCCAATCCACTTCTCGGTTTCTTTGGCAATTGAGTGGTAGTCAATTGGGCTGTCAATATGCGCCCGCTTTACCACAACATCTGCTTCTTGCCGACGAGCATGAGCCAGCTTCTTTTTAATAAACTGCTCGAAACGCCCCCACACCTCTTCACGGTGATTCGATAAGATCACGATTTTATCGAACTGAAAATCAGACTTCGCCGCAATAGCTGAAATAGCCGCGTGCGTATCCAGATCCATATTGTCGATGTCTTTAGTACCAAGCCAGGTTAACAATGTCTTCAAGAAAAGAGTCTCATCTCGGGTAAACCACTGTAATTGATATTACCTGAAATAAACTTTTTTACACTGCTTGATTTGGATGAGTTTTAGATTGTCAGCTGATTTTAAAGGCAAGTTCATTGAGTCAGAAAAAGTCTTTTATTGAAAATGATGACTTGTGTCAGTTTTAAGGCAGAGGTCAAAAAAGCATAATTTTCTGGGGATGATTAATAGCGTTTGTCACGATTACGTCACGGATTTGTCACGGGGCACAAAAAAACCACTTAGCTTTCGCGTAAGTGGTTGATTTGATTGGCGCACCCGAGAGGATTCGAACCTCTGACCTCTGCCTCCGGAGGGCAGCGCTCTATCCAGCTGAGCTACGGGTGCATCCAGAGCGCGTATTATAGACAGGCTTGCGGCGTAAGTCTATTGTATCTCTGTCGCTTTTTTAGGCGAACAGTTAGCCTGGCTTTTTAATCTTGTCGCTAATGCTTATAATCTGAGCTGTTGTTACTTTTTGCTGAGAGTCTTTTGTTATGCCTTTTCCAAAATTTGCGCTCGGCAAACGACAACGACTACTGCTGTTTCTGCTGGGACTGTTGCTGGTTATCGGGGTAGAAACGATTCTGCACAATGAGCAACAGCGGCTGCGCAATGCCACTTTGCAGCAGCAACTTACTGCAGGTGATCAGTTAAGGGTGCGGTTGGAGAAAGAGTTAAATATTCCGCTGTACTTAACTGCCAGTCTGGCCAGCTACCTGAGTGCCAAGCATGGGCAGCTGGAAGCTAATGAACTTAAGATGCTGCTGGCTGGCCTGGTCCGGCAGTCTCCGCATATCCGCAATATCGGTATCGCCCCGGCGAACCGGATTAGTTACATCTACCCCGAACAAGGCAACGAACAGGCGCTAAACCTCTATTATCCGGATCTGCCGGCACAATGGCCTGCGATTGAAGCGATGATAGCAAGACGTGAGGCCAGGCTCAGCGGCCCGATTGAACTGGTGCAAGGTGGGCGTGCTTTTATCTATCGTTATCCGATCTTTCTGGAAGATGACAGCTACTGGGGTATTGTAAGTACCGTCGTTAATATTGAGCAAATCTGGCAACTTTTGACCAGCACAGCCGCCGAGCTGGATCTCGATATCGCACTACGGGAAGTCAGTACCTTGGGTGAACCCGCCGTCAGCTTTTTTGGCGATAACCAGATTTTCTCAGAGCGCCATCTCACCCTGAATATGGCTATTCGGGGAGCTGAATGGCGAATGGCGATCCGCGAGGCTGGTATTCCCGGTTCCCGTTTACTATTACTCAGACTTAGCCTGTACAGTACCGTTTTGCTGTTTCTTTACCTGCTCAGCCGGTTACTTGCAACGGTCTATCGCTTGCAGCAGAGCCGTAGCGCCTTAACTGAGAGCGAACAACGGTTACGTAGTATCCACGATAATGTACTGGACGGTATCATCACTATTGATCAGCAAGGCATTATTCAAACGGCGAATCATGCCTGTTACCGAATCTTTGGTTACCCCCCCCCGGCGTTAGTGGGGCAGAACTGGCGTACGCTTCTTAGTAGCAGCGAAAATATAGAACAACATTTCGATACGACCACAGATGGTCCGGTCGAATATGAGTGCCAGGGCCAGCGTGCCGACGGCCACCCGTTCGAATTATTACTGTTTCATACCCCGCTGCCGCAACAGAATCTTTATAAGCTCTTTGTGTTGCGTGATATTACCGCCCGCAAGCGCACTGAGCGTTTGCAAAATGATTTTGTGGCGACCGTCAGTCACGAACTCCGCACGCCGCTAACGGCAATTAATGGTGCCCTGGGACTGGCGATGAATTCAGTGTTAGGTCCCTTAACCGAGCAGCAATTAAAAATGCTGCACATTGCGCAGCAAAATTGCCGCCAACTGCATCAGTTAGTAAATGATCTGCTGGATTTTGAAAAGTTAAGCAGTGGCAAAATGGCATTTAAGCGTGAGGTAGTGGATTTATCAGTAGTTGTTCAGCCGCTTATTTTGCAGCTGAGTACCAGCCAACAGCGGGCTATTACTCTGGAAGCCGAGACTACCCCGCCCTATCTGGTTATTGCCGACGAGGTACGCTTACGCCAGGTGTGCAGTAATTTACTATCGAACGCGCTGAAGTTCTCCGACAAGAATAGTACTGTCACTATAAGATTACAGCGTTTACCGCAACAGGTGCTGCTACAGGTTATTGATGAAGGCAAAGGCGTACCTGCCGCTTTTGAGCCAATGCTGTTTCAACGTTTTGCGCAGGCCGACAACCAAAGTAGCCGCGCTCAGGGTGGTACCGGTTTAGGTCTGGCAATCAGTAAAGAGCTAACTGAGAAAATGCAGGGTGAGATTGGCTATCAACGTCTGCCAAACGGTAGCTGTTTTTACGTAAAACTCCCCGCTGCCAGTATCTAAAAAGCGAATTTCGCGCCAAAAGTTTGCACTACGCTGGCTTTTGTCTTAATTTGTTGGCACTTGGTTGCAAAGACCAGTGTTACTGCTGTTTTTTGTGCATACTGTGGCTTTGTAACCCGCCGCCACGCGGCCCGACTAAAACAAAAACCAGCCGACCTATCCACGGAGATGTGAAATGCGTAAAACTCTACTCGCTACGGCCGTTGGTGCAGTGCTGTCACTCAGCGCCTGCTCTGACAATACCGCCCCAACCCAACAAGCTAATCAGGCTGCACCAGCAGCGACTGCGGAAGTGACAGTGACTAACCCATTCTTCAAGAAAAGCACTCTGCCATTTGAAGCGCCAAATTTTGCTGAAATTAAAGATGACCATTTCTTACCAGCGTTTGAAGAGGGTATGAAACAGCATATGGCGGAAATTGAAGCCATTGCCAACAACCCAGAGCCAGCTACTTTTGAAAATACTTTTGTGGCAATGGAGAAAAGCGGTGAGCTGTTAACTCGCGTATCACGGGTGTTCTACAACCTGACCGGTACCGACAGCAACGAACAACGCCGCCAAATTCAAAGTGAACTGGCGCCGAAAATGGCTGCCCACTCTGACAATATCAACCTGAACCCAACTTTATTTGCCCGGATTGAAAGTGTTTACAATGCCCGCAATGATCTGGGTCTGGATGCAGAATCGCTGCGTTTAGTCGAAGTGTACTACGAGCGTTTTGTCCGCTCGGGTGCCAAACTGAATGACGAGCAAAAAACCGCCATTCGTGCGCTGAACGAAGAACACTCAAAGCTGACCAACCAGTTCTCGCAAAACCTGTTAGCCGAAACCCGTAATATTGCAGTCGTTGTCGATACCGCTGAAGAGCTGGATGGCTTATCACCAGCGCAAATTACTTCTGCCGCTAATGCCGCCAAAGAGCGTGGTCTGGAAGGCAAATATCTGCTGAGCATCACCAATACCACGCGCCAGCCGATTTTAACTTCGCTGAATAACCGTGAAGTACGGCAGCGGGTGTGGGAAGCTTCGGCTAACCGCGCACAATCCGGTGAGTTTAATAACACTGAAATCGTTTCCCGTTTAGCGCAGTTGCGTGCTGAACGTGCCAAGTTATTAGGCTACGAAAACTGGGCCGCCTATACGCTGGAAAATAACATGGCGCAAAACCCGAAAGCGGTATTTGATATGCTAGGTTCTATGGTACCGGCTGTGGTCGAAAATACCCTGAAAGAGCAAGAAGCCATTCAGGCGATGATCCGCGAAAAAGGCGGTGATTTTGAAGTACAACCGTGGGATTGGGAATACTATGCCGAGTTCGTACGTCAGGCCAAATATGACCTGGACGAGAACGAAGTTAAAAAGTACTTCGAATTCAATCGTGTATTAAAAGACGGCGCCTTCTATTACCTGAACCGTTTCTACGGTGTACGTTTTGAGCCGCGTCCGGATTTACCGGTATATCACCCGGATGTAGAAGTGTATGAAGTGTTTGATGCCGACGGCACCAGCATTGCATTATTCTATGCTGACTACTTTGCCCGTGAAGGCAAACGTGGTGGTGCCTGGATGAGCTCGTTCGTGGGTCAATCGCACCTGACCGGGCAGAAGCCGGTTGTGGTTAACGTGATGAACATTCCAAAAGCACCGGACGGTGAGCCAACGCTGATAAGCTATGATCATACTACCACCATCTTCCACGAGCTGGGCCATGGTGTACACGGTATGTTCTCCAGCGTGAAGTATCCGTCACTGGCGATGACTGCGGTATCACGCGATTTCGTTGAGTTCCCGTCTACCTTCGAAGAAGACTGGGCGCAGCATCCGGAGATTCTGGCTAACTATGCGAAGCATTACCAAACCGGTGAGCCAATCCCTGCCGATCTGCTGGATAAAGTCATGCGTTCACGCAGCTTTAACCAGGGCTTCGATACGTTAGAGTATATCTCTGCTGCCTTATTGGATATGGAATGGCATACGCTGGGTGCTGACGCCCCGCTGCAAAATCCACAACAGTTTGAAGCCGCAGCACTGAAAAAACACGGTGTCGATCTGAAAGCTGTACCACCGCGCTATAAGTCGAATTTCTTCTCGCACTCTATGGGTGGCGGTTACTCTGCCGGTTACTATGCCTATATGTGGAGTGAAATTCTGGCGGCTGACGCTTTTGCCCATGTGCAAAAGAATGGTGGTTTAACCCGTGAGAACGGTGATCATTACCGCAAAAACATTCTGTCAGTGGGTAACTCACGTCCAACTATGGAGTCTTACAAAGCCTTCCGTGGTCAGGAACCTACCACTGATGCGCTGTTAATCCGTCGTGGCCTGAAAACCAAGATTGATTAATGCGCCATTAAACCGCAGCACAGCGCTGCGGTTTAACAGCAATAAAAAAAAGCCTCGCATGAGGCTTTTTTTATTGGGTTAGCCGTTAATCACCGGCAACCTGCATCTGACTGACCAGTACTGAGCCGGTTTGTACTCCGCCACGCCGATCAACATCATTACCAATGGCCACGATATTCATAAAGATATCTTTTAAATTACCGGCAATGGTGACTTCGGCAACCGGGAACTGAATTTCGCCATGCTCCACCCAAAAACCACTGGCACCACGAGAATAGTCGCCGGTGACGATATTGACACCCTGCCCCATTAACTCTGTTACCAGTAAGCCCTTACCCATTTGTCGGCATAGTGCGGCTAAATCGTCATGGCCGTGCTGCACTAACCAGTTATGGATACCGCCGGCATGACCGGTACTGGCCATGCCTAATTTACGCGCCGAGTAGCTGGTGGTCAGATAGGTGGTTAACATGCCCTGCTCAATCACGGTCAAATCACGGGTTTTTACGCCTTCACTGTCAAAGGGGCTCGACGCTAAAGCCAGATCCAAATGTGGCTTCTCCTGAATCGTCAGGCCAGGCGCCATAATTTGCTGGCCCACTTTATCCAGTAAGAAGCTCGACTTGCGATAAATACTGCCGCCGCTGATTGCCGACACCAGATGTCCGAATAAGGAGCTGGCAATATCCGCCCGGAATAATACCGGTACTTTCTGGGTTGGAATTTTGCGTGGCTGTAGCCGGGATACCGTTTCGCGGGCGGCTTCGCGGCCAATTTGCCGTGGGTCAAGCAAATCGGCATAGCGACGTGCCACGGTGTAGCTGTAGTCGCGCTGCATATCATCACCGGCTTCGCCGATTACCACACAGCTGAAACTGTGGCGCGAGCTGGGATAACCGACTAGTTGGCCATGGCTATTGCCATACACCTTTAAACCCTGATGGGTTGAAAACGACGCGCCTTCAGAATTAGTAATGCGGCTATCTTCTGCAAAAGCCGCTTCTTCTGCGGCAGCACAGAGTGCAATCGCCTCTTCGGTGCCAATACTGTCCGGGTAATATAAATCTAACTGTGGCGGGTTAAACTCCAGCCAGCTAGCTTCGGCGACACCGGCATGCGGATCTTCCGAGGTATAACGGGCAATATCTGCAGCCGCCTCCACAGTACGCTTTAACGCTTGCGGGCTTAGATCTGCAGTCGAGGCCGAGCCTTTACGCTGGCCGAAATATAAACTGATCGCTAAACCACCGTCCTGATTAAACTCAACCGTTTCCACCTCGCCATGGCGGGTTTCAACACTTAAGCCGCGAGTACGGCTCATTGAGGCTTCGGCGCTACTGGCGCCTAATTGCTTAGCATGCGCCAGCACCTGGCTGACAGCTTGTTTAACTTCGGCGATTTCCTGCTGAATAGCGGTTTGCTGCATAGTATTCGAACCTTCTAACGTGATGCGCCTAGCTTATCATAGTCCGCTTCTGGCCGCTGCCCGCGATCCGCTATTTAGTGATATACTAGAGGCAGACCAGTGATGAAGAAGCCACAGCATGACAGATACAGAATTTAAATACGGTGACAGTAAATGGCTGGAGCAGCCAGATCACATCAGTAAAAGCCAGATCAAACGTGAGATGCACGCCTTGCAGGCCTTGGGGGAAGAGTTGATTGCCTTAAGCCCGGCAGCCCGTGCCAAGATCCCGCTGGATGATGAATTAAAAGATGCGTTAGAGCTGGCCGACAAGCTGGCTAAAAAGCGCGAAGCATTGCGCCGCCATATTCAGTTCATTGGTCGCCTGATGCGGGAACGTGAAGATGAATTAGAGCCAATCGAACAGGCGCTGGCGATTATCCGTAATACCAATCAGGCTGCGACCCGGCAGTTCCACAAAGTAGAAACCTGGCGTGACCGCCTGTTAGCAGAAGCCGATGCGGTAACCGCATTTATCGCCGAATATCCTGAGGTTGACGTACAGCAACTGCGCCAGCTGATCCGTAATGCCAAGAAAGAGCAGGAGAAGCAGCAGCCACCGAAATCTTACCGTGAGCTGTTTCAGCTAATTAAACCTTTTATTATTCAGGACTAAGCAATCCTTTATCACTTGCTCAGAATAATCAGGCCGAGAAATGCGGCCTGATTTATTTACTGATGTTGCGCTACGCAGTTAACAAACTTTGGTTAACCAGCCATGCGGATCTGCCGCCTTACCCCACTGAATATCATTCAGTGCCTGGCGTAAGCTGGCGGTAGTATTGCCAAGCTGGCCACCACCAACCGCATATTCCTGACCATTGTGAATTAGGGTACCAACCGGTGTTAATACCGCAGCAGTGCCCGATAACGCCGCTTCAGCACCCGGTTTTACCGCCCGCTCCAACAACTCATCCACGGTTAGCTCACGTTCTGATACCTTCATACCGCGGTCAAGTGCCAGGGTTAAAATCGAGTCACGGGTAATACCATGCAGGAAGCTGGCATCCAGCGCCTTAGTGATAATTTCGTTGCCATCGATGAGCAGAAAGTTGGCGGCGCCGGTCTCCTGCACATCACCATTCGGGCAGAACAGGACCTGGTCAGCCTGCACCGCTGCCCGGGCTTTCATAATAGGTTGCAGTGCGCTGGCATAGTTACCGCCACTTTTTACCATCCCCATATGCGGCGCACAGCGCGCATTGTCTTCCAGTAACAGCCGCAGTGGTTTAGCGCCACCGGCAAAGTAATCGCCAACCGGCGACAACAGGACATACAGCATTGAATTTAAACTTGGCGCCGCCGCCTTACCAATAGAGGGCTCAGTACCGATATGGGTTGGCCGGATATACATCGAACCAGGAGGATTAGGTACATCGGCAGCATAACGTTTAACAATATCCAGGATCATCTGGCGCAGCATCGCACCATCAAAAGCCGGTAGCGCCAACAAAGCACTGCTTTGCTGTAAGCGGGCGATATTACGGTCCATCCGGAAAATGTGCACCGAGCCGTCGGCATGGCGAAACGCCTTTAAGCCCTCAAAACAGGTGCTGGCATAGTGCAGCACATGGGCGCCGGGATGCAGGCTAATGCTGTTAACCGGTACTAATGCCGGTTCGCTCCACTGGTTGTTGGCAAATTCTGCCAACATCATATCGGGGGTAAAAACGGTTCCAAATGCTGCCATGTTAATTTCCTGCTGTAGAGTAACAGGCCAGCGGCGGGCTGGCCAAAGATCTGATCTTATAATTAATATTTACTGGGTACCGCCAACGGTCATGGCATCCAGCTTCAGCGTCGGCTGACCAACCCCTACCGGCACACTCTGGCCTTGCTTGCCACAAACGCCGACTCCGCTGTCTAGTCTCATATCATTACCCACCATCGATACCTGCTGCATCGCGTCCGGGCCATTACCAATTAAGGTAGCGCCTTTAATTGGCGTGGTAATCTTGCCATCTTCAATCAGATAGGCTTCTGACGCCGAGAACACAAACTTGCCGGAGGTAATATCCACCTGACCACCGCCAAAATTCGGGGCATAAATGCCTTTTTTCACGCTGGCGATGATTTCTTCCGGCGCATAGTCACCACCCAGCATATAGGTGTTAGTCATCCGTGGCATCGGCAGATGTGCAAAGGACTCACGCCGGCCGTTACCAGTCGGTGCTACGCCCATTAGCATCGCATTGTGTTTATCCTGAATATAACCTTTGAGGATGCCGTTTTCGATTAGCACGTTGTATGCGCTTGGTGTACCTTCATCGTCGATATTCAGCGAGCCACGGCGACCCGTTAAGGTACCATCGTCAACGATAGTACAGTGTTTCGAGGCAACCTGCTGACCAATCCGACCACTGAATGTGGAAGAACCTTTGCGGTTAAAATCGCCTTCCAGACCATGGCCGACCGCTTCATGCAGTAACACACCGGGCCAACCCGCCCCTAATACTACCGGCATGGTGCCGGCAGGGGCATCGATAGCGGTCAGATTCACCTGCGCCATCCGCACCGCTTCACGGGCATATTGCTGCCAGCGTGGCTGACCATCGGTCTCTTCACTGAAGTAATGATAATCAGTGCGGGCACCGCCACCGGCGCTGCCACGTTCACGCCGGCCATCCTGTACCAGTAATACCGAACAGTTTAGCCGTACCAATGGCCGGATATCAGTAGCAAAGGTACCATCACTGGCCGCCACCAAAACTTCTTCATACACACCGGTCAAGCTAACCATCACCTGTTCGGCCCGGCTATCCAGGCTACGAATATAGGCTTCAATCTGATGTAGTAACGCCACTTTTTCGGTATTCGTTAAACTTTGCAGCGGCTCGCAAGGCAGATAAATATTGCTGTTACCACTTTTGCTAAAAGCTTTTACGCTGCCCTGTTGACCCTGTGCCGCGATACCGCGGGCGGCACCAGCGGCTTGCATTAATGCATCACGGTTGATGCTATCAGCATAGGCAAAACCGGTTTTTTCACCGCTAATGGCGCGCACGCCAACACCACGTTCAATATTAAAAGAGCCGTCTTTTACCAGGCCATCTTCCAACACCCAGGACTCATGCACACTGGATTGGAAGTAAAGGTCAGCATAATCGAGCTGATGCGCAAACAAAAAGCCCAGCGTCTGCTCGAGATCGCGGGCGCTTAGCTCAGAAGCATTAATCAGATTTTGTTCTACGACATTCATGGTTTCAGCTCACTTTTAAAACGGTTATGAAGTTTTACCGGCATTTTGCTGGCCAGTTGCGGACATTCTGCCAGGTCAACTTCGATACTGATCGCGCCCACCTCAGTGCCAGCATCGGCCAGCACTTCGCCCCAGGGGTTGATAATCAGGCTATGACCATAGGTTTCCCGGCCATTAGCATGAATACCGGTTTGCGCGGGAGCGACGACAAAGCACTGGTTTTCAATCGCTCTGGCCCGTAACAACGTATGCCAGTGTGCAGCGCCGGTAGGCCGGGTAAAAGCCGCGGGCACCGCCAGTACATTCATGCCTAACATTGCCAGTTGCTGAGCCAGTCCCGGAAAGCGCACATCATAACATATCGTCATACCGAGTTTCAGACTGCCCTGCTGGCTTAATGTCACTTTATTGCCCGGCATAGTGCTAACGGATTCACGATAGCTGCCAGTGCTATCGGCTACCGCCACATCAAACAAGTGTAACTTCTGGTAATCAGCCAAAATACGGCCATCCGGGCCAAATAAAACGCTGCTGGCGTAAAAACGCTGTGGATCAGGGCTGGCCGTAGGCATACTTCCCGCCAGTAGGTAGAGCTGATACGTCTTTGCCAATGCTGCGGTTTTTTGTTGTAGTTGCCCGGCTCCCAGCGGCGCCTGATATTGCCGTTGTAAAGTTTCACCACCGCCAAACACCGCAAAGCATTCAGGCAATACCACCAGATGCTGCGCGGCCTTGGGTAAGGTGGCCAACAACTGTGCTACCTGAGCGAAGTTACGCTCAGGCTCAGGCTGACTGGTTAATTGTAATGCGGACAATCGCCAGCGACTGTCCGCAGTATCAGTTGAGCAGAGGTTGGCGGCTGTCATCATTGCGGATCTCAGGTTGGGCAATTCTTACCGGCACCGGCACTTCGGTGCTGTGACGGTTTACCTCGGTCACCACCGGCTTATCAAAACTGCCCGTGACCGTAAAGTTAATCCGGGAAATCACTTCAGCCGATTGAAACACCTCATCCAGCGCCAGCGCAGCCAGGCCAGTTGCCGGATTAACCATCCAGGCAATGATTACCGGTAAACTGGAGGTGACCTTCGGAGAGAATGAGACCTGATAATCCATCTCACGCTTTACCAGGTCGGCATACCCCTGCAGCTGCATATTGCCAGGCACACCATCGATACTGAAATCGCTGGTTTGCGCTACACCTTGCTGCAAGCTGAGATTTCCGCTCATCCGGTTATAAAAAAAGCCTTTCGCAAACACATCGCGAAAATCCAGCCGGAGTTTGCGAACAAGTGAGTTTAAACTGAAGATTGAGAATAACCGGGCGCCCTGATCGCTGACTTCAGTCAGTGAGCCTTCACCCAAGGCAAATTGCACCTTGCCGTTCAGCGCCTTCATCGCGAACTGCTGCGGCGCACCCTGCCAGTGCAATGTAAAATCAAGCTCGCTACGACTGCCGCTAATCGCACTACTTAAGCCATATTCTGTTAATAAGGCGCCGAGATTAGGGCTGACGAAGTTACCACTAAACTGACTGAGTCCTAACTCCGCATCCGGTTGCCAGTTGCCTGTTAGATTAAATTTATTACCCTTGTAGTCGGTTTGCAGCTCAGTTAGCTGCCAACGCTCACCTGTACCTGCGGCTTTAAGCTGTACCTTACCAAACCGATAGGGCCCAATAGCACAGTCTTTACACCGCAGCTGTAAAGGAACCATTTCCGTTAACCAATGTTGCGCCAGGCGCTCCGGTTCTGACGCCGGCGCAGCACTGTCTGCTGCAGGCAGCGACTCCGGTAAAACCAAATTCAAGTAATCCAGCTCTGCGGCCAGGCCTTTGGCTTGCCAGTCATGGAAAAATTGCCAGCGACTGGCGACTTCTGCACCGTTCAACTGTAACTGCCAGGCATCGGCCGTTGGTGTCAGGTCAAATACGGTATTAGTCAGCGCCAACTCACCGGGCAACCGGATTTGCTGGATCTGACCACGTACCCGTTGCAATGGTGGTAACCATCCTGGCTCTGCCGCAGCCTTGCTGAGCAGCGGCTGCAACAGACTAAACCAACTGGTTAATTCGGCAGACGCTAAATCAACCTCTACCGTAAAACCCGTTTGTGTCAGGCTGGCTTTATCCGGCCCCAGCATGAGTTGGGCCCGCTCGATGCGACCGCTGCTGTGCGATAACTGCGCCTGAAAATCCAATAGCTGCGGATAGCTTAACGCCACAAAGCTTTGTTCGGTATTACCATTGGCCACCAAATGCAGCAGCGCGCGCTGCCCGGCACTTTTTTGATAGGGAATGGGTAATTGTAAAGCCATTGCACTGAGATCGGCATCTAGGGTTGCCTGATAGTTAAACCCCTGCTCGGGTAAGTTTAATGCCAACTGTAGTTGCCAGTCGGCGGCTCCGGCGAGCAAGTCCTCATTATCGGTCGCTAACAATAATTGCAAATCTTCGGCCAAGGCCTGCCCTTGTAACGTCAGGTCAATTTGATAACCCAGATCCTGCATCGCACCGTTAAAACTGCCGCTGGCCGGTAAACCCAGATAGCGAAATTGCAAGGCTTCGCCGGCTAACACTTCGTTACGAAAGTTCACCCGCCCGGTTAAGCCATCAAGCTGGATCGCAGGTGCCTGCAGGTTTGCCTGTACATTGAGTAGGTCAGCGCTGCCGGATGCCACCACACCAGGTTCGGTAAGTCCAATCTCTAATAACAAATCACCGCGCACCGGACCTGCCAGCCCGAGATGTTGCAAGGTTTTACCTAAACTATTTTGTAGCGAAGACGCCAACATCAACTCCGTTAACGCAGCGGTATCAAGCTCAGTATTGAGCCGGACATCAAGCTGAGTAGCATTGCGCAAATCGACAATACTGGCTTGTACCGGGTCAGTTAGGGGCAACAATCCCAGATAGCCCAGCTGACCTTCAATTAGCATGGCGGCATTATCAAACCACAGTGCAGCCTGTAACTCAGTTAATGCCGGCCAGTCTGGAGCAAAGCGAAAGGTTGCGCCGTTTAAACCGGCGTACACCTGAAAATGGCCCGTCGCATCACTAAACGGATAATCAGCAAAAGCACCTTGCCACAGCACTGTTGCCTGCTGTAGCTGACCGCCTTCTATCGCTACACTCAGATAATCCCGTGTTTTCTCAGGCATATAACGCTGTGGAAAATACTGACTGGCCTTTACAGCATCCAGACCGGTTAACTGTGCCAACAGGGCGAGCTCTGGTCGCTCTCCGAGGGTGATACTGGCTTCGGCTGCCAGCTCGAAATCGCTCAGTTGCAATTGAAACTCAGGGAGCTGGATCTGCCAGCCCGCTGTCGTGGGCACTAACCTGAGCTCAGCTACCAGCTGTTGGTAATCCCACGGCGTCGGGAACAGTCCGTCCCAGTCTAAACTTTGTTGCTCTCCATTTAGTCGCAGCCAGACCAGGTGCTCGGTTGCTGCCAACTGCCCCTGTATCTGCTTTAATCCGGGCACATCACCAACCGCAACAGTACTGAGCGCCTCCACTGTACCCGTTAGTTGCCATTGCTCCTGCCGGACACGAAGTTGTAATTGTTGTAAATATCCCGTCGGCTGATACGCCAGTATGGCTTCTAGTTTTTCACTGTCTTCCGCCAGCAGCTGAGCGAGTGGCTGTAGCGCGTCTAACTGAAAATCGCTCAGGGTTGCCAGATACTGCTCATCGGCACGACTTAGTTGCAATGTCAGCCCCGGCCATTGTGTTAATGCATCAGCCAGCGTGAGTTCAGTAGATAATAGTTGCCAGCCGTTGCTGTTGGGCGTCCAGAGTAATTGTCCAGGGCCGAGTTTCAAACTATGTTGCACGGCCTCACGCTGCCAGTGCAAACTATTCTCGGCCAGCTCTAATTGCAGATAGGTGAACTGGCCACCGCTTAAACCTGCCCAGGCCCGGAAGTTAAGGGCAGCTTTCTGTAACCGGCTACTTTGTGGCAGGAATTGCACAAACCAGGGCAGTACGTCCAGCTCTGCGCTCTCTAAATAGAGTTGCCCTTGTGCTTGCTGAAGATCTGGCCCCTGAAAATCGAGAATAAAACTGATGGTATTGGCTGTAACTCCGGCAATGGATAACTCGCCATGCCCCTGGTGACGTTCACCCACATTTCGCCAGTTCAGGCGGTGGATCTGTATCTCCTGCTCCGGGTGCTCGGCACTGATCAGCACCAGCTGACTGTCGATAACGGTAAAATCTTTTAGTTGCCGGAAAAACAGTTGTTCCAGTGCCGGGAGTGTTAATTCGTTGCTAGCCGCAGAGGGTTGCTGGCCTAACAGTTGGTCGGCATTGAGCTGATAGCGCAAGCCCTGTAACTCGATTTGCTCCGCCGTGATGGTGCGTTGCAATAAGGTTTGCCAGAAATCGAGATGTAACGATGTTTGAGCGATAGTCAGGACGGGTTGTTGCGGGTCACCCAGTTCAAGCTGTTGCAGTAACAGAGCCGGTCCGCTACCCCGCCATCCAGCACTGATCTGGCCGATCGCAACCGTAGCACCTAGCTGGTTACTAAGTACCTGCTCAATTTGCTGTTTGTAACTGTCCGCATAAGGTAAGGCCAGGCGTAATACTGAGATTACCGTTGCCAGCAACACTAAGCAAAGTGCCAGCGCAACCCAAACTTTATGCAAACAGTAAAAGCAAACCCGTTTTACTTGCTGCACTACATCATTACCACGTCGAACTGTTCCTGCGTATACATGGGCTCCGACTGAATACTGATTTGTTTACCAATAAACACCTGCAATTCTGCCAGGCTGTGGAACTCATCTGTCGTTAGGGCATCACGAACTACCGGCGAGACATACACGACAAATTTATCTGCAGAATAGGCACGGTTTACCCGGACGATTTCCCGCAAAATTTCAAAACAAACGGTTTCAACGGTTTTCAGCGAACCGCGCCCCTTACATACTGGACACTCTGAGCATAGGATATGTTCCAGACTTTCGCGGGTTCTTTTCCGGGTCATTTCAACCAGACCCAAGGCTGAGAAGCCGTGAATGTTGGTTTTCGCACGATCACGGGCCAATGCCAGTTCCAGACTATGGAACACCCGTCTTTTATGTTCGTCATTTTGCATATCGATAAAATCGATAATGATAATACCACCGAGATTACGCAGGCGTAGCTGACGGGCAATCGCCTGGGTGGCTTCGGTATTGGTGTTGAAAATGGTCTCGTCCAGATTGCGATGGCCAACGAAAGCACCTGTATTGACATCGATTGTGGTCATCGCTTCGGTCTGATCAATCATCAGATAGCCACCACTCTTTAGCGGCACCTTGCGCTCCAATGCGCGCTGGATCTCGTTCTCAACGTCAAATAAATCAAAAATCGGCCGCTCGCCAGGGTAATACTCCAGTAACGGAATAATCTGCGGCATAAATTCTTCACAAAAGGCGGTAAGTTGCTGAAAGGTCAGTTTCGAGTCGACCCTTACCCGCTCTAGCTCTGTGCCGACAAAGTCCCGCAAAATACGGTAACTCAGACTCAGATCCTCGTAAACCACCCCTTCTTTCCGGGTGTTTTTTTTCCGTTTTAGGATCTTACTCCAGAGTTTTTTTAGAAATTTGGCGTCTTGTACCAACTCGTCTTCAGCCGCGCCCTCTGCCGCTGTACGTACAATAAAGCCGCCACAATCGTCGACGCAATTGCTCACAATATCTTTTAAGCGTTGCCGCTCTGCTTCGGACTCCAGCCGCTGCGAAACACCCACATGCGCACTGTCTGGCATAAACACCAGGTAGCGTGACGGCAAGGTAATGTCAGTAGTGAGTCGCGCTCCCTTAGTGCCAAGGGGGTCTTTTACCACCTGTACCAGTAAGTACTGCCCTTCACGAACCAACACCCGAATATCTTTACTGACGGCCGGCTTGGTATCTAAATCGCTGACTTCATTGTGTTGCACTATATCTGATGCGTGCAAAAAGGCTGCTTTATCTAAACCAATATCGACAAAGGCAGCCTGCATTCCCGGTAATACCCGGCTGACTTTACCGACATAAATATTGCCGACTAAACCGCGTCGAGCCTGACGCTCAATATGCAACTCCTGTAAAACCCCGTTCTCAATTAAAGCGACACGGGTTTCGGTCGGGGTGACATTAATTAATAGTTCAGCACTCATCCTAGCTCCTGCAGTTGCTGTAACAGGCGATCAGTCTCACACAGTGGTAAACCTACCACGCCAGTGTAACTGCCGTTAATCCGCTCAACAAAACGGGCAGCCTGACCCTGAATACCATAACCGCCCGCCTTATCTGCAGGCTCGCCGCTCTGCCAGTATGCATCCAATTCAGCAGCAGAGATATTCCTGAACCAAACCTCGGTACAACTTAGTGCCTGTAATTGGTGCTCACCGCTAACAACAGCGACTGCCGTGAATACCTGGTGGCTACGCCCGCTGAGCTGGCTCAGCATCTGCAGAAAGTGACTTTTGGATTCCGGTTTACCCAGAATGTGCTGTTCCAGCACGACAGTGGTATCCGCACCAAGTACCGGCAAACGTCCGGCTATCGCAACAGCACCAGCGCGCGCCTTAGCCAATGCCAGCCGGCTAACATAGGCCGCAGGCGTCTCACCAGAGATCACACTTTCGTCAATCTGTGGACTAACTAACTCAAAGTTAACGCCTATTTGCGTCAACAACTCCCTACGCCTCGGTGACGCTGAGGCAAGCGCAATTTTCGGATACATTATTGGATCTTAAGTTGACGACGATAACGGCGTAACAGCCAGAATAACCAGGGCCAGACTAACATCCCGATCACCACCGGCCACAAATAAGCGGGCCGGAAATTGACCCCGGTTAAAAAGTGACTCAGCCAAAATACCAGTAACTGATATAGCGCTAATAACAAACCGACTAAAAGCGCTTGCTGAATTACTGCGAAATTCCTTATTTTTAGATAGTTCACCCCTACAACAAAGCTAACTACCGAAAAGGCCAGCGCATTTACACCTAGCACTGTGCCAACCAGTACATCGGTTAAAAAACCGACGACAAAGGCCGTGCCAATATTTACTCGTCTTGGTAACGCCAGGGTCCAGTACATCACCACTAACAGTGCCCAGTCAGGGCGAAATAATGTCAATTGGTAGGGCACCGGAATAACCGTCAGTAATAACGCCGCTAACAAACTAAGATAAATAAAACCTAACCCCTGAGCCGGACGCATTAAAGTGGCTCCTCCGCTGGCGGCTCAACAGTGAGCTGGTTACCTGGCAACAAAATTAACACGTGACGGATCCGGTCGAGCTTCGCATAGGGTCTGGCCATCACATTCATAAAAGGCTGGCTATCATCTTTAAACACCCGGGTGACTTCCGCTACCGGATAGCCTTCCGGAAAACGACCATCTAAACCGGAGGTTAATAAACGATCGCCCTCACGGATATCCGTACTCAGAGGTAAATGAATGACCCGCAGCTGGTCCCATTGCCCGATACCCTCGGCGATCGTACGGATCCCGGTACGCTCGGCACGCAACGAAATGGCATGAGTATTGTCTGAAATCAGTAAAGCCCGACTACTACTGGGCCCAACACTAACAATCTGCCCCACAACACCTTTATCATCAATCAAAGGTTGATGTACGGTAACGCCATCATTACTGCCTTTGTTTAAGACCACTTGATGTGCGAATGGGTGGCTGTATACGGCTAAAACCTCTGCAATCAGCCGCTGCCCTTCTACCACGGGCGCAGAGCCCAGCAAGGCACGTAACTTATTATTTTCCTGCTGCAGGAAATTTAGTAACTGCAACTGTGCATCTTGCTGTAATAACCGTTCTCGCAATGCCGAGTTTTCGGTAAGTAATTGTTGTTGTGACATCAATTGTTCGGAAGCACTGGAAATCAGACTTTCCGGTAAACTGGCGGCATAAAACAGAGGGCTAACGGCAGAGGTCAGATAACTGCGGATTTGCGTCGCGCTATCGGTATAGCGGTCAACAAACATCAACCCGACACTGCAGGCTAGCGCTAAAACTAAACGCAGCCCGAGTGCCGGGCCGCGTGCAAAAAAGTCATTCATGTAAGTCTCAGAAAGTCAGAAACCTCTTTACTCGTAGCTGAAGACATCACCACCGTGCATGTCGATCATCTCTAGTGCCTTACCGCCGCCGCGGGCAACGCAGGTCAAAGGATCATCGGCAACCACCACCGGAATACCGGTTTCTTCCATTAACAGGCGGTCTAAGTCACGTAATAACGCGCCACCACCGGTTAACACCATGCCTCGCTCGGAAATATCGGATGCCAGCTCAGGTGGTGATTGCTCCAGCGCTACCATAACAGCACTGACGATACCAGCCAATGGCTCTTGCAGTGCTTCCAGGATCTCATTGCTGGTCATGGTAAAGCTACGCGGCACCCCTTCTGCCAGGTTACGGCCACGAACTTCAATTTCTAACACATCGTCACTTGGGTAGGCAGAGCCGATTTCTGTTTTAATACGTTCAGCCGTCGCTTCACCGATCAAGATGCCATAGTTACGACGGATGTAGTTGACGATAGCATCATCGAATTTATCACCACCAATTCGCACTGAGGATGAATACACCACACCATTTAACGAGATAATCGCAACCTCAGTAGTACCACCACCGATATCTACCACCATAGAGCCTGTTGCTTCCGATACTGGCAAGCCAGCACCGATCGCCGCAGCCATCGGCTCGTCAATCAGATACACTTCACGCGCACCAGCCCCCTGGGCTGATTCACGAATGGCCCGGCGTTCAACCTGCGTTGACCCACAAGGAACACAGACCAACACTCTCGGGCTTGGGCGCAGAAAACTGTTGCTGTGCGCCTGACGGATAAAGTGCTGTAACATTTTCTCGGTAACATAGAAGTCAGCAATAACACCGTCTTTCATTGGCCGGATTGCTTTAATATTACCAGGTGTTCTACCCAGCATCCGCTTCGCAGCGTGACCAACAGCAGCAACACTTTTCGGGCCACCAGCACGCTCCTGACGAATAGCAACTACCGAAGGCTCGTTCAAAACGATGCCCTGATCTTTGACATAAATAAGGGTATTAGCTGTACCAAGGTCAATGGACAGATCGTTGGAAAAAATGCCGCGCAATTTATTAAACATGGGGAAGGTGGATCCTTTTAACGACATCCCGCTGCAAGGCTGAAGTAGCGGCAGCAGAAATAAATTTATACAGAATTATTGCTATTCTAAGTAACTCTCCGGCAAGAAAATAGCTTTTTGTCACATTTTTCCCAAATAAAGCAGGAACCCGTTGTAACTGACAAAATCGCCGCACAAACTGGCCCCCACAGATGGAAATTGCCGCACCAGTGAAACCGATGACGTTATAATAGCCACCACGCGTTATTTATTGGTCACTTTGCATGACGACACAGCTGTCAGCCGAATATCACTGGCAACTACTGCCGGCTAGCATGGTTTCAAACCCAGCACCGGAAATTTGGATTTGCTCGTTAAAAGCACCTGTCGCCGAGATAGCGGGTAACAAGTGGTTAAAACTGCAATCGGCATTACAACAGCGTCAACCCGGACAGGGGATCCTGAGCTTCGGCGGCGCCTTTTCTAACCACTTGGCGGCGTTAGCTGCAGCTGGACATCACTATAACTTTCCTACTATTGGTATTGTCAGAACTGACCACCTTGACCAACAGAATCCTACTTTAAAACGCTGTCAGGCTTTTGGGATGCAACTTAAAGCACTTAACCGCGATAGCTATAGACAACACCAGCAGACGGAGTTCCTGAATAGTTTAAAAATATCTTACCCGCATTATCTTATAGTACCTGAGGGAGGGAGTGATCAGGCAGGTGCCTGGGGTGTTCGCACTTTACCCCTGCAGCAGACGCCAGCAGGCGCCGCCGATCTGCTCTGCTGTGCCACTGCCAGTGGTGGCACTCTGGCTGGCATTATTCATCAACATCCAACAATTAGGTGTCTGGGGTTAGCTGTAGTTAAAGATAGCTCTCTGCCACAACGCGTCAACGCCTGCCTGCCATCCGATGAGATATTCAATAACTGGTCTATTGCTCAGGCAAGATCAGGCTATGGCAAGCTATCGGCAGACCTCATCGCTTTCTGCTGCCAGTTAAAGCGTGAATATAATATCAGCACTGAGCCGGTATACACCGGTAAAGCTCTGCACCTACTAATAGAACTTATAACAAAAGGCGCGCTTGCGAACGTAAAGCGGGTAGCGTTTTTTCATACCGGTGGTTTGCAGGGGCTGCATGGTTTGTACTATCGCCAGCAGCTGACTGCAGAGCAGTATCAGCTGTTGGCAGCAGAGTCAGCGATGATATAAGTTTTAGCGACGCGTGATCGTTCAGTCATATAGCTGCAGCTATGGTTCGCTGTGATAAGCCGTTGTTGGGGTTTGGCTTAATCTTTTCTATCACCATCGCAGGATGACTCCGGTACGGCGGGCGTACCGGAGTCTGAGTTTGGTGCATTGGTTTAGTTTCGCTCTTCGTACAAGAAGCCGTTTAGTCGAAGTCCGATGCAGCATGGCGACAAAAACGCTGGGAGCGTTTTTGGACTGCCGCAGGCAGGTCCCACAGGGACGAGCCCCAGGGAGGGGGCGAGCACAACAACGCCGGGAGCGTTTTTGGACGTTGCGAAGCGACGGCCCAAAGGGCAGTGGGCAGGGATAGCCCACTGCAATGCCACCAGCGCAGCGCTGTGGCTGGCGTGGGAGTCCGCGGTGTACTAC
>Ga0181595_10000336_pt1 | contig 51362 bp, 65 predicted proteins | sample 041ome_7_FD_145604 | JGI IMG/M metagenome (GOLD analysis project Ga0181595, IMG submission 145604) | Coastal salt marsh microbial communities from the Groves Creek Marsh, Skidaway Island, Georgia - 041401AS metaG (spades assembly) | ecosystem: Environmental > Aquatic > Marine > Intertidal zone... | reverse complement strand
ACGAAGATGATGTAGAAGATGAAATGTTCAGTGTTGTGGGAATGAATACTGGCCTGGTCCTTGGAGTTCGGTATCTAAACCCTACTGAGCTCATATATAAGTCCGCGTGTGTCTATAAGTTGGATGATGGTGAGATGAGTCCAGCTCCATATGAAAGTGTGATGGAACATTACCCAAGTGGTACTACATTTGAAGATCTCGAGATGAAGCCCCTCGGTGAAAACATGTTTGCGTTTTATTCTGAAATTGATATCGAAGATTCTGACTCTGAAATTTATGACGAGGATGAGAGTGATTCAGAAATGAACGACTTCGTTGTACCCGATGATCATATAGATGGGGAAGTCATTCCTCCATCTGACTATAAAACCATAGACAAGGAATGGAATGCGTGGGAGCCAAGATCCCCAGGCGCGAGAAGTTTTAAAGAAACTGTTGATGCTATTGAAGCACTCGCAAAAGCGCACGCTGATAACCTAAGTTTCGGTGCGTAATTCCAAAATCTAAAAAAGATCTATCAAACTCATACCAATATGCTGGCAGCTATATGGTCTGATATAGATCAACTATTACAAAAAGAACCCGAACAAAAGCCAGTAAATACAAATTTTTGCCGTGAATGTTCAGGTGTGAAGATTATTTCACCCGAAGGTCTTCCTACCTGTTCAGAATGTGGTCTCATCGAAGACAACTTCGTTGATGACAGTGCGGAGTGGACGAGTGGGATCACCGATGACGGGCGTGTTAATGATCCCGCGAGATGTGGAAATCCAAATGCAAACCCCGAGTTGTTTTCACAGAACTGGGGTAAGGGTACCATTATTTCCACACAACGTTCGTCCACGTACGAAAACAAACGGATGGCAAAAATTAATTTCCATATGTCCATGAACCACAAAGATCGATCATTATTTCATGCGTATCGAGATATCGATGAAGCATGTGATACATTACCAGACGCAGTCCTTAAGGATGCAAAAATGCTATACTGTAAATTTAACAACGAGAAATTGACCCGGGGAGCGGTAAGACTTGGTATTAAAGCAAACTGTGTTTTATACGCGTGTCGTCTCGCAAAGTTCCCTCGGACGACGCGAGAGATTGCCGACATGTTTGGAATTCAATCCAAAGACATTAGTCGAACAACACAAATATTTAAGGACACGATAATGGGTGTGACCGAGAAAAACTACGTAACAAAAGCGTATGATGTCATGCAGAGACTTCTCAACTCATTTGAAGTATCGCGTGAAGAGCGGTACAACTGTAATAAAATGTGTTCATCAACTGATGACTGTGTAGAACTTATGAGTAAAACACCAAATAGCGTAGCTTCGGCAATTATTTTCATAGTACTTAGTCCCAATATTACAAAGGCGCAAGTGTGTGAAAAATGTTCGGTCTCTGTACCGACACTAAACAAAATAGAAAACATTATAAAAAAGCACTTAGAGGTTAAAGGGTTGTTATAAGTAAATGGTGACAAAGTTATTCCTCGCAACTCCATGTTATGGAGGTCTCTGTTTAGATAAGTATGTAATGAGTATAATAAAATTGCAAATTCTTTTAATGAAAGAGAATGTTCAATTATACATCGATACCACGGAAAACGAATCACTTGTGCATCGCGCCCGAAATGTTGCCGTGGGACGTTTTATGCAAAAAAGTGATTGTGATTATTTTATGTTCATTGATGCGGATGTACACTTTGATCCACACGCGGTTTTGCGTCTCGTACGATCGGGTCATGATGTGAGTGTCGCGTGCTATCCGAAAAAGGTTGTGATGTGGGATCAGGCAGCGAATGCTGTGAAGGGTGGTGATGAACGTAACATGTCCATGCTATCTTCAAGTCTTGTGATCAATTTTGGGGCTGCAAATAGGCCGGTCGTCAACGGTTTTATAGAAATTTTAGATGGTCCAACTGGATTTATGTGCATCAAGAGAGAAGTATTTGAACGCATGGAAAAGGAGTATCCAGAATTAAACTGCCGCAATGATCACCAGAACAGAGATTTTGATTTTTACCATGCGGTTTTTGATTGTATGATAGATCCAGATAACAAGAGATATCTTTCCGAAGATTACGCCTTCTGTCGAAGATGGCAAAAAATGGACGGGAAAATATGGGCGGATATAAATACAACGCTCGGCCACGTGGGGAATTTGCCATTTTCTGGTTGTCTCAATGAAAGGCTTAAGGCTTAGAAACTTTTAATAACATATGAATCTAGCGACAATCATCGTTACGCGATCTAAGTCATGTCACGTAAAAACACTACACGCAATTCTACGATTAAACATGAAGTGCGTGCAGAGTAATTACAAGAACGAAATTGTTTTTGTTGACGACGACCCTTACAAAAAGGCACAAGTTGTTGAAAAATATATGAAAACACACGACAGACTCATATTTATTGACTTTGGTATCGGTCTAGACGATGGATCGCTCAATCAAATGTTTCAACCACATGAAAATATTGGTTGCATGGTTTTCCCAGGTGTAAAAGAGGGTGTCGATTGGGATCTTTTCAGAGATAAAATAAACGAAAATTCTACCGAGCCAATTGAACAAATGGGTCTTCACTTTGACACGGATGTCGGTAAGAAGATTTCTGAAGACATCTACAGTGTTGTAAGCACGGATGCGCGAGTTTGGTTTACAAATTGTAAAAGTGTCATTAAATCAATCAAAGATAAGAAAACTGGAAATTGGAGTATTCACCCGAAAATTCTTGAAAAATTTAAAGAAAAGGGGGTGAAGTTATATGCGTTTACAGCATCTAAGTTGACGATGACTTACACACATGAATGTGTAAGCAATATTTTGAACGCAGCGGGTGTTAAAACGAGTTAAAGTTTAAATTGTTATTTAAGGTATGTCCTTCGAAGAATACGTCGTAAATTATATTCACAAGGTTTGGGGAAGTCGGGATTATTTCCCGGGTCCTCAACCTGTGTCTATCGAATACAGTCATTTCCCTGTTCTCAAAAACAATGAATACGTTGTTTGTGAGAAAACGGACGGCGAGAGGCACATGTTTGTTGCTTTAACATACGAAGGCAAACGTAAATGTGTGTTTGTGAATCGTGCATTCAAAGTACTTCCGGTTCAATTAAATTTACCCAAAAAGGCGTACGAGGGTACAATTATGGATGGGGAACTTTATGAAAATGCATTATTTGTTTACGACGCTCTTCTTATTAGTGGTGAACCTGTCGGTCATATGAATTTATATGATAGACTTGCGGTTGCTACCAATCTCATAAACTCAACTATTCAAATGACATTTGATAAGTATCGTCTCAAAATGAAAACTTTTCATAGAATGTGTGATTATGAGTTATTCATGTATGAGTACTTACCCAAAGTGGAACAAAAAGTTGATGGTCTCGTGTTCACACCGGTAAATGAACCAATGCGCCTTGGAACACATGAAACTATGTTCAAGTGGAAACCTAGAGAAAAGAACACAGTAGACTTCTCGATGAAAAAGGGTAGAAGTTTTGATGGCGTCGGTAAACCAGGTGTTCCCGTGTGGAAATTGTTTGTGCAAGAGAAAGGTAAGCTATTTTATGAGAGTGAATTTCCAATAAGTCGCATGGACGAACCATGGTTTGAAGATGGTGCGATTGTTGAGTGTATGTATATAACGTGGGAAGATGGTCCATTATGGTGGAAACCCCTAAAGCGTCGCCGCGATAAAACACATCCCAACAATAGACGGACATTTTACAACACGATCAAAAATATTAGAGAGGATATCCAGATGAAGGAGTTTTTAGATTGTAGACCAGAACGTAGTGACCAGCCTCATTAGGAAGAGGTTGTTCGTGAATAAACTCGTCATTTATGTAATGCCATAAACCCCCGTGTTTCACAAAACTAACGTAATGACCATCATGTTGGACACCCACGTGAATCGCACTTGAGATCAAATTATATTCAAAGTTATCCAAATGTAATTTTTCGATCACTTTGAAATAACTCTTCGTATCAAACGAAATTAATAAAATTTTTGGAAGTTTTGAAAATACCATGCGTGTTGTTGCGATGTTATGTACTTTTCCATCATTATCTTCAAAATTTTCTAATACATTCCACGATGTACTTTTATTAAGCATTTCACCCATGTCCCTGCTCGCCGAGTGTACGATGTGTACACAAAAATCTTCTTCTACACGCGTCTTTCCGGACGGCCATATAACTTCTTGGGCTTTTTTCCCGTAGAACCACTGTTTTATTTCTGGTATTTCCCTTTCTAAAATATCTATGATGCACAGAAATGCTTCCTGTACATCATGTTGTTCACCAATCACAAACCGTGGAAAATGTTTTTGAAATGCACACAAAAGTGGGTGTGCGTTAACGAAACCTTTTTGTGATTTATTCCAATATACATTCACCAGTTGTGAATATAACTTTGTAAATTCAGATTCTCCTGAATACGGATTATCTATTAAATAATTTGAAAGGATGGGAATAGACAAAAGACATTGCAACGATGTGTTAAAATAACATGTGTTCCCGTTGTTTCTTAAACCTTTCATTACATTTTTTGTACAAAAAACACTTAAGAAGATGACGCACATTAACATTGTAAGCAACAATGCACGACATCAAATCTATCGTTGACAAAGTGTTCCCCGTCTTTGAGAGCCACAAAGATGAAGAGCATATTGAAGTTGAGATTCGTCTAGGAAAATATAACGGAACGTTTTTTGATACAAATGTTGGTAAGGATGTTTTCGAACGAGTACTCGAAGGTCTCAGGAAATATAGTGGTTGGGAAGATGTAAAAAATTCAACGTGTGATATTTTTTACAATGATAAAAATGGTATTCGCATCACAGCGAATGAAGAGACGGGTGAACAGACCATGGTTCAAAAAATAAACGCCGTAAAGACAGATTTTACTGGAGAGCCAACTGATATGAGGTTTAGTATTTCAAGAGAAATACCAACCTGGGGACAGTATGAAATGGACAGGAAGCGGACTAAAACACGCCACTCTTTCATCCGTAAGAATTTAAGTATAGATATGACAATCTCGTCGGGTGACAATGTTGATATGGATTCTGAGGAAGAATGTTCATATCAGATTGAATTTGAAATCATTGATCCCAAAAATGTTTCAAATTTAAATGACTTTTTCAACATAGTTTATAAAGTGAATGATTTGTCCAAATTAATTCCTGTGTAATAATTAAGATGTTACGATACGTATTTCTCGCCCTTGTGGCATTTGCCCTTATATATGAAAAAACAACAAATTCGTATGAAATTGCCGGTTCTAAAAATTTTCATTTAAGTTATGGTATGTCTAAGGAGATGTACCTTCTCATGCGAAAAGAAGGTGTCAGTGCGGAAGATTTGAAAAAGTTCGTGCAATTGGAGGATCGTCTTCTCCAGATTGAACGAAATTCGGTTTGTTCGGGGATTCCACACGTTGTTGAGGGAACTTCAGTTTCTAATTTAATAAAGGATCTATTTCCACGCTATAATTTCGTGTATCACACGATTCATCTCAAACAAATAGCCGAACCGACTAGAGTTGTGAACAAACGGTTATCATGTTAAATAAATTCCACACAATCATTTTGTGTTTAGGACTCTCAATCTTTTCATAATTTTTAACAATATACATTATGAGATCATTCTCGTCTTCACCTTTCGCTTCAAATAAATACTTCACCGGATCTGGGGATAACGCAAATGCGTCATCAATTTTATATTCAAGTTCAAGTTCACACATTAACTTATCACTCTCTCGTCCATTTCTAATATAATCGGCAATCACATATATTATTGCATCTAAAAACTCTTCGAGGGCCATGTCAATCCAAGAGTTTTCAGGTGTTCCCCAATTGCGCGTGTCAGAGTTAACAATCACACCGTGACCATAACGCTTTTTTCCAATATCAAGTCGTTCGATCAATTGTTTTTCGATTGTTTTCATATCTGTATAATTAGCGTGTTTTCCTTAAGTTTATCCAAGTCTTCTTGTAAGTTTCAAGCTGTTTCATGGTTGGTCCCTGTGTCATAATATAATTTGTCGCCGCGTTTTTGTATTGTGTAACTAGATTTCGTGGCACACCATTTGCGTTCACTTGACTCATGATAATCTTCTTCTCTAAATTGCGACCCCTTTCACCTTTCCATCGATTGACAAGTCGTTTTTTGAGTTCATCCGCATCTTTCTTGAATGGCACACCAATAGCGTTACGCTTACTAAGCTTATTGAGTCGCGTCTTCATCTCCTTAACGTCGCTGTTTAGAGATGGCATCACATTCTTGTAACGAGACATCCACCTTTTACCATACATCTTCACAATGTCTTTCTTAATTGATTCGTCATTGAGACTTCTCTTTTTAATGACTGTTTGTTTCTTAATATTTCTCCTTTTTTGAGCCACATTCATTCTCGTTGGTTTAGGTGGTGGTGTTTTAGGTTTTGGTTTTGGTGCAACCTTCGCGTTACGCACTGCCTCGATCTTCTTACACAGAGTGGTCTTCGTTTCTTTGGAATCGAGTTTGATTTTGAGGATACCGGCAACTCTCAAGAGTTCCGTTTTACTGTAACCCGTACAAGTGCTTCTACCAACCTTGAATGTATTTCCAGAACCCGAAAGTGTCACATTCTTGTTTTTGTTGGTATTGCGGAACTTGGCAGTTTTAGTATTTGAAATCTTCTTAATTTTGTCACAAATATCCTGTTTCTTTGTGGAAGCGGAAACATTCAAAACACCCAATTTCTTTGCGAGATCCACAAGTTCTGGTTTTGCCATGCGCATGCATTGTTTACCGTCAATTTTAAGAGCCGCGAGTTGATTCGTACTCAAAGTTTGTTTTTTGTTACGTCTTTTGGGGGACTTCGTCTTTTTGGGTACACGAACACTTTTACCCTTGACCAACCGAGAGGGTGCTTTGCCGGTAGCCTTAACATCCCCAAATTCGTGCATTTTTCTAACAAGCCCAGCACCAGTATTGTAAGCGTCAAGTAAATCCGATGGTGTCGAGGCACCTGAAATCTGTATACTCCCACTCTTTGCAAAGATGTATCTGTGTCCATTATATGTAACATATAGGAATGGAGAAAGTTCTGGATCATACTTTGCGGAGCTGGCGCCGTACTGTTTCATTAACTTTTCTGGGAGTGCTTCCATATATCCAAATGGACCATTTACACCAAACGTTGCACTGAGATTGTTGTATTGGAATGGGTTATATAAAAATGCCTCTCGATCGGAGTAATTATCAACGATAAACTTACGAATAAGTTCCGGTTGATTTGCGATATTAGTTCCTATAAAGCCACCGGAAAAACGAATTTTACCATTCTTGTAAAAGTTTACAGTAGCACCCTTGGATTCAATATCATTTGATAGAACAACTTTAAGTTGAACAGTAAAAAAGTTTTTACTTAGATCACCCTTTTTACCATACTCCTTTGTGTGCGAGAACCCCGTGACAAAACGCCCATAGATACCATTAATCTCCTTTGTATCTATATAAAGACCCTCTCCGATCGGTGTTTTGGGGAGTGGTGTTTTGAGAAGGATTTTTTTGATGTTTATACGAGTTTCGGCACTAAAATCCTTGTTCACAGTCGCGTTAAACATACCAGGATTTAACTTACTCACGATAAATGTGGGTGGTGATGGAGTTTCGATGTTGGCAATTATATTGTTATTGTTGTTACTATCACTCATATGAACAAACTCCGCAAACTCCCCATAATTTGCATTGTTAATTATATTTTTTTCCAATCGAGGTGGAAATGCCATCTCAGCTTCAATTTCTCTGACCAATGCGTTATTTGACGCAGTTGTGGAAACAGAACTTGGACTGTTTGCTGGACGTAATTCCACACCAGACTGTTTGACAAATTCTCTGAGCTGTTGGCTCATATTACTATTGTGTAGCATTTTTTTCTAGTAATCCTCGGTGAAGCCCAAACTTTCCTCAACCACGTCAACCCCGTAAATAACAGGTTGCCTCGGGTATGTGCGCCCCTTGTATGTCACAACTTCATCCCTAACTTCGATATCCCTCGAACTAAATGGACCCGCATAGAAGTCTTGGTTAAACTTGGGTTTGCCAAGGTTGTTCGCTTGACAATGTTGATTGAAAACCTGGATGAAGAGCTTCTGAGGTACAAACGCGTCTTTCCCGAAGACGATGTTCGTAGATTCCAGGAAGTTGTGGAGAGTACTCGCAACCATAGCGACCTGCTTCTGGATTTTCTTGAAATAGTCGGGAACTACATTCCAGATATCTTTGTCCCTATATTTGTTTGAGTAATCAAGGTACGCCTTGATACACTTGAGTAAAATGATTGGTAACTCACGATTCAACTTCTCATCAAGTTGTGGATCGGCATCCCTCACTTGTTTGGAAAAGTTCCATGGAAGAATACGGCGAAGAACAGAGCCTGAGTTATCTTTCCAGTTGGGAACTTCATTCCCACCCAGAACACCTGGAACACTCCACTCGATGGAGACCGCAGTTTTGTTTTTGACGGCAACAGAGACATCCTCCCCTGAAACCATAGACTGAAACTCCGCCTGTTCGAGAGCGAGATCTCCCTTCACTTCTGGTGCGATGAACATGAAGGAATCCTTGATCGCCGAGAGACCGAACTTCTTCTCGATGTTGTTTGAAAGGGTGCCAACGTCTTCGTTTTCATAAAACTTCTTGAAAACTTTGGTAATGAGGGTAGACTTCCCGGATCGAGCGATCCCCTTAAAAAATGGAATGATCTGCCACCCATCCAACTCCCCAATATCAAAACACAAACGCCCACCCATCACATACGCCCAGTTACACACCTCATCTTCGAACTGCTGGTACTTGAGGATTGAATCGAACCAGGGGGTTGGAATATCTTGCCATCTCTCTACGTGTGAAAAGTCATCAAACTGTTGATCAAAATATTTACACGCAATGATTGTTGGGTCAAGGCAACGAAATTCGCGACTGTCATATGGGTAAAAGCAGCAATCATAGACACCACGATCTGGAATCCACTCCTTACCTACAAACACACCATTTTTGAATGACCATACGTTTCGTCTTTTAGTAATCTCCGGAAACTGAGCGTCGTGGCACTTGCTTAAATTATCAATAACGTCTTTGAATGTACTACCTCTCTGTGTAAAGTTCTTCCATGTAAGGAAGTCATCATCTTTTTGCGCCAATGAATAAACAAAGTGTTCAATGGTAAACTTTGCTTGCCATGCACGTGTTCTATGTCCATCTACAGTTCGAATTTCTTCGCAGCACTGTCCCTTGTACCGGCGATACCCAGACTTGTATGTCTGATCGAGAGAATATAGAAGACATTTTTGAAATGGTGTGGAACTTTCGACTTCTTCTTCATCCATCGTAGAAGGATCGCCTGTCGTACTGAATTGTGGCAAAGCCGTGGGATTATCGATTCTCTCAAACGATGTGTAGTGGCGTCGAATATTTTCATAACCATCTGACAGTTGTTTTAAAACATTATTAATACGTCGTACGACATTAATCCCGTCGTCGTTAGGTTCATTTTTGTGAATTTTTAGATCTCGCGCATGATTCTTCAAATTAATGAGATATGTTCTCTGTTTATCACGAATACCTTTTATGGCCAGGATGTCGATCATCGTCGGGTTGGGATTACCATCTTCGTCAAAGTTCTCAGGGTGAATATACTGTCTGTATCCCAACTCACGTGCATTTCTGAAGTCATTTGTTTTCAGTGACCACGCCGATTCAAATCTGTCTATCATGTCGACCACCTGTTCTTCTTTCATCGATTGGATGTGCTGCTTCTGAAGTTCTGTGAGTGCTTCATACTTATCAGGCTCTCGATCGATGAAATGAGTGTGTTCCATTTCTATTTATTGACCTACGATTTTTGTTTCTAAGCTTATTTTTGAGATTGCATTTTAGCGAGCATCTTTATCAAAATTCTATTTTGTGTTTCTATTTGATTAGAAATATTCACGAGTGCTGAACAAACGGTATCACCGTCTGGAGTAGCTAAAAGAGAAGTCATCATACCCATAAGATCTAACTCACCGTCATCGTCTGGAAAAAAATCATCTTCTCCACCCTCAGAAAATTCAATATCTTCTTCGTCGGACACAATTTCACCTTCTTCAATTTCTTCTTCTTCGCGATTGTCTTCCCCAGGCTGTGATGACATTTTAACTTTGACTGAGAAAAGATGATGACCAAAATTTCGCGATGATGCGATTTCAGCCAGAAAAAAAATGTTGCTATATAGTACAAAAACTCTCACAATGGCCGGTGGTCTCATGCAACTCGTCGCCTACGGCGCCCAAGACGTCTACTTGACTGGTAACCCAAAGGTCACCTTCTTCCAAGCTGTCTACAAGCGTCACACTAACTTCGCTATGGAAAACATCGAACAAACTGTTAACGGTACCGCTGCCAACTCAGGCCGCGTGTCCGTGACCGTTGCGCGCAACGGTGATTTGGTCGGTGACATGTACCTCGAACTCGAATCCGATGTCGACACCTCCGTCACTTCCGACGCTACCTCCGATAACAACTGGATTGCGGAGCGTGCGATCAACAACGTTGAACTTTCCATTGGTGGTCAACGCATCGATAAGCACTACCAAAAGTGGTGGCGTTTGTACTCGGAGCTTTACTTGGATGAATCCAAGAAAGCTAGCTGGGCCAAGCTCGCGACTGCCAAGAACGGTAAGACTGTGTACTTGCCCTTGATCTTCTTCTTCAACCGCAACCCAGGCTTGTACTTGCCTTTGATTGCGTTGCAATACCACGAAGTCCGCATCGACATCGACTGCGCGTCCGACATGGAAACCTACCTCAACAAGAATGTCTTCAAGGTGTGGGCCAACTACATCTACTTGGACACCGAAGAGCGTCGTCGCTTCGCGCAAAAGGGTCACGAATACCTCATCGAGCAAGTGCAACACACTGGCTCCGACACCGTGACCTCTGCGGCTACCAAGCAAGTTCGCTTGTCCTACAACCACCCAGTCAAGGAATTGGTGTGGTGCTTCTCCAACACCGCGTCCCGTAACTCCCTCTGGAACTTTACCTCCAGCAACAACGCTGATGAGATTATCCTCGACAGCAACGCGCGTGCGATCTCCGAATCCAACTGCTACGTGCCAATCAGCCAAGCGACTGGTGTCCCACTCGTTGCCTTCGGCACTGGTGGCTCCACTGTTGACTTCACTGAAGAAGCCGCGGGTCCACTTGATAAATTCAAGTTGGTCCTCAACGGTCAAGACCGATTCAAGGAACAACGGGGTAAGTACTTCAACCAACTCCAAGCGTACAACCACCACTCTGGTACCCCATACCCAGGTGTGTACTCTTACTCCTTCGCTCTCAAGCCAGAAGAACATCAACCAACCGGTACTTGCAACTTCTCCCGCATTGACAATGCTCAAGTCGCGGTGACCATGAACGCCACTGACGCGACCACCATGCACATGTTCGCGACCAACTACAACGTCCTCCGCATCCAATCCGGTATGGGCGGCCTTAGCTTTAGCTCGTAATGGAGTTAAGATCAGGGCCAAAAAGCAGGCGTTAAAAGCGTTTGTCCTGCTAGTCTGTATGTGCAGGCGAGACAACCTGGTTGCGGGAAGTTCCTTAGAGCTCAAACTACCACCCTCATTTGGAAACTTATGAGGGGATCTCGGTTAATGACCGAACCCGATGGTAAAAAGGTTTGAGATTGGATAATCCGCAGGCGAGAATCTAAGTTCGCTACGACAAGAATATGATTCCGTTTCAACGATCGCTAAGGTGTCGGTGGTAAATGAGGAGTTAGTCACTCTGATACTGCTTAAGGTACGATCTGGCCCACTGGGAAACCTTTGGGATTAACCGTGCTTTCTCCAACTAAGAAAGCTATGGCTACATTTTAATTATCGAATCGCGTTATTTATAAAAACTCAAAAATTAAGATGGATCAAGCATCCTAATTTTTGTCTCGCGTTTTACAATTAGAAATATTTTCAGGATATGATACAGATGACAACAAAGGTCTGTAAAGATTGTCACAAAGAAAAAGAACTCGATGAGTTTCCGAAACACAAACAAATGAAAGATGGTCATTTGAATCAATGTAAGGTGTGTAAAAATGATTACCTAAGAAAATATGGAGAGGGCAACAAAGAAAAATTAAGTGAAAAGTCAAAAACATATTATGAAGAAAATAGAGAAGTGATTAAGAAACGTGTAAGAAATCATTGGAACGATAATGCTACAGAAATAAACCAGAAACGAAGAGAAAAGTACAAAATTGACGAAACTTATAGAGAAAAAGTATTACAACAGTGTTCAACATCAAATGCTAAATGTCGCCCCGAAAGACGTAAAAAGGTGAGAGAGGAAAAGAGTAGCGCTTACTACTTGGAGTTGTGTCGTAAAAGAATGTGGCACGCGTTCAATGGAAGGGGGGCAAAGTCTGATAAAACGAAGAATTTACTTGGATGCGACGGAGATTTTTTGAAGCAGTATTTGGAAGGCACAAAGGTCGAGGGAAAGGATTATTCTGACACTCATATAGATCATATCGTGCCATGTTCATCCTTTGATCTCAGTGATGAAGATCAACAGAGGAAATGTTTTCACTATACAAATCTTCAACTGCTCCCAGCCCGTGAAAATCTCGAGAAAAGCAACAAAATAATCTTCACGTAATTTAAAACACAATGGCTGAGAAGCAAACCAAGCAACAACAAATGGGAGTCTGGATTCCAGTGTCAATCCTCGCTTTGGGTGTGATCGCGACCGTTTTCGCGATGTCCCGCAATGGTCGTAATGGATATTTCAAACTTAAATAAATGACACATGTAATAACAAATGCAGGACATTTACACAGATGGTAGTTGCCTCGGCAACCCTGGTCCAGGTGGGTGGGGTGTTGTTGGCCCAGGATTGAGAATCTCTGGGGGACAAGACAACACTACAAACAACGCTATGGAAATGACTGCAGTCGTTAAGGCGCTTCAACAGTGTCTCGCACGCGACATTCTTGAGATAAGGCTATTTACCGATAGTAACTATGTCAAGAATGGTATAACTTCATGGATTAAGAATTGGAAAAGGAATGGGTGGCGTACAGCTGCGGGTACACCCGTTAAGAATAAAGAACTGTGGATTGAAATTGATACACTCTCTCAAAAAATGAAGTCTGTAGAGTGGCGTTGGGTCAAAGCACACAACGGAGACCCACAGAATGAATTAGTAGACTCTCTCGCGTATCAGGAGGCGACAGAGATTAAAAATGCCCGCGTAAAATAATGGAAGCACACGAGGAGACTCACCCATGGTGTGAGAAGCAGGAGAGGCTTCTTAAATCGTGGGCAGAGAGAGCTGCAGGATATCGCTGGTTGCACAACCACGCAAGGCTCCACTATAAAAAGCAAAATGATTACCTCTCCTACCCAAGTATAGTCATCGCAAGTATCACGGGTGTTGGTGGTTTCGCTGTACTTAATCCAAGTGGAAATGAGAGTATTTCATCCGAGACAAGGGCTAAAATCATGATCGTTCAATATATGTTTGCATTCCTCAATGTACTTGGTGGAATTCTTACGAGTATAGGTAAGTTTAGTCAAAGTCTCAGTCTTTCAGAATTACACTCATCTATGTGTGTTCAATATTCAAAGTATTATAGGAATATTGATATGGAACTTTCTCTAGACTCACGAGATAGAACATGTGTTATTGAGTTTGTCAAGAAGTGTCGTGAGGAATATGATAGGCTTCTCGATGAGGCCCCTGACATCCCCGCGATATCTATACAAGCCTTTAATTTAGAGTTTCCCGACCGTACAAATAAACCAGATGTGTGTAATGGACTTAGTATCATCGTGAGCGATGAAACGTCGTCGCAACTCGGTTCTAATCGCGCCGTCACGAGGTGGTTGGGTGCGTTTAAGGCTATCACACGTAAAAGTAGAGATGGAACTAGTATAGATGATTTAGCGAGAATGGAGAGTGCATGATTTATCCGCTACAAAAGCGTAGAACATTGTAAATAGAGTTAATGTGGGTAACAAAACATTCTGCCTCTGTGGAAAGAAAGCCAAACCCAAAATGAGTAGACACAATATATAAATGTACAGAAATTGTGTGTATTCAACCACGGCTCTTGTGTAACGATCAAACCCCGGAGAACCTGGGTATGACACGAAGATGGCATCTGATTCCTGTTTTTTGTCGAGGGGTCCAAAGTTTTTGAAAATCTTCTCCTCTTCGTCAACTGTTATGAAATTGTATTTTTTACACAAAGCATTGAGATTTATTTGATCGTCTAAGCATTTCATATCAGCTTCATCTTGTAACATAGTAGTTAGTTCCTTTACATAACCCATGTACATACCGGCGTTAGCCATACTCTTCTCGGTACATTGTCCAAAAATCAACGATCGACCAATGTCTGAGAAATTCTCTGGATCTTTTGACATGAGAACTCTACAATTGCACTCTTTGAAAAGTTCCATGACATTTTCAGGATTTTTGTTTATTTTTGTGTCAAAACCATCTACAAACACAATGATATCATCATCATTTTTTGTTTTCATGTACTCCAAAAGTCCCTTGGATTTATCGGAATACCCATTCCATTTTCTACTCCAACCCAAGACTTTGACTGGTACATCAAATTGGTTGTTGACAAGTTCTTCAAACATACCCTGAGACTTGTTGGCGTATGTCACAATTTCCATAGACATTCCTATAGATTATACATATATAAAAACTAAGTGCGTATGTAATTCAAAATGAACATTGGTATTCTCACCGCCGGTGGTGTTTGTCCAGGTGTTAACACTCTCATTCGCTCAGTCACTCTCCGCGAGAGAAATCAAGGTAATAAAGTCCACGGTTTCTGTGATGGATTTAGAGGTCTCAATCAAAATATCAAGGAGTACTTTGATCAAGAACACATTGATGATGGACCAGGTTCACTCTTAAAAACATCATACGACTATGTTGACATTGACCGTGCCGTAAAGAACCTTGGTGACTACGACCGTCTCTATTGTATTTGTGGAAATGAGTCCATGAAGTCTGCGAGAGATTTAGCCCTAGATGATCGGGTGGATACCAATATTATCGGTATCGCTAAAACAATCTTTAATGACATACCGGGTTTAGAATCTATTGGTTTCCAAACGGCTGTTCAAGAGCTTGCGAGGTACATTGATTCCGCGTACATTGAAGCGTCTTCAACAAACTCCATCGTCTTCCTAGAAGTACCTGGAAGACACAACAGCGGATTGACAACACACGCGGGTCTCGCGAGGAATTCAAAGATAACGAATGTCATCACACCAAGTACACGCGGTGATTATCGGACTTCTATTGAATACAGCTATGGAAATCGTGGGTACGCTGTTGTTGTTATTTCTGAAATGTGTGAATATGACTACTTAATTACCAGTCTTTCTGTAAAAGCTAAAGTGATTACTCCGGGTTACCTCATTGGTGCGGTTGATCCGTGTACATATGATAGTATTCTCGCAGAACGCATGGTCAGGGAAGCGTTTAATCACGCACAAGAACACAGAGACTTCATCAAGGGTGCGACAAGTATCATGCCATTCAAGGATTATCTCCGTATAGTGTAGGTTGAATGTTTCGGGAACTTTACAAACACCCCAAGTTTGTGGGCGCCCAGGTTTCACCACCGAATCAGGTCACTGTGATAATGGAGGATGGTATAGAGTATTACACTTCCAATGTTACATTTAGATCTGAAGCTACAATTGACAAGCAATCGAAGCAGGTTAAAGGTACGCCACGTGGTAAAGAAAAGATAACCCAACTCTTTGTGGTTCCAACGACGAGGCAGAAAGGTCGTTTTACAGTTACAGAGTATGAACTGTGAGCTCCTATAGCTCAGTTGGTTAGAGCGTGGTGCTTATACGAGAGTATATTTAGGCGGGGTCCCACCCGTAAAGGCACGCCAAGGTCACGGGTTCGAGACCCGTTAGGAGCAATTTAACTTTTAGATGTGCGTCACATATGTAAAAGTTAAACATTACTTTATGATATAATGACTATTGTACCAGGGTTCAGTTACACAAATGCCGCCCACTTTGCAAAACTATCAGAACTCGCATACGAGAAATCTGAAACTGTATTCAAGAAAACTATAAAGACACATGGCTATAAAAATATTATATACTTTGACAAGTCTGGCGCACAGTGTTATGGTTTGGAACATGATGATTATGTAGTTCTCAGTTTTAGAGGAACTGAACCTACAACCGCCAATGATGTAAAAGCTGATTTAAATATTATTCATGGCAAGGATGAAAATGGTATAACGATTGGAAGTGTTCATTGTGGTTTCAGAAATGAAGTTGACACACTGTGGCCAGATATAACCACATGGTTAAAGGACAAAAAAGACAAGCAAATCTACACATGTGGTCACTCACTGGGTGGAGCTATGAGTGGTATTGCTGCCAGTCGTTTAGATGGTGCAATTTGTTACAACTATGGGTGTCCAAGAGTTGGTACAAACAAGTGGAGAAAAGCATTTGATAAGGAGCATAAAATGTATAGGTTTGTAAATGATCGTGATATCGTTCCACGAATTCCACCAAGAATGATGCGTTACAAACATGCGGGTGAGTTACATTTTATAGATAAAAACGGTGAAATTAAAAGAAATCCAAGTCCATTCAGACAACTCGCAATCGGTTTGTGCAACATGTGTAGAAATCCATTAAGAATTGCCGAAGGTATTCCAGACCACAACATGGGAGACTATCACAGATTTATTGAGAATTGGTCAAATAAGAAATAATTGTATATTATAATGAGGTATGGCTCTCTAGCGCGCAAGATGTTCAAGGTGCGTTGGGGTCTTCATGGAAAGGGTCTTGTTGAGGATCATCACATTATTCCTAAACAGTTCAAGAAACATCCCATAGTTGTAAAATCCGGGTACGATATAAACGCGAGTGCGAACCTCATAATGTTACCAACACGCCTCGGTAAGTTTGTACTCCGTGTGAGGGATGACCGTATTATTCATTCGGGAAAACACACGAGCTACAACAATTATGTTGAGAAGATGTTAGATTCAATGAAATCTGTAGAACAATTTACAGAATTTACAGATTTCTTGAAAAAAGCGTGTCGTCACAGACCTCAAGATATTCCATGGTCTTAATACCCCCTTTTCAGTTTACTCGGACTTGTTGTATCGTTGTGCCTTGAAAAAAAATGCTTTCGACCATGATCGTGATGACCTATTGTACTTGAATGACTTCTATCTATACGCATATGATTTCGCAAGTCTTTATAATATACACGCGCACCATTGGCTATTAGGTCTTCATGCTTCATGTCTACGTGATTATCCATTGGTATGAAATGTTTTGTATATTTTTTCATATTTTCGACGTGTATGAGATAACACTTAGTACTTGAGACCCATTTAAGTTTTTCGAGATTATCCTCCCTTTTGTCTACAAGTCTCGAAAGACAGTGGAAAAAACACATTTCAAAGTCATCCCCCTTTTGTTCAATAACTTTTTGAATTTCATCATACAACTGATTTGATTTTATAATGACATTGTCTTCAAAAATGACAGCGTATTTTAAGTTTTGTTCGTAACATCTCTTATAAAATTCCATGTGTCCCATGTAACACCCAATCGCACCAAGATTGAAATAAGTTATATCTGGTCGTTTAACAGTTTTATCGTAATGCATTTCAATTGCCTTTTCATAGTATTCATCTTCTATGAGATTTTCATACTTCCCAGCAACTTTTGGATTTCTGGTGTCTGGTCCATAGATGATTTCTAAAGGAATGTCTACGTGATGTGTTTTTATGAACCTCTGCTGTCGCTTCTTCTGATCCTTTAACGTAAGTAAAAAGCATTTGTAATCATAATTACTTCGGTTTGGTTTTGACAACAATATGTATAGTACAGATAGCAGCAACAAAACGAACAGTATCATACCTACTTAAACATTAGAAAATATTATAGGGTAAGGATGAATCTCGTAGATATTTCTGGACTCGTGAGTTCCATTTTAATATGTCTCATGTTTGTACCAGAAGTTGCCCATGTTTACAAGCACAAGGATGCGAAAGCCATTAGCTACCCATTTCTACATCTAAATTTACTGGCGAGTATACTAGCTCTAATTTACTCTGTACATTACAATGTCATTCCCATGACCATTACAAATGTTTCAGCCGGAATTTTTTCATTAACATTATTCCACTTTAAATATGTAAACGAGCTTAAAGGGGAGAATCAATCTATTGATGAAGTGGGGGTGTGAATCTCTCTTCAACCAAAGCTTTTATGGTGTAGTGGTAACACTGCGGACTTTGACTTTAACGAAGACGATCCGCCACCCTAGGTTCGAACCCTAGTAGAAGCTTAAACCAGTGTTAGCTCAGTTGGAAGAGCAGTGGATTGTAGTAGTATGATATAGATCTCCACGGGTCGGGTGTTCGAATCATCCACACTGGAATATTCCCTTGTAACTCAGTTGGTTAGAGTGTTCGACTGTTAATCGAGAAGCCACCGGTTCGAATCCGGTCAAGGGAGATCAAGCACCTGTAGCATAGTGGTTAATGCGCCTCTTTAGTAAGGAGGAGACCGCGTGTTCGAATCACGCCAGGTGCATCTCATTACCTTAACAATTTTTCATCCAAATTGTCAAGATAATCAACATTAATTGGTGGTGCCTCTAAGATTTCAACATCTAATCTATTTTCCTGTTGTGTGGGTCTTACTTGAACAATGCGACACTCTCTGGCACTTAACATATTCTGTGGTACAATGACAATGGGTCTGCATAAAAGAAGGTACATCTAATATCTCATCTCATTTAAATGGAGCTCAAAGAACTCAAAGATCATTGGGAAACCCTTAGAGAAGAATTAGATGTCCTCCCCAATACATTCATTTCTGAAAAGCCCAGACCAACGGGGCATTGGGAGGGTTCAGAAGTTCTAAAAGAGATCGTAGCTCAATATACATCTGGAGCGTGCGGTTGGCTCAAAGGTGGACAAACACATGTCCAAGATAGTTGGATAAGCTGGCCTCTTGTTTGGGAAGGTAAGCCAGTTCTTGGAAATTGTCTAAAATGTCCAAAAACACACGAGTTACTTTCTCAAATCAAGGGAATACATATAGCTGGTTTTGCCCTTATGAAACCGGGTGTACAATTAAAAGAACACACAGATCGCGTTGGTCCAAGTTACAGATTTACTTATCACCTCGGTCTCAAGTGTCCAAAGGGGTGTTTTTTACATCACCAAACACTCGGTGACATAGAGGAAGAAGATGGGAAACATATTGTAATGAATGCTCAATTCCCTCATTGGGCGGAGAATACATCCCAAGAAGATCGTGTCATTCTATACATTGAGTATTACACTTCAACAATACCTCGTTGATTACTTCCCCACCCTCTCATACTAATTTCACTCGCTTCACACCATGGATATATATCTTCACCCACAAAGTTTATAGCGTCCATACCAGCTTCAATGCATTCGTCACAGGTTTGTATACTATCGTCGATGATACACCCAATACCAAGAGCGCGACACACATCAACCTTTTTGACTTCATTCTCAGTAAAACTATTTGTAAGAATGACGTCATCAAATACACCCGGAAAATACCGTTCAATCCACAACTCTGTCGCTTCTCTGACACTGTCCTGACGACCCGTCACTATATAGAGTTTATCAAATGCACGTTTGAAATTTTGCATGGCTGGTTGCGCACCAAGGATTGGTTTGAGGTATAGAAAGTCCTTAGAACGATAAAACTTGTGGAGAATTTCTTGAGACTGTTCTTCTGTACAATTAAAAATTTCTCTATACAGATACTTATATTTGGGTGTCGTGGGTAAGGGAACCCCTCTCCATTTAGCCATAGGTTCAACAAATTTTACAAGAACTTCATCTACATCCACAGCGAGTTTGGTATTCATTTATTTCTACTGACATTATTCATAATCCCGAATCGTCACACCTACCGGAAATCTTGGGACGCCGAGAGCTGTTAAATTTTGAAATCTAACTGTGAGTTGCTTCCCGATGCATTGATCTCTGTTACGGTAAAGTCGCTCTCTTTCCTTGATAGTTCCTTCGGGTCTCACTGTGAACTCATGACCATTTTGAGTTTTACAGACCCAAACGACGGCGTTTGCATCTCTACCATGTCCCGTATTGGCACCCACAATTTCATATTCTTCTGTTTGAAATTCCTTAAATTTGAGAAGATAATTACTCCTCTTTCCAATTTCATAGACACTCGTGGATTCACGAATCATGATTCCCTCGTGACCTTGGTCAACAAATATTTTATGATAATCTAAAATTTCAGACTTTTTGTCGATGAGAAATGTATCAACCATGATTGGCGTCTTATTCTTGAGTATTTTTTGTCTTTCTGCGAAAGGTAAGTATGGTCGTTTCATGTCGAAATAATCGAATGCATGAAAATCCAAACTTTGGGGATTCATTTTGAAAGCACTCGTAAGTTCTTCGAAAGTTAAATTTGGTGCGTAACACTCTCCATCCAGCCATTCACCATCCTTTAGGTTTTCGGTGAGATGTTCGAGACCCTTGACAACTTTACCGGTTCTTGAAAAACAACCCGCTGTCGACACAAGGAGACGTACACCGTCCAATTTGGGTTGAACATAAAAGGGTTCGGAAATGTACTTCTTTCGATCTTCCCATTTATTGGCCAACATGGGCAAAATCTGAATAGCCTTCGTCCTCTCATTGTTCCACATCGTTTTGGCTCGCACGAGAGCCTTTTCATAACCAGTCTTAACATTGGTTCTTGATTCGGTGACTTTATCGCTACCAACCATCCCAGTTGTCTTTACGATATCAGCTGTCCCGTCGTTGAGATCTTCCACACGAATGTCTGTAAATCGTTCTCGGTTATTCTTGTCTTCTCGAATAAGTCGTTCCATTATAGAGTTAATTAATTTCTCAACTTTAAATAGATGTCTTCACTGCCAGTTGTAAATTATGGTAGGATGGAACGACTTAGGCCACCAGAACGCACAAATCTATCTATGAATGCAAATACATTCGCAATAATTTTCATTGTATTGTGTTTACTTGGTCTTTACAAACGCTATGTTACTATTAGTCAATCGCGTGAGCAATCTTATACTTTAGACATTTTGATGCCGACAAAAAGAGGTCTTTCTTCATCAATCTCTTAAATTTCTTTTCGGGAATTTCCGTCTTTGACATGTACATTTTCTTAAGAGCGCTCATAAACTTATCACAGCTCTTCATCTCACTCTTGAGATCTTGGTACTTACCCCAAAAATCTGTACTTAATTGGTGAATCAGAAGGTACGCATTTTCACCCATGCGACGCTCTGAACCACCCAAAAACATGAAAGTAGCCGCCGAACAGCACGAGCCTTGAGCGATCGTCACAACCTTAACCCTCGATTTTTCAAGTATGTTTTTGAGAAGGAGACCGGAAAACATGTCACCACCTTCACTCATGATGTGAATTCGAATTTCCGGTTCATACCCAATGAGATCCGCTTTTTGTTTAAGAAGATGAATTTCCAATTTTCGGAAACTTTCCACAAACTCGAGGGTATTTTCAGGGGTGATTTCACCATAAAAGTGGATCTCATTCCCGATAGTTTTTGTAACTTCGGGTTCTTCCTCTTCACCAGGCTTTCCCTTATTATCCACCGCACCGGTAAGAATATTTTCAAAAACTTTCTCAAGTTCCTTTTGTGATGGCATCTTTGAGAGCTTTTTTTATTTTTGTTACGTCTCTCTGTTTTAACTTACTTCCAACTGCAAGATGATTCATAACGTCAAAGTCTTGTGGACTTAAGTTATATTCTAACATTTTTTCTACATTTCCACTTTCGGCATACATTTTGATAAGACATAGATGTTCTATCGTGAGAATACCCATGGATTTTCTCTGTATTTCAACCAACTTTTTAGATCTCATTTTATAGTTGCCATACTTCGTCCAGCTACTTCCAGGTCTAATCTTATCTTTCACAAGTTTTTTACCGAGTGAAGCCCTCGGTATCGCGACCGCGTTTAAACAAAAGTGAGGCATAAGTTCCCAATTCCCACTTGAATATATACATGTATCCACAACATCTGCAAATGAAAATGATTCAGACGCACGAGTCACATCAACGCCCTCCGAATCTAAATAATTCTCTTGAAAAACATCCCAAATATGACCATGTTCTTCGACATGACTAATTATTTTACATTCTTCATCCGAACAAAGTACATCCGCGATATATTCCTTAGGAGTTTTAAATATATCTTTGGAATCATAATCATCTATATACGACATAAAATCTCTTATATTTCCATTTGCTCTTATGGATGCATTCACGACTTTATCAGTTACATTTTCAACAAGTGACACCAATTTTTCAGGTTTGTGTTTGGGTATGAAAATAATTTCAAAATTTGGGTACATACACATATTAATTGATGTCACCACAAGTGAACCTCTTGTTAACTTTTTACCATCAGAAACACTTTCAATGAGACTTTTAAAATCGCCATCATAATCCTCGATGAATGCATGTCTCGGTGCATTTCGTATGAATGTCAAAAAATGCGACTTCGCACTTAAATGATTTCTTTCTATTTCAACACTATTTGAATCATTAAGAACATTTTTCAGTACATACGATTTTCCAACCCCCGAACTCCCACATATAAATACATTTTTACCCTCGCGAATGTATTTCTTCAGGGCTTCAATTTGCTGTGTGTGAATCGTCGTGGTAAAGGATTCTTCTTTTTTTTGTTCGATAATTTTAATGAAAGAATCCATTGATGATCTTACTAATCAAGCCATAGATTTAGTGCTTGAAAATGACGCACTACATGAACGTATCGTAAAACCTTTAAGAAAGAAAATTTTACCATATGTGGTTTGTTCTATTTTAACTAATGTCGGCATGTTTATTCTTCTTGTGTACCTTGCTCGACGTCTATCGGTTCTTCAGAGACCACCGATGTGAGTTCTTCTTCTTCGTCTAATTCAGACTGCATCTCTTCAAGGATCTTTATTTTTGCTTCATACTCTTCCCTCCCTTTTACGAGTTCTCCAATCCTGGAAAGTGGTCCACCCTTTGTTGATTCGGAGATGACACTTGAACCCGTGTGTGATCTTATATTTGTGAAACCTGGTAGTTTCAACTTGGGAATCGCTCGGACATCGAGAATCTCAGGCTTCGTGAACATATTGTCAAGTGGGTATTCCTTTTCAAACTCTGCAAGGATAGTTGATGGAACACTTGGTGACTGTTCAATGAGACGGTCATATTCATTCTTGCATCTGGTAACAAATTCCAAACCATCTGTACTACGCTCTTCACGAGCGAGAGCTAATTCTAATCTAATATTTCTGGAAAGAAGACCAAATGAGAGCGCCGCCGCCTTGTGATTCTCCATAAGTTCATTGATTTTTAGGAATTGCATAATGGTCGCGACGAGACCTGCGATAAGGTTAAGACCACCAATGACAGATGGCACCATACCACGGAGGTTCTCGGGGAACTGTTCTTGAGCAAAGTTCGCAGTACCTGTGATTGTTGAAAGTATAATGACAGGTAAAGTAAAACGCATACTCAATCCCTTGTACAACAGGAACGCTCGGTGATGCATGTACCTGTAACACCCCGAAGCCTCACCCCATTGACGCAATATAGATTCGTGTTGCTCATTCCAACTATCACGACGATTTTCAAGTGCCTGTTGCTTGATCATTTGATCGTCAAAATTTTCTTGGTTCATTTTATAATAGATGAACATAATATTCTGGATTCATCTTGTATTTCTCATAGGTATTCTGGTAGTTCCATTTACAAATGATCGCAGAAACCTTGAATTTTATTCCATACTTATCCCATTTTTGTTCTATCATTGGAGTGTCAACGATGATACGTGCGCTCTTACTCAAGCTGAGATGATGGTCACAGGACAGCAAAAGGAGGAGACTTTCATGCACCGTGTCGTGTCGCCCATATACAAGATGGAAGATAACGATATAAACAACTTGACAAAGACTGTTTTCTTCTTCCTCTGGGCTATCGTTCAATATCGCCTTGGTCGCTTTGATACGTTTATTGATGACCTAAGATTGATCGTGAAAGGTAAAACACCCAAGTAAAATGCCTCACTGGCGTGAAGAAGAACTCAATCGTCTTCGGAAAGAGTATGAGTTCTACAAGGGAACAGATTGTCTAAGATCAGAAACTCTAAAAATTGTTATAGACTATCACGAACGCATGCTTGGTATAAAGTTTTGGGGCGAAGAGTTTACACAACACAATGGACATCAAACAACAAATTGAAGCTCTCGAGCAATCTAAGGAATTTCATCATCAAAAATATTTAAACAATCTTCAGATTATTGATGACAAAATTGAAAGAGTTGAAAAACAGATGGAGAGAACAAAATCTCAAGTGAAACGGGATCTTCTTAACCGTCACATTGACTGGTATGAGGAAGAGATCCTAAAGATGGACGAAGCCATTGAAGTCATTACACAAAAGTTAAATTCGGAGATTGAGAGACTCAAGGGTGTTATGAAGTCTCACGAAGAAAGAAAACAGAAGGAGAAGAAATCTTTTGAATACAATATTGAAAATATTCGAGTGTGCTGTAAAAAGCGTAGTGCGGCGACAATGTTTGACGCTTTAGAATCTGTGGCAAACGCATTAGAAATTATTAGAGCCGAGGCCCGTCAAACCTAAATTTATCAAAAAAGTGTACGGAAACTCTAAAGTTATAATACAAAATCATACATAGTGCGTCGGCAATATCGTGTTTCCTCTCGTAGGGTATTTCACCCTCAATATATTTATCTGCAATGGAGACAGTTCGCTCCTTGCGTTCCTCATAATTTAGGTGTCTCATACCAAAATGTGTATGCATGCTCACAGGTGAAACCAAGATGACTTTATCTTTGAACATGTAATTTAGAAGTACCTCAATGTTTGTAAACCCTCCAGGTGGTTGTCTCTCTATAAGAATTTTATCAGCACTTTCAAAAATATGTTCATGTGCATCTACAAATAACGGAACGAGATCAACGATGTCATTTGAGTGAATATATTTATAGTCTTCGAGACTTGCCTTCTTCATGAATTCTACATCTACCTTTGGACCTTTACCACATTCGGCGAGGACAAGTCCCATATTATGATACCCAATATCTATGGCGAGTACCTTCATGTCTTTATCTGAATAATATTCCTTAACTATTATAAATGAAGATAAAGAACAAAAACAAGACTCAAATCTTGTGGTTAGTTATTATTGTACTTGCTCTCGTTTTGGGATACATATACTATAACCCTAAGGTTGTCGAAGTTCCAGTGGAAGTGCCTGTGATGCCAGTTCCTCCAAGACCAATGGAGAGGCGACAAAGGCGCCGCGAACCCGAATTCAGAGGTCCACCCATCAAACAATACAAACCCGGTTTTATGCAACAAATGGGTATTCTCGTGGGTTCCGGAGAAGAAACTCTCCCCCTATACGGTAAAGAGGTCAGAGGACGCAGGGATCGCTATCACTATTATACCACAACGGGTGGTGAAAACTTGTACCCGGTTCCCGTGACACACAACGCGCGCGACTGTATGGAAGATATTGGGTGTGAAGAGATATATGGGAATGAATCAGTTTCAGTAACTGGTAAAACTGGTTCATACACGGTGAATATGTACAGAACGGATGATTTCTTCTAAACTATTCCGATTTATGAGTAAAACGATCATAAGTATCCTTAGTTAACATCACAGATGAGCAACAACTCAAGAAACAGCAGGCAGCCAACATCATCATGATAGGTGGTGATTTAAATGGAAAATTTACCATTCTCTGCACAACCATAGCTGAACACAAGCACGAACAGATAAGAGATATCATGGTACTCGCATCAAGATCTTTATCTTTTTGAAATGCAACAACAGGCGCGGTAAATAATCCCGCACCTGGTACAGATACACCAAGTGCATCTAAACCCATAAATTGAAGTAGGAATGATGCCATTTAATATACACTAACAAAAATTATTCCGCAAAGTCGTAATAACATCATATTCTCTCCCCTGAAGCCCTGGGTTTCTTGAGAGTCTCGCCTTGAGTCTCAAGAGTTCCAAGATTGTGTCATCGTCCAGATTTTTGAAAAAGTCTCTCTTTGCGTGCATGTCATCAAGTTGATTAGTTTCCTTCTGAGATTGAACATACGGCCATGTGTGTCTTCGTAGAGAGGCGACTTCTTCCTCAAGTTGCCTAATACGGGGAAGAAGCACTTTAGTTATCAAAGTGCGAGTCTCCATATCCATGTATTAAAAATGTACCATATCTTTAAGATATGCTGAGGTATGCAGCACTCAATCATGAACTAACAAAAGTCATTAGAGACGTTCATCGCTCTGGCGCTAAAGTTATTTTGGATTATGCGAGAGAGAACTGTAAACTCCATGACGCACAACATGTCAGCAATGTTAATATGACCATGATGTCAACTATTCCAGGAAGTATGTTTGCTCTAAAAATGACTTCATTTGGATCTAGAGAATCACCAACTTTTGCGGTGGCGCACATGAAAAAGATAATTCAACACGCGATAAATAACAATTGTCAAGTCTGTATTGACGCCGAAGATATCCTTTATTCACGAGAATCATATGATATGATGCATGAATTCAATCGTCACAAACCACATGTATTTAAAACATATCAAATGTATCGTAGCGCTGCCCTCAAAGAACTTGAAATGGATCTTCTCGCCGCTGAGAGACATGGTATTAATTTGGGTGTGAAATTGGTGAGGGGTGCTTATCTTGGTAAACAGGTTGGTCTTTTACCAAATAAATTGGAAGTTGATAAATCATTTCGCGAGGGTCTCAATATGTCTCTGGGTGCGAGTGAAAATGTACACACCCTATTGGCGACACATAATTCTGAAGATATCAAATTTGCACGATGTACTCCACATAGAAGATACAAAGTTGCACAACTTTTAGGTATGGGTGAGGATTTTCCAGATTATAGATATGTGCCATTTGGCTCCTTAAGTGAACTTACACCGTATTTATTAAGAAGATTTGTAGAGCGACTTAAATGGTCTTAAAAATATCTTCCAATAGGTATTTAATGGTGCAGACTCTCAAGAAATTTGGGTATTGGTCACCTGAACCAACACCCGTTCGCAGAAAACTTCAAGTTGTCGCAGCCCAAAGAAGTGAAGAAATCAATTATGAACAGAAGAAGTCTGAAATCACCCGCGTCGCACTTCAACAGATGTATGAGGCACCCTCTTTGAGAGAACCTAAAAAAATTACAGTGAGGCAGATGCGTCTCAAGATGATTCTTCACGAAGCTCTTGACTTGGCGCACTCTATTTGTGAACACCAAAACGCACAAGAGTGTCTATGGGCGTGGGAAATGGTTGACGAAATTGATGATGCAGCGACACGAGCTGGTGTCAGGTATCAATAATTTTTGTTAGTGTATATTAAATGGAGTACGAAAAGCTCAAAGAAAAGGTCAAGAAGCTTGGCTTCAGGGTGACAAAGGATGTCAAGGGTAAGAGAGTCAAACTCTCAAAGAAAGAGCTCATGGCGAAGTTGCCCAAAAAGGCTAAAGCTGAACCATCCCTTGAAAATCAAGCGAAGAGTGCCAAGAAGTTTATCAAAGTGTGTAAAATGGTCCTTAAGGAGGCTGGTCCAAATGCACCAAGAGTACAACGTGTTGCCCAGCCAGTACGTATGTCACCAAGACGTGCGACCATGCCACCCCCACCTCCACCTCCGCCTCTCAACCCAAGAGCTGCTCTCATGGCAGACCTTAAAGCTAACCTAAAGAGGCGTGGGTTGTCTAACAATTAGATGAATTTAATTCCAAATCTCTTTGCCATAAACCTTTGTACCTCTGGAATCGTTGGTTGACTCCAGAGATACCAACGCGACCAAAACCCTGCACCCCCAATACCACTTAATTTCCAATCTTCTTTGTCACTTTTGTCTATGTTACGCATCATTCTGTGTATCATTGCCGGCTGGCGTTCAGCCACAATACGTTTTGGAATTTGACCACCATGTCTGAGGACATACGAGCGCATTCGTGAAGGATTCTTGTGTTTGGTGTAGTCGGAATACCCACTGGCACCAAAGTCAACAGTCCTGCCGTCTCCTAGGATTGCCCTGAACTTCTTTTTACGATCTGGGCTACGAACAATCTTGACGTGCATACTTACAATGTATAGCTAATTTATTTTCGGCAAGCGCCACAGTACCCCTCCTTCTTTGGGAGTGGCGCGAAGAAAAGGCGTTCTTCACCCCGCTTCACGCGGTACATGTGATCATACATGTGGAGAAGACCAATGGCGAGAGCCGCTGTGGACACGACAGCCTTGTTCATCTTACGCACAGACCACGCGTAAGCCAAAATAAGACCAAAAATGGTCAACTGGACAAGAGTCATCGAGGGGAGAAGTGGAACCTTGAATCGTTCTTCAAGTTCTGGGGTTTTCTTGGTTGGTTCTGGGGTAAACATTTCCATTCGCTTGCCGTAACCTGGCATTTTTATTTTATACAGAGAAATTAATGTGGCGTCTTCTGTGGCTACCAGTAGTTCTTGTTCTTCACGATTATTTAAAGTCGCCGATAGATATGCTTTACTTCCAGAGACCTCTCAGACCTCTGGTTGGTATGAGGAACACTTTGGTGGATATGATGTTTCACAAGTTTGAATACAATATCATGGATTACCCAAATCTGTGGTTTGTACGAGCAAACTATAATAAGATTTTATACGAATTTGAGAAGGGTATCCCTGACGCAAAGAAACATTACTTTCATAAACTTGATCCATGGTTCAAGAAGAATAATAATTATTATTACTACAAAGTCAAGGATTTCCCCGAAGTTCAAAAAATAATTGATCAGATTTCGTGTATAGATAAAGACACCGCAATGTTTGCAGTCATAGATGGTCCAATGGCCATACCCGCACATCGTGCCGAGAGTAATCTCATGCTGAGATACCACTTAACAATCAAGGGTGGTAAACATTGTGTACTTTACACCGAAAATGGCGGGCATCAACACGAACCTGGAAAGGACTTTCTATTTGACCATTCTCGATTTCACCGCCTTGTTAAACGCAGTCTTCAGAAAAGAGTCGTTCTTATTTTGGACATCCATAGATTCTAGATGGCGGCGACACACTGCTTTGTAACTTTCATTACCACCCACGAGTTCAAGTTTATCACTTTGAACGATTCTTTTCGTAAATGGTCCAGGTGTTCCATTCTTACAGTCCATACAGAGAGCCGACAACTTTACAACATCACTCGCCAACGGAATACAATCAATGACTTCTCCAAACTTTCGTTGCTTGTAATCTCCATCAAGACCTGCCATGATGACTGATTTTTTAAGGAAGAGACACATTTGTACAAATTCTTGAAGGTTTGAGAAAAACTGTGCTTCATCTATAGCTACGATATCGGCATTACAGAATGATTCTTTGATGATACAATGAGAAATATGCTCAACTTTGAGACACGGAAATTCAACACCATCGTGGGTCTTGAGAACTTCCTCAGGAGATCTCGTATCCTTCGCTGAATTTATGACCACAATTTTTTTACCGATAACTTTGTAACGCTTAAGTCGGCGAATGAGTTCTGAAGTTTTACCTGAAAACATATTTCCCATAATAATTGTCAGACCCATTCTTACCTTTCTTTTAAAATAATCTTTTGTTTTTATAATGGTTGACATTCAAAGGTGTTATTACGATGGACACAAGGGGTGGGTGTCGGCAAAGTCGGGTAGAGTTCGTTTTGGTAACAAAATTTTTTCAAACATTCTAGAAGCTGTAAAGTATCTGCGTCACAAATAACCAGCATAATACATTTTTATCATCACACCACCAACCATTAATCCCGTCATAGAACTTAGTAAACAGCAGTTACAGAAAATGTTACAGGATCTCTCATCTTCTGGAATTGGTTTTTCTTCACCCCAATCCATTGAATTAAATCTACATAATAATTAAGATGCCTCTCACTGATCAGGAAATATCTAAAAAGGTTAGGGAATTGCGCAGAACCGAGGGTAAAATCTATGCACCCCTCAAATACTTTCGTGGTCTCAGAACCCTAAAGTCTGTGGAGACTCGCTACAAAAAGATGCTCAAGAAGGATTACGCGGATTTCAAGACGGATGAGGGTGTAAAGACTCGCACATCTTCATATACCCAACGATTTAGAAAGAAGTATCCAGGTGTCAAGTCCCTCCCAGAGATAGCGAAGGCTACAAAGATACCCCTCAAGACACTTCAAACGGTATATAACAGAGGTCTCGCTGCGTGGAGAACTGGGCATCGTCCGGGAGCTTCTCCACAAGCGTGGGGGTACGCGAGGGTTCATAGTTTTGTCACAAAAGGGAAAACATATTACACAGCGGATAAAGATTTACGCTAATAGATATATATATGACCAATCGTATCTCATGGAATGAATATTTCATGAAGACTGCAGAACTCGCGTCGGTCAGATCGCCATGTGATAGACTCAACGTGGGATGCGTCCTTGTAAAGAACAATCGTCTCATAAGTATGGGCTACAATGGCTTCCTCGGTGGTTCTAATCACACCTCAATTGTGAGGGATGGTCACGAACAAGCAACGATTCACGCAGAAATCAATGCCGTCACGGATGCGGCTAAGCGGGGTGTCTCCATAGATGGCACTGAAGCATATATCACACACTACCCTTGTCTCAATTGCTACAAGGCTCTCGCGAGTAGTGGAGTCAAGAAGATTCACTACAAAAATGACTACAAAAACAACCCACTCGTAGAAGAATTGGGGTACGGGATACCCATCATTAAATCGCGCGCCTAAGTCACCCGACCCACCCCAAAAAGTCACACAACTCTCAACTATGAACTCTCAATCTATTGCCACCTACATTGCCAACCTTGAAAAGGAAAACGCCGATCTCAAGAAGCGCCTTCAACAATGTGAAGAAGAAAAAGCCCTTCTTGAGTACGAAACTATGCTCCAATATGCTGAAGTGAGTGATGAGGAATCTGTTGCCTCTGACTCAGATGATAACTATTTTGTCTGCTACAATTTGCCCCTCACGGAAGCTTTTGATGACCTCGCCCAAGAGGAAGAAAATGAATTTAAGAAAGCTGTCTATGAGAAAGCGGCTAACATCATATATCATCTTGATTTCAAAGTAACCCATGGTGAGCAACTTTCTCATCTATATGGGATTGGTAAGAGTATCGTAAGAAAAGTAAATGAATTCCTTGAAACTGGGGAAATTAAGGTGGTCAAGACATTCACTACAAATGAGAATATTGCGGATCAATTGGCGTTACTTGCAGACGTAGAGGAAAATCCCCACAAGAGTGAAGCTTACAAAAAGGCTGCTAAGGCTATCCGCAAACTTCACTTTGAAGTGACGAATGGTACAGAGATTTCCCAAGGTCCTCACAAGGTTGCCGGTGTTGGTAAAGGTGTTGCGAATAAGATTGACGAATATATTGCGACTGGTACAATTCGGAAGCTTAATAAATCTAATTAAAGATGTTTTTTTCATTTTATATGAATGGAACCTATAATTATTTATGATAATGTTATAACTAACGGGGACGTTGAAAAATCCCCTGACCCACTTAAAAAAATAGACTCTTAATTTACCATGACCATGAAATTTGTGGATTTATTTTGTGGAATAGGTGGTTTCCATCAAGGGATTCGAAATGTAATTTCAAGTGCTGATTGTGTTATGGCATCCGACATAGATCCAAAAGTTCGCGATGTTTACAAGGATAACTATGATATAGAACCAATGGGTGATATAACACAATTAGATATTCCAAATATACCAAAGTTCGATTTGCTATGTGGTGGGTTTCCATGTCAACCATTTAGTATTGCACAATGGAAAGATGCCAAAGCATTTGATGACCCCCGCGGCAACATGTTCTTTGAAATTGTCAAGATTGTCGATTTTCACAAACCGTCATGCATTTTTCTTGAAAATGTTGCAAATTTAGTAACCATCGAAAAGGGTAAAGTTTTTGAAGTCATAAAAGAAACTTTAAAATCTCGGGGGTATCATGTTTCCCACTGCGTCTTGAATGCTAAAAATTTTGGTATACCACAAAATAGAGAGCGTGTATATATTATCGCATGTTTAGAAAAAGAATTTGATTTTAGTTCATTAAAGTCTATATGTAATCATTCAGCAATTGAAGATATTCTCGAAGATTGTGAAGATGACGTTTACATAGATGATGATAAATATATTATTCTCGATGATACACTTGTAAAAAAACAATCAAAAAGCGGGTTGGTATTTAATGGTTACATCAAAGGAAATATACGTAAAGCGGGAACGCGGGAAAATACTGAACACCTCTCACGTGTTCATAAACAACCCATGCGGATTTATAGCACAAAGGGTACACATCCCACACTATCAGCTTCCGAGTCTTCCGGAAGATATCACATTTACGATAGTGATAAAAATAAAGTCAGAAAGCTCTCTCTTGACGAATGTTATCGTCTTATGGCGTTTCCCAAAACATTTAAAAAACATAGTTCAACTGGTGTTGCATATAAACACATAGGAAATAGCGTATGTGTACGCGTTATAGAGAGTATTGTCCGTGAACTTGTGTCACAAAACTACTTAAAATTAAATAACTAAATTACTACAAGTATGATTTATGATCTAACGCACCAAATGCCTACAAACATAGAGGTATCATATAATTCTGAGACATATAATATTCACAATGCAAATGAAGTAATATATGTGTCAGTTTTTGAGAATCAATATTCGTGTGAGTTTACACCGAATAAAAGATCTTATCAGATTTTATTCAGTTATGGAGATATAACTATAAAGTGCTATAATATACATTTACTTTATGTTATTCTTCAACATATAATGAACGTAAAAACGAATATTGAATTGTCTGAATTAGTTTGGGATTTTACAAAATGGAAAGTTGATATATTTTCTCTGAATGGAAAACAATTATCTTCAAATTTATTAGTAATTAAACATTTACTTAATCTTGGTTGTTACAATGAGATATTGAATATCGAAGATTTAGAACGAGATTGTAAACTCACAGACAATCGTGGTTGGGGTGGAGAGAGACCCCGCGAAGTTTATTATAAGTATGGTTTTCCATTCATGACATCGGCTCATATGAAAACTTTGAAACCAAAACAAAGACTTATGCGATGCCCATTTCCAACCGAAAATATCAATCCAAAGCGAAAAGCGATTGTTCAAAATCAAGATGGTATTAAAAAATGTTTCACATGCGGTGTAAAAGATGGAGAAAACGACAAGTTTGGAAACGTTTGTAAATTTGAAAAGGGGCATTTTGAACCCCACATTATCGGTGGGGATAGTACAGCTTCTTATCAATGTAAATGGTGTAACACTTTTTACAAAGATAAGATAACGTGGAGTGTTGAGACGGGTAAACCCGAGTTTAATTTATATGCTATTATTAGGGATGCACCCAAAAAAGAACTTACAAATGTATTAACGCGCTTGGGTGTTCTTCAAATAAATTCATCGAAAGAATCTAATGGTGAAATTTGATTTTTATCTGGTTCTGTAATCATCATCTTTGCAACTTCTTCATATATAACTGTGAGGAGGGCAATTTTATACGCCAAGAATCCAACAAAAGTTGCGCCATAATCAAAATCAAAACCAAATGGTGCGTGATTCCACATGCTTTCAAAAACAGCTGTACACACGGGTGGCAACAACTGTTTCTGAAATAATGACTTTTCAATATTGTCGACGTGATTTTCGAGAAGACTGATATAAGCTAGAGATGTTGCAACACCCAATGTCGCAGATACACCATGATCGGCACCCTGTGTAATGAAATAGGTTGATGTAAGCACCGCTCCGTAACCTAACGTTGTTCGGTTTATTTTTCTCTTAAGTTTTTCATAGTCTGTTTTGGGGGCATTTGCTTTGACGATAAAGTTGTGGACTTTCCAAACATTACTCATTACTACCATAGGGACGAACTATTTTTCTAAGTGTCTAGTAGGTATGGATCGGGGTTATAGATTTCGCCAATCTCCAGGAGGTGGGGGTGGTACATTACTACTCTTACTACTCGTGATGTTACCAGTAATGACAGTCGTAGCCTATATGGGTTACAAAATGTATAAGGGTGAGCCAACTTTTGAGTACAAAGTTGTAGATGGTGTACCCCAGCTTACTAGGATAGAACCTTCGGACTGTAGCGGAACTGAATATGTCAAGAAGAAGTCTTGTCACAATAAACAGACGGGGGAACTCTTAGATGGAACTATCGGAAAATGTGGTGAAGGAGTCGAAGAATGGGTGCTCAACCCAGATGCGCCGGGATACCAAGCAGCGATTGGTGCTGGTAAATGTGAATCCGACTTTAGACCATGTAGTGTAGTATGTGACGAACCTTGTAAAGGTGATTCATGGATCGAGGGGCCGTGTACGAGAGATGGTGTCTTCCTCGATGGTTCTGAAGCGGATAAATGTGGTCGAGGAATGCGTACGTATACTCTAGACGAAAACGCACCAGACTATGAAGAAGCGCTTGGTAGAGGTACATGTGTAAAGAGTTATTCTTCAGCGTGTGACGTCGAATGCCCCGCGAATGCCGTTGCACCACCAGCGTGTGTATATTCAAGCACTTGGCAGAGAAGTGCGAATGGGTGTGTGGTATCAAAAGAAGACAGAGCTGCACAAGTTGGTTATGATCAACAGGGTTTTCAAGAGTATTTTAAACTTGCGTTAGAAGCTGAAAATTGCACAGGTGAGAAGCGCCTGTCCGAATGGGAAACGTGTAGTGGTCCACCAGGTCCTGTCAATTGCGAAGGAACTTGGGGTCCAAATGGTGGTTGGGGACCATGTACAAGTTCTTGTGGTACACAACCATCACAATCTAGAACATATAGTGTCACCAAAGAAGCTGCACATGGTGGAAGTCAATGTCCATATTCAAATGGCGAGACCCAAACTAGGAATTGTGGAACTATCATACCATGCCCAGTAGATTGTGAAGGATACTATACCGATCCAGCTTGTCCAACGGCATGTGGTACAGCCGCAAGTACTGTGACTCAGAACTGGATTACAACCAAACAACAAGTTGGAACGGGTGCGGCGTGCCCACCCTCGACTAAAACTAAAAGCTGTCCAGCGACTGCTGTGTGTGCAGTGGATTGCCAGGGCTACTACACCGATCCAGCATGCCCAACGGCGTGTGGTACCGCTGCGAGTAGTCTTATAAAAAGGTGGGTCACCACAACTTCTCCAGTTGGAACTGGCGCTGTGTGTCCAAGTCCAAGTACTAAATCTTGTCCAGCGACAGAAGTGTGTCCAGTGCCAGTGGATTGCGAAGGTAAATGGGTAGATGGGGGTGTGCGAAATAAATATAACCGTACTAAGGGTATGCGTTGGAAACAAACATTTTACGATAGAATTAAAACTTCTACATATAAAATAACTAAACCAGCGACAAATGGTGGAAAATCGTGTCCACACAAAGATGGTGAAAAGAAAGAAGAAAATATAGGTCAATGTATAGTTGGACCGCGGCTAGGCTCTGGTGCACCACCCAACTGTTAACCCACCCCCCACGCCCCACGCCCCGATGTTAATACCCAAACGAAATAATTAAATAAAGACAAGAAACCCATCTAAAGTATAAATGAGCCTTCGTATTAAGAAGCTTACCTACGATGCTATTATTCCAACTCGTGGTTCTGGGGGTGCTGTTGGATACGATCTTTACAGCACTGATGAAGTTGTTATTCCACCTACACACCGCGCTCTTATCGGGACGGGTGTAGCCATTGTATTGCCACCGGGTGTCTATGGGCGTGTTGCGCCACGATCTGGTCTCGCTGTGAAACATGGTATCCAAGTTGGTGCGGGTGTTGTTGATCCCGACTACACGGGTGAAGTCAAAGTCGTTCTTTTCAATCATGGAGACAAAGACTTTGAGGTAAAGAGGGGGGAGCGCATCGCACAACTTGTTCTTGAGAGGTGTGAGACACCCGATGTAGAGGAAATTGGTCTCCTTGAAGAGACGGAGAGGGGAGCGGGTGGTTTTGGGTCTACTGGCACCTAAGTAATACATGTCACTGTAATTGGTAAATTGAAAATGGATCGTCATCACCTATTGTCCCTGTTGGATAAGATACAAGAAAAGTATGAAATCCAAGATGGAGAGTACAAAGAGTTCGCGGAAGCTATCGGGGGTAAGAAAAAGCTCCTAGAAGTAAAAGCGGGAGACATTGTAAAAATTAGTTATGATCAGGTTGAATCTGAAATAGATTTCTGTGATGACGAGTTTTATCCCAAAGTTAATGTAACTGGAAAGTGTTCCCGAATTTGGAAAGTTATCGATAACGAGACCGCTCACCATGGGTGTGGTGGTGTGATTGCGTATAAATATCTAAATAGATTTGACATACATTTGGGCGCAATGAACAAAATTGTGAAAGATCATTCGGAGGGTAATTTCACAATCGTGACGTTGAATTCTAGTAATAATCGAAAATACTGTTTTCGCGTTTTTGAAATAGAAGTTATATAGGTCCACGTGGGGTTAAATAAAAAAGGTCATCCGCGGTTGGCATGAAAAGAATTCCCTTACGCATAGTCATCCACAACTTGGCCTGATGTATGTTGGGATATGACCACAACATCCATCTCTCCCAATATTCTCGGGAGAACCAATCATCCCAGTCCTCTTCTGTGCTTTCGTCAATCATGAGCATACCCCGATGGATTTCACCATAATCCGCCTCTACTCGCAACTCATCAGAAACAATCGCTCCCTTTCCGATGAGATGTGCACGCATAAGTTGTGGGTCTTGATGATTTGTATAATCAGCAACACCCACTGAACCAAAATCAATACTTCTCTTATTAGGGAGGGTTACCCTATATTTATGAGCGACTGATGGACTGGGATTAAATACGACGTGCATATATTTTATGTCGTCAATAAAATTACTTTTTGTTTGCGCGTTCAATGATTACAAACTTTAAATCACCCTTTTTAACTTTTCCGCGAGTGAAAGGATTCGTGAATAATACCATATTGCCATTAGCGTTAATAGCATTTGTCATGGACATACGCGCCAACTTACGAAAGGAATTTGGTGTAAGATACAATGTATTGATTTTCACAGCCTTTTGTCCAGACTTGAAGTTTTCATACTTGATGGGGTCGGTTGGCATATTACGCACGCTCACCTTTTTCCATTTGATCTTCTTGGTCTTTGTGTTTTCATTCGCATTCTTTTTCATTCTCTTTTCATTTTTCATATAGTTGGATGCATTTGGTCTACTGTTCCCATTATTTCCAAAGTTGAGACGCCGACCCACTAGACCCGCGTTAGCAAAGGCCATTCGCACTCTTCGCATACGCCTGAGATTATTGGGATCTATGACTCGCGACCTGATCTGACCAACGTTATTTTCGTTTGTGTTTGAGTTATTGATTCGTAATCCACGCGCTCCGTTGTAGTTAGCCTCATTGTAATTTGAGTTTGAGTTATTGATTCGGACCGCGTCGTTGTCGGCTGGATTCCTAAACATCTTATTATTTATAAAGATTATAATTGAAAGATAGACATGAAGACATACACATCCCATGACGGTATTCAAATTAAGGTGGGTGAAAATGCGAAGGAAAATGACAGTCTCACACTATCAAGTTATCCCCGAGAATGGTGGATGCATGTTGATGGCGGATCCGGTTCTCATGTGATTATATGCCACGAAGAGAATACAATTCCCAAAGAGACGAAAAGGGATGCCGCAGCTCTTGTGGTACACCACAGCAAACCCATGAATACAAAAATGTCACGCGTAAACCTTGTGAGAGTTGATCAAGTCATCAAGGATGAACGCATCAAAAACCATGGACAAGTTTATTTAGATGGAGAGGTCATGCAACTCACTGTTTTTATGAATAAGGAGAAGGAGAGACTTGACAGACTCTTAAAAAATAGGAACAATAGTTAAGTAAGAATGCATAGAGTGAGAACTATAAACAATCACATTAATCCAAGAGACTTATCTCTCACTGAAATTGCGAAGCATAATACCGAAGAAGATTGTTGGGTAATTATCAAAGATATCGTGTATGATCTCACAAAGTTTTTGCCAGATCATCCAGGTGGCAAGAAGGCGATCATGCTTTTCGCTGGAAAGGATGCGACGGAAGAGTTTGATATGCTCCATCCACCGAATGTTCTAAAGAAGTATCTCACACCTGAGGTGGTTCTCGGACCAGTCAAAAAATAGACTCGTCGATATCGTCGTGAAGCTTGGTACACGTTACAACTATAATCGGTATTACAACCAAAATTATGATTACAATTAATGCTACAAACATACCTATTAAAGTAGACGAACATAAAAAGTACAAGATGAACCTCTATAAGAAGGAATTGATAACCAATCATATCAAACTTGCTTATAAAGTTTCAAATGATGTATATTTCAAAACATACCCGCGACAACGTGGTATACACACGAGGAAGGATATAAATAGTGTGGGACTACACGGTCTCGTTCGGGCGGCTCAAAAGTTTAACCCAGAGTTGGGTTTCAAGTTTAGTACGTACGCATATCCATGGATTTACTGGAGTTGTAAAAATTGTTTGCGACGAACGACAATACACGAGGAACTTCAATTTTATGAAACTCCACCGTATTACGACAAAGAACCCGATATCCTCTATGGTCTAGATGATGTGACCCGATACATTCTTGAAAACTATTATGGTAAACACCTAACCCTAAAAGACCTCGCGGTGGAATTGGGTGTCACTGTATATACCGTCACGAAATGGAGAGACAAAGCACTTCTTACAATCAATTAAAGATGTCGCGCAACTGTATTACAAATGGCGCTCAAAAAGGAAGAAATCACGTCTCGTGAGAGTCCAGATGCCATGCAAAAACGCATGTTTGAAGCCAAGATTGCCGCCATGAATGAGGCGATGAAAGGTGAAAAGGTCCGTTACAAGTCCAAACGAGACCCCGAGCGATTCTTAGAATTCTTGGAGTATCGATTGACGATTTGGGAACAACTCAAAGATGAAAAGTTCCACGCGAAGCGAATGTACGAAAAGACAAAAGAGGTCATCGAGGGTCTCACTTAAGACTTGAGTAGTGTCCCGCAATGTAATACACATCTTCAAAACCCAATTCCTCTAATTTCTCTGCCGCAAATCTGGCTCGTTGCCCAGTGTTGCAGTAGACGAGCAAACCCTTCTTTGGGAGTTCCGTGGTAGTTTTCCTATTGATTTTACTCACTGGGATGTGGATGGCGCCCCGATAGTGACCAGCTCTGTACTCGGTAATTGTGCGAACATCAATGACTTTCTTTATCTTTCCTGAGCGAATCAACTTCTTAGCTTCCTTGGAACTCACGAGATTATCACCCGTGAAGGTGTACGCTGCGGCGGCTGCGAGAGTTCCAATAATAATAGCTGGAATCATTTACAATATACACACATTTAATTGCTTCCCGCCCAATTTAGTATTTGAGTCAAAGACCACGAGCTATTAATAGTTTTGGGAAATTCTATTTTTACTAAAGTTTTTCTAGCCTTTTCAACATTGATACCATTCACAAGTTTTGGTATTTGTGCGATGTGATTCAAGTTAAATCGGTTACCACCGGTGTTTGTGATTTTCAAAAAATATGGAAAGTTTGTTTCAAAGTATTTCCATCGGAGTGTCTTTCTATTTGAGGGTGGCACATATTTATGAATGAGTCCCCACACCACCATCTTTATGAATACGAGACGATCCCGTGGATCTCTTGGACCGAGGGGTGTTCCGAGAGTATCGTGCATCATGGCGATGAAGGCTTCTATGTAACAAAAATGATGTTGAGACAATTCATCATATTGTGAAATTTCAAAAGACTTTTCAAGAACCTTTGTGTTTCTTATATTTATCTTTGTATTGCGAAGAAGATCTTTATAATTTTCCAAATTTGTTGTCACAAATCCACCCGTCGGTTGGGCTGTGGATTGTTTATTTCGTATGGTATACGTATTTCCATATACCGTACGCAGTTCGTTCTTGAATTCTGTACGCCCCGCACCCATGGAATTGAATAATTTAATTGACTTCTCTCTATGATTGACCCTCGCGAGGGCGTAGTGTCCATCACCACCCGGGTACGTGTGTGCTATATGAAGATATTGAACACCTTTACGGTTCTTTGTGGATTTCGTCATGTTGGATGTTTTACGACACACAAACTTGAAGTCATAGTTGGATTCCTTTTTTATGTCTTTCCCAATCTGTTCAAAGACTCCACGGCTTTGGAGAAGTTGTTTCGCGATTTCAGCGGCATCTTCAATAGCCATGAGATGCCTCGCCGCGAGACTTGTGTTTATCTTACTCTCAATATAGTCGTTTTTGTCAATCTCAGCCGTCTCACCTTTTACCCTCAAAAGGCGATCGCGAACATCGCGATTTTTAATAAGTTTGATTGGAACGAGATCCATCTTATCCTACATATCATTGATATTTTTAAACCAATCGTATGTAAGTTTTTTGTAATTATGTTAAAAGTAAAATTAGTTACCGAACGCAACACCAGCCATACCATCCTTAATTCGAAGAATGTTATAGTTAACTGCATAGACGCGATGAAGCGCGTTACCACCACTTGGGCCGACGAGGGTCAATTTCGCGTTATCGATGCGGGAGAAGTTAAGAGTACCAGTTGGTTGCATTTTGCTCATAGTGAGACAGAATGGCCATGTGAAGGTTGGAAGGTCATCAAGGACGTCGTCTGGAAGATCTGTGCAGTGCATTTCTGGAACCACGTTATGGTGGTACACGTTTGACGTTTCTTCGAAAAGGGCGACACCGTTAATGTAAAGTGAAGACTTTTGGAAAGTAAATTCAACATCCCAATTGTTAGCCGTGGCTAAACCCGACACCAAGTGAAGAGATTTCACTGGGTGGTTGAAGTAACTGAGATCGAGATCGGTATCCCCAGGGTTGGCTGGCTGATATTGAGTTTGTGTAATTAAAAGTTCATGTTCATTATCGGTGAAAAATTTGCGTTCATCGGTGTCCAAGTAAACGTAGTTCGCATAAACCTTTGGTGGTGTTGGTGGTGTAAATCCACCGTCGCGGCATTTCACACGGATTTCAACGTCGTGATATTGCAAGGCCACGAGTGGGAGAGCCTTTGTCCAATCTTCCCCAAAGAAAAATGGAATCATGTAGTAGTTTCCTGAATGATTTTGCTTTTTGACGTTTGTGGTTATGGCACAAGACGCCTTAGCGCTGTTGTCTCTTAAAAGAGGGTTGTGAACACCCTGGACGAAAAGAGAATCAAGTTCGCAAACTTTTTGACCCCCAATCCACAATTGGAAAGCGGTTGGCGTCATGGACGACGATGAAAAAAATCCAGTGGCGTTTGTACCGACGTTGGCAATATCGGTACTTTCGACCCACACGTAACTCAAGAGATCACCCTTGGAGCGAATGGGAATGATGACTTCATTTGAGTCGGCAAAGGTGCCGATATAGTCCATGCGTTCGGCTTTCATCGCAAAGTTTGTATGGCGTTTATAGTTTTGTCTGAAGAAGCTCACCTCTGGCTGACCAGTGATGTACACATCCTGGGCTCCTTTAGATACAAGGTCAATCAAAGCAGCTGACATTTTTACTAATATAGTATATTAAAATTTTCGTTCGATTATTACATAATGGTAACCTTCCAAGCTTTAACATGGGAGGCCCGAGATACTGACGACGAGCATTTAATCAGTATTTTTGGTAAGGATGAAGGTGGTAAATCGGTCTGTGTTACAACCGCGTTCACACCATATTTTTTTGTAAAACTTCCCGGGAATATCGACAACCAAAAAATAAGACGAATATATCAAATCCTGGATGAAAAATGTAGCGATTCTCTAGTTTCTTATTCGGTCATGAAATCAAAAGACGTCTGGGGTTTCCAGAACAATGAAGAGTTTCCATTTATGAAACTTAATTTTAAAAACCTCCAAGCTAGAAGATTAGTTGATTCTTTCCTGAGGAAGACACTCGACAAAACCCCCGATCTTTTCAGTATATTTGGGACAAGAAACGTTAAAGTTTATGAATCAAATGTAGATCCAGTTCTTCGTCTCATGCATCGCACTGGTATCCAGTCAACTGGATGGCTTGATAGTGGTGATAAATGTATTCGTTCACATCTTGCAAATGTTGATATCGATCTATTCTGTAACGATTGGAATACACTGAAACCTGTCGCTCGGGACGACATTGCACCATTTGTTGTGGCTTCTGTAGACATTGAATGTAATAGTTCTACAGGTAAATTTCCAGACGCCGATATTGTTGGTGACGCGTGTTTTCAGATTGCAATTTCCCTGTGTAAGTTTGGCTCAGACGAACCATATGACAAGACATGTTTGTGTTACAAACAAACTGATTCGAATTTAGATGGTTGCGACATTCGAAGTTATGATACAGAGAGGCAAATGCTTGAAGCTTTTCAAAAATACATTCAAAAGAAGGATGTCGATATCATCACAGGTTGGAATATTTTTGGGTTTGATATGGAGTACATTTACAAACGAGCGCGTTTGAATCGTTGTCATTATGAATTCTTCAATTTGGGTAAACTCAAGGATACCGAGTCTGAACTTGTTATTAAAAAGCTGTCATCGAGTGCGCTTGGAGATAATCTCTTAAAACTCCTTCCAATGACTGGTCGTTTTACATTTGATATGTTCCATGAAATCAAGAAGGGATACAAACTTGACAGTTATAAATTAGATAATGTATCCAAACTTTACCTTGGCGACCAAAAGATTGATATGCCCCCCAAGGAGATGTTCGCTCGTTATAGAGAAGAGGATCCGGTTAAATTGAGGGAAGTTGCTGAGTATTGTATCAAGGACACACTCCTTCCACATAAACTCATGAAGAAGCTCTGTACCCTTTTGAATCTAGTTGAGATGGCTAAAGCTACATGGGTTCCAGTTCCATTTCTCGTAGAACGTGGTCAGCAAATAAAAGTTTTCTCGCAACTCACAAAGAAAGCTCGGGAGTTGGGATTCATGGTGCCAACTATCCGGTATGGGGCAATCCCCGAAGAGCCATACGAAGGTGCTACGGTATTGGACGCCCAAAAGGGTGCCTATTACACCCCGATTACAGCTCTAGATTTTGAAGCGCTGTACCCATCTATCATGATGGCACACAATCTATGTTACTCAAGTTACGTGATGGATGAAAAGAAGTATGGAAATATACCTGGTATCAATTATGAAGTTTTCAATATCGGTGACCGAACTTACAAGTTTGCACAAGATGTACCGAGTCTTCTTCCTAATATTCTTATGGAACTAAAACAGTTCCGTAAACAGGCTAAACGGGACATGGCAGCGGCGACTGGCTTCATGAAGGAAGTCTACAATGGAAAGCAATTGGCCTATAAGATTTCAATGAACTCGGTCTACGGTTTTACTGGAGCTGGTAAAGGTATCCTACCTTGTGTTCCAATCGCTTCTACGACGACATGTAAAGGTCGATCTATGATTGAGGAAACAAAGAACTATGTAGAAGCAAACTTTCCCGGGGCAAAGGTCAGATATGGGGACACGGATTCAGTCATGGTTGAATTTGATGTGGGTGATCGCAAGGGTGAGGATGCTATCGCGTACAGTTGGGAAGTAGGTGAGAGAGCTGCTGAAGAGTGTAGCGCTCTTTTCAAGAAGCCTAATAACTTGGAACTTGAAAAAGTTTATTGGCCGTATTTCCTCTACAGTAAGAAGCGCTACGCTGCTAAACTTTGGACGAAGGGTAAGGATGATAAGATGCACATGGACTACATTGATGTCAAGGGACTTCAAATTGTTCGTAGAGATAACACGCCTCATATGAGGGAAGTGTGTAAAGAACTTCTTGATGTAGTTCTCACGTCGAGTGACCCTGGTCCACCCAAAGAGTTGGCAAAAGAGCGAGCTATTGAGCTTCTCTCGGGGGATATACCCAATGAAAAGCTCATTCTTAGTCAAGGTCTCTCAGACACATACAAGGTCGGTGGTAAAAATGTATCAGTAACAAGTCCTGAAAGTATAAATATCAACCAATCGCATGTACAAGTTGTGACCAAAATGCGAGAACGAAAGCCAGGGTCTGAGCCACAATCTGGTGATCGGGTACCATACATTCTCACAAAGACTACAGACCCCAAAGCTAAAGCGTATGAAAAGGCCGAGGATCCAAAATATGTAGAGGAGCATGGTATTCCTGTAGATTATCACTATTATTTCCTTAACAAGTTCCTCAACCCCGTCTGCGATCTTCTAGATCCACTCTATGAAAATGTGAAGGAAGAAATCTTTGGTGAAATCATCAATCAACACAAACCCCCCAAGCCGAAGAAGGAACCATCCCTCAGTGGTATGAAGAAAGATGAACTCGTCGCTGAATGTAAACGTCTTGGTTTGGATGAAAGTGGGACACTCGTAATTTTACGCGGTCGCCTTAAGGAGTCAAGGATGAAAAAGCAACAATCAGTCGAAGACTTATTTAAAAATTATGAGCAAAGTACAAGTAAGAATGAGCCGTTATGAAAAACTTGTAAAACTGTTTGACGAAGAAGTCGATGAGCAGAGGACACTAGCACTCAACGATTACGCCGAAGTGATTTCAAAAAAACATGCGATACCACTAGAACTTCTTCTAAAAGATATACCCAAGAGTTGTACATCCACCATTTGTAGAGGTACAAAATCATCTGGTGATAGGTGTACATTCAGGGGTGTTTATAATGGATATTGTCGTCACCACAAGGCGCAGGGTGAACGTATATGTCAGCGAAGTTTATCGAGTTCTAGTTTACACAATCACGGTCCAGAACAAATGTTTGTGCGGAATTGCCCGGGGTGTAATAACGGGCTTATAGAATTGAATACTATTATATAGTAATGAACAAGAGTGATATTCTACTAACATCCATTAACAATTTTTACACCGAAGAAAAGAATAAAACTACACTACTAACAATTTTAGATAAAACGAGTGGGATTTCTCTTAGAAATTTGGAATGGTTTATTACAAATTATTCAAAGAAAAACCACACTTCATACACAACTGGTGATGGTAAATTATTTACTGTCCATTGTGCGTATAAGTCTTCTCTAGATGGGTATAGCAAAAAACTATTTGACCCGTTTTGTAGGTCACAAAAGTTTGGTTATACAATCCCGGGGACATCTCATGAAATTCAAACGACATTAGCTCAATTGAATTTCATCAAATGGTGCATTAAGAACCGAATCATTGATTATATTGCTGAAAATAAGGACGCGTTATTTAGTAAGCAATCGACATGAAACCATTTTCAAACTTAAATGTTTGATAGCCCGTGTAATACATATGTAGCGTGAATTTATCTAGGTCTACATTTACTAGGCTCGTATCCAACTTGACTTCAATCGCCGTTTTGTCAGATTGTATCTGACTAAAATCTAAGCTCCCCGATGGTTCCACATTTACCGGATTCATCGAGAAGCTATATGTATAAATGTTTCTCGTTGGTCTTGACAATCTTTTTTGTACTGGCATTAGATACTTATAATATGTGTGTGTAGTGTCTGAAATATTTGGCATTTTATTACCATTTATATAGAAACTTGCCGATTTCATGATGGGGGCAAAGAATGAATACGTTTCATCGAAATTTACATTTGATGAAAAGTTGAAACGATTGTGCATTAGATATTCACCATCTTCAGAAGGTACTGGATCTCCTGTCGCGATGTTTTCATTCTCAAATTTAACATTTCGAAAAAACCAATGAATACATTTTACTGGAATATTTGGTGTAAGATTATTTCGTATAACATCTTTACCCTCATCAGTAATAATTGTTGGGTGTTTTCTCACCAAGTCTGTCAGTAGCATCTGCTGCTCCTTCATCATAAAGATACGTTCTTCACCACCGATTGTGATTTCCTCTGTGATGATATCAAACGAGGGAAGTTCGAGTGTTTTGGTGGTATCTGTGAAGAATGTTTGTTTATGAAATTCAAGTTCAAAAATTATTTTTTGATTGAATATTGAACACAATGGAAAATATGGTCTATTTGGTTTATTTGTAGAATATTCATCACTCGCATATTTTCTAGAAAAAAAGAAATGAATTGGTATCACCAAATCTGACTCAAATTTTGCATAATTTGGATTTGATTCCGACGCATCGAATCCTAAATTTCTATTTACAAGAAATCTATTTGCAACCTTTTCGCTGGTTTCCAAATAAAGCTCATCGTAAAGTATACCCCAATCGTCGTAGACTTTCTCGACTTCTATATCATCAACATGCATTGTGATACTCTTTAGAATGTGTCTACCAAGTTGATCTGCGTAGTTTTCATTCGACGGACTGTTGAGTGCTGGCATCTTTATACTCAACCACATGTTACTTAAAAGATCACCCATATTCTTGGGTTCGAACTGCACTTTAATCGTTTGATTAAATGGCCAATTGGCAACTTGTCCAGGATTGATTACATGTTTACTTCTATGATATTTTCTAAATTCGGAGTGTCTCTTGTCTTCTACATAATTAAAGAAGGACTCGTCTGGTTCTTTAGAAAGCAAATACGTGTCTTGCTTTCCAATAGCTTTAAGTGAAATCTTCGCAGCTTCACCCATACCTACTATTGCTTACATATTTTTAATATCCATTTTCCACATATCGATGTGGGATGTCTTTTTCATTATCTCAAGTTCCTCGCGAGTTTGCTTCGCTTCTTGGATGAGAGCCTTTACACTTTCCTCTGTATACTGGACAGTCTTGATATTAAGTAGGTAGTCGTGACTTCCGGCAATTTGTGGGAAAATACCTGCAAGTTGTCGTTCAAGGTCTTGTTTTTTACGCTTGAAAACCACGATGTCACCCTCAATGACCATTGTGACAAACTTTGATTTGTATCCACACATGGTAGCTCTCGTTTCAAGAACTTTGATGAGATGAGCCTTTCTCTTGATGTAGTGGTCAATGCGAAGTTCCACAAAGTCTTTCAGGATTTCTTCTGGACTTGAGTATTTGTAAATACCCTTTACTGGGTGGAAAAGATGCATGTTCGATACATGAAAAGTTTTTCGTAATTTGAGATCTTTGACGAGATCTTTTCCCGAATAATCCATGATTTCAAAATGAACATCTTCAGTCGTTGAGTTATTTACGAAACCACCAATTAACTTCTTTTCAACAAGACCGTCGAGGTATTCTTTGTAATCTTGTGTCCAACGACCTGGGGGTAATTCGGTAATTGTAATATTCATCCCAGACCACTTCCACACACCCTCCATCATCCACGTATCCCCCTCCATGTGTACCTTTCCCTTGAACCCCTTAAACCAAGGTCTCATAGGTACCATAGACTTTCCATCGAGAATTCTTTGGATATTGTCCTTGATATCCTTTGGATTGAATGGAGGCACATAACAACTGAAACCCGTACCAATACCTTCTGTACCATTTATAAGAACCATTGGTAAAGTTGGCATGTAGAAGTCTGGCTCAATAGGGCGACCATCATCATCCAAATAGTTGAGAATTGGGTCATCTCTCGGATCAAAGATTTTTCGTGCATCTTTTGTGAGCTTTGTAAAGATATACCTCGTCTGAGACGCATCCTTACCACCCATGAGACGAGTACCAAATTGACCACATGGTTCAAGAAGATTGACGTTATTTGAACCCATGTAGTCGTTGGCCAACTTTACAATTGTATCTGCGAGAGATACTTCACCGTGGTGATATGCACTCTTTTCCGCAACATACGCAGCCAGTTGAGCGACCTTCATTTCATCTTTGAGATTCTTTTGAAAGCACGCATACATGACCTTACGTTGTGAAGGTTTGAGACCATCCGCCATATGTGCGATAGAACGCTTCAAGTCCGCCAAACTGAAATTGACGAGGTCCTTGTGTACAAAGTTCGAAATGCTCAAGTTTTTTACGTGACCGTATGGAACTTCCAATTCTTTTGGATCTTTCGCCGTACTTTCAAGAAGCCAAGACTTTCGGTCATCCGCCTTCTTTTTATCAAAAGCGAGAACGATTGACTTATCCGTCATTATGTCCATATCAAACTTCACGGTGAGATCTTGAATCTTCTTGAAGTAATCTCGAGCCTCAGCACTCGTACTCGTACCGAGACCCTTGTAGTACTTAATTTTCCACCCAGGTTGCCCATTCCCATACCAAGTACGAAACGCGGAGTCCGTATAGAAAGATTTGGATTGACCACCCTTTGAGGCTTTGATGATTGGTGTTACCATAGACACAACAAAACCCAACTTGAGAAGACTTGGCCAGAAATAGTGAATCATATTGAGAATGAGACCTTTGATGTGGGAACCGTCATTATCGGCATCCGTCATGATCATGAGACGACCATAGCGAAGCTCGGAAACACTGGTATACTCCTTACCTTGTTGAAGTCCCAAAATCTTCTTGAGATCGTTGAACTCTTGGTTTGATGTAAGTTGTGCGATGGATGCATCCCGGACATTCTTACACTTCCCACGAAGAGGGAAGACACCGTAGTGATCGCGACCAACCACAGAGAGACCCGCAACCGCGAGCGTTTTCGCAGAATCACCCTCTGTCACGATGAGTGTACACTTGCCAGAATGCGCCGTACCAGCTTTGTTGGCATCATCCAACTTGGGAATACCTGTGATTTTGGATTTACGCGAGCCGTCGGACTTTGAGAGTTCCTTCATCTCCTTGAACTTTGAGAGAGCCAAGAGTTCTTCTTGGATGCCAGTCTTGAGTGCATTTTTAATGAAACTCTTGGAAGCTTCAAACTTACTGCCAAAGTCTTGGGCCTTTGAGGTACACTCAGATTTGACCTGACTGGAGAAGGTTGGGTTCTCAAGGGTTGCCTTGACAAAAATATTAAAAGTATTTTTGACCTGTTGTGGCCTCAATTTAATCTTCTTTGCCATCTCATCGATGATACCTGCGGCAATATGAGATGTCACGTGATCTACGTGCGTACCACCTTTGGTTGTACAGATACCATTCACAAATGACACTTGTTCGAGGCCATTTTCGGAAGGTCCAATACACACGGTCCATCTATCACTTGTAAATGTACACAATTCATTGATACCCTCATGCATCTTGGCGTATGCTTCAAATGATGTTTTGGGAAGAACGTCTCCTTGGAGTTTGATTTTACAACTTGGAGTTGTGCAGATATTTGCATCCCAAACACGCTTTTCAAAGATCTTGTAAATTGAGGCATCCATCTTTTTCATCCCAAATCTTTTCCAATCTGGGATAAAAGTGATTGAAACCGAAGAAGTTGAGCCACTGTGTTTTGTAATTTTTGGTTGATGGCACACGGTCATATTGTTTTCCCACTTTTGTGAGTATGTCTGCTTTGTTTCGTGATCTTTGATGATGATTGAGAATTCCGATGAGTAGATGTTGGTCAATTTAGCACCATAGCCATTACGACCACCGACAACGCGCTTCTTCGTGTCGTCATAATTTGTACTTGTGAGTAGATGTCCAAATGTAAGTTCGGGATTCCAAAGTCCCTCCTTTTCATGCATACGAACACCAATACCACCGAGGGGACCATTATTTTCAATGGTGACCGCACCGGTCTCCTTGTCTATCCTCGCCGAGATGCTCGTAACACTCTTCGGATGTACAGAGTTTCGGTCGATTGCATTGACAAGAATTTCGTCAAATATTTTGAGCAGAGCTGGTGAATAATTGATACTTTTCTTTTCGAATTTGTTACGAGCCTTGTTAAGAATCCAGTACGATTCAGAACTGATGTCCACCGGACCAACGTATGAATCTGGTCTCTTAAGAACATGTTCAATGTGGGTGAGTTTTTGAATGCTTTCGCCCATTTTTCTTGATTTATTAATACACGAGGCTCTCACTTAAGCTATTTTTGTTAAAAAACAAAGGTAGGGGTCTTTGATTTTTAATAATTATCTATTTAGTTCCATTATATCCATTATTATAACTGTCATGAAATTTTATAGTATTACTCTCGTTGCTAAGTAATTCGTTTTTGGTGAGTACATTATACCATTCTTGAATTTTTTTGAAATGAAGATACCCAAATTGAGCTTCGGTATCCGAAATTTTAATGTATCTCGAATTAGGGTCATCTGCCACTTTACAGAGTTCATGTGCAAATTTACTCAAACGATATCCATTCGGCACCCATTTTTTTCTAATGTAAAGAGCGTCTCTGATTTCTTCTTTCCATCTTATGTGAAATGTTCTTGTAGTCTGACCAATGTAACGTTTTCCGTTATCTAAATTTACCACCTTGTATATTCCACACCACGGCAAAATTTCGTTGTTATTTGCCATCATCTCTTGAAATCAAGTGTATCACCCCCTTTAAAAGGGTTTATTCTCTTCAAGAATTTTGTAAAAATCGTTCACCCATTTCTTCATTTCGTCTCGTGTAATTGCAAGCGTCTTTGGTCTATCAAACTTAATTGCCCCTATTTGTCTCAGAGCATCTATCCGCGGGTTAAATTTTATGGGTCCATCCATGTAACAACATTTACACATGTGTACATTACCAACAAGGTAGGCATTATTGAGTTCAAATGGTAAATTAGTCTCACAAAGATACTTATCAAAAAGATTGTGTTCCCATCCAGCACCCTGTTTGTAGTATGGATCAAGTGGTGCCAAGCATCTATAACATAAATACTTCCATTTTATTTTCATCCTTATAGATAGAAGATGGCTTATCTTTATTTGATAGCTGTGATATTTGTACTTTACCTCATGATGCAAAATAAGACACGTGGTATGAACATGGCTATTGAGAAACTCGTCAGACAGTCGGCTCGTTACGCAGTCGCTGCGCAACAGGACGCTTCACCTGTGATAGCCATCCTTCACGCAAACTATGCCGCGGCTTACTTTTACGCACTCAAGGACATCGCTTCCGAATCCCAGATCCACAACGCAACAGGAATAGATGTCAAAAAGTTTAAGGAACACATCACAAATGTTCAAGATATGGTGACACGAAAAACTTCTGAGAAATGTCCAGATTTTGTTGGAGAAGTTGACATCTATTTGGCTCAAATTGGTGGTGAGGCTGCTTAAAATAAAAATGAGATAGTTCCATATGAATAACTATGTGGTCGTTAGACAACCCAATGACCACATTGTT
>Ga0181595_10000330_pt1 | contig 51630 bp, 43 predicted proteins | sample 041ome_7_FD_145604 | JGI IMG/M metagenome (GOLD analysis project Ga0181595, IMG submission 145604) | Coastal salt marsh microbial communities from the Groves Creek Marsh, Skidaway Island, Georgia - 041401AS metaG (spades assembly) | ecosystem: Environmental > Aquatic > Marine > Intertidal zone... | reverse complement strand
CCGTCATTGTCGTCCTGCTGCCAGGCAAGCAGCTGCCGCTTGCGAAGGCTAAAGTAACTTGGGTCGATACCATGCTGCTTAGCAAATTCGGTCTGAGTTAAACCGCTGGCTTTGCACTGGTCAAACAGCGCCAGCCATTGTTCGGACGTTCTGCGGATCATAAGAAACCCTGCTTGGTGAATGATACAAACAGGGTATGGTGGATTAGCTAAAACTGGAATGTGGGGTTCGTGTTACGCTTACCATGTTAATTAAAAAACACATACAGATCCCCCATAAGAAAAAAACGGCTAATATTGTAAATCCAATCCTTTAAGCTGAAGCTGCAGCGTTGAAAAATGACCAGCCAGCTAAATCTGTAACATGAATATAATTAGATGCTAACTATGCAGGGCGCTATTAGGTAATCTTTGCCAAAATCTGCAGCTGAGCACGTTTAGTTGCCGCTACCTCAATAAGGAAAAACTTTGGAGTAATCAGTATACTATTAAAGCCCGCGCTAACTGTTGCTGCCAAGGCAAAGCCGGCAAAGATAATTTTTTCGTTAACAGAGCACTATCAAGAGCACTAAAAGCGGGTCTGGAAGCTGCACAATTAAATATTTCAGACCTAACAGCCTCAATTTCAGCCTTGTGACTAAGCAAGCCAAAATCCAAAGCAATGGCTTGAATTTCTAACACAAAATGATATCTGGAGCAATATCCTGAATCAGCCCAATGATAAAGACCATTTATAATCGTCTTCTGTAGGATGATCTGCCACATTACGCACGCAAGACCATGAGCCCAGCATGGACTCCCGGTTTGATCCGACACAACCTTCAGATGGTCTCTAGTCTGCATTAACTGCAACATAGTTTTGACGAAGTTGGATCCATAAACCGAATACAACCAACTGGTGCGAATAATTACGCTGTGCGCTGCATATTCCTGCTGCAACCATTGCTCTGCTAAAAGTTTGCTTTTACCGTAGAGACTTAATGGCTTTGGTTGAACACTCTCTTTATAAGGCTGCGATTGGGTGCCATCAAACACATAGTCAGTAGAAATATGCAGCAATTTGCTACCTGTTAGAGCACAAAGCCGTTGTAACCTCTGAACCAGATAAAAATTCCCCGCCATCGCCAGTTCAGGCGAAAGCTCCGCCTGATCAACCTGATTGTAGGCCACAGCGTTAATCACCCAATCAGCCTTGAAATTCAAAAAGATATGGCTTAATTCAACAGAAGATAAAACACTATACTCAGCGAAGCTAAGTACCTTAAGTCTTATCGATGCTGGCAGCGTGAGTTGAAGCTCACAAGCAAGCTGACCTGATTGTCCTAGCAGCAAGACGTTCAGCATTTAATCTGATCTGACCCCATTTTCAAAAAAAGTCGGCAGTAGCAAACGATTGGGCATTCTCGTCTTTGGCGGAAAGTATAGGAGCTTGCTGCAAAGGCCATTGAATGTCCAACTCAGGGTCGTCCCAACGAATAGCCCGCTCGGATTTTGGATCATAATACTGATCGGTTTTATAAGCCACTTCGGCGTAATCACTTAAGGTTAAAAAGCCATGAGCAAAACCAGCAGGAATAAAAAGTTGCTGCTTCTTTTCACTGCACAGCTCCAAACCAAACCACTGGCCAAAAGTTGCAGATTGTTGCCGCAAATCTACCACTAGATCAAAAATACGACCAGTTAAAACCCGCACTAATTTGGCCTGAGGTTTATCCAGTTGATAGTGCAAACCTCGAAGCACATGCTGATAAGAACCCGACTGCGATTCCTGCACAAAATCTATATCACCTAACAATTGTTTTAATTCAGAGTTGCGGTTTACTTCAAAAAAATAGCCACGTTCATCTGTAAAGACTTGGGGTTGAAGCAGCAATAAGCCTGGCAGTGGTAAAGCTGTCGTTTGAATCATAATTTTTTGTTCACCAAATTATAAAGCCACTCAAAAGAGTGGCTTTATTTTATCAGTCACAGCTTAGCGCATAAAAGGAGAACGCGACTCTGTTAACGTATTTAAACTCACTGGTTTATTTAACATCTGCCCACCATCCCTGGCTATAGGGATCCATGGAATACGGCCACGGCCAGTTGCTGATTTAAGCGAAAATAAATCAAAGGGGATAGATACATAGAAGCCTTTGGTAAAACTACCTTCACCATACTCTTCGGACGACATATCGGTAATAGCTGCATAAGCACCTACCACTATGCCGCTATCAAAACGTTTGGCAAAATCTACAGTCACACCTTTATCTTTTGCCAGATACTGGCCAAAACTTGCGGTGATCATAGTGTCTTTTAACCACTGCGGCGTCCAATAAAAGCTCAAGTGACCAGTCAGGGTTTTGTAGTCAAAAAATGCCACGTCACTGTCATAGTCCCGCTGCTGCACATAATTCATATCAAAACCTATGGCTAAAGAAGAATCTATTGGTTTGTATAAAACCTCACCACCTACGCCCCCATACATGGTCTCCAAATAACCAGCATAAGCTTGTCCATACCAGTTATCTGCAATTTCATCTTTCCAAAGACCGTATAAATTCTCCATAGTCACATCACTACGACTGACATACTCACGCACATAAGTACGGACACGGGGCACTCCCGTTTCTTGCGCATCAACTTTAAAGTTAAAATCATCAAAGTTAGTTAGCAAGTTTACTTTAACTGTGGTTTGCAGGCTAAAATTAGTATTAAACTGGTAACCACCACCTAACAACAAGCCCCCTTGGTACATATAGAAGCTTTCCGGGTTACCGAAGGTCTGGATCCAGAATATATCTGCATTGTAACCGAAACCACTTTCAATACGTTCTACAGCCCACTGCTCATCACCTAACACAGGTTCTGTTCTGTGGTAAGTTGTTTTCACATCAGCTTCTGGTGCTTCATAACGGGCAGCTTTTGCAAACTGTTCTGCGTTCACTTCGGTTTCGACCATGGGTAAATCCATCGCCTGAGTCACTACCCTATAGGTTTTAATAGATTCAGGTAAATGTGCTGCCAAAACCCTCCCTATGCGATTCATGGCAACTTCTTCATCACGATAGGCTATTTGTGAGCCTTTTAAAATAATCTCATCGTCTTTTAGTACATAGTTGTTCACGACAAAACCTGCATTTAAATACAAATCTTGTCGAAGCTGTGCTTTATCTAATACCTCTATAGAAGCTACACGTCTGTCAGGAATTTCTTTTGCTGGGGGGTCCAGTTTTATCTGCTTCAGGTTATTAAAATCCAGCTTGTAATTGACACCAAAACCAAAGGTATTACCACGTTGGTAATTTAAATTCAGATCAAAAGAGTCGTTTAAAGCATAAACAGCACCTATATTAAAATCTGAATCCTGGACCAAAACCCCAGCTTTGTCTTGCAGATAATTATTACCATCATATTCCAGTTTTAGCCGCAAAGGTTGCCATGGAGTCTGGTATTCAATACCACCGTATAAAGAGGCAGGACCTTTAAAAAAAGATTGGTATTCAACCTTACCACCTTGCCCGTAAATGCCCCCGGGTCTATCACAATAACTGTCTTTTATTTCACAAAATGGATTGGTAATATTGCCTTTACGACCTAAATAGCCCCAACCTATCCCCAGGTGAAAATCAAAAGGCCCGATACGTTTACTGGCTGCAACAAATTCGCTTTCAAACAAACCTGTGCCGCCAAAATCACGAAAACCTAAAGCAAGATCTGGTAAATACTCACTTTCTCGCCATAACTTAAATTTTACGTCTATCCCCTTATCTTTTAATGTTTGATCGCCGCTAAAGCCAGGATCATCGCTATAAAGTTGGGTACGAATATCAGAATAGCGAAACGTTGTTTCCATCCAGGGGAACAAGATTAAGGACGCAGACCAAAACCTGTATTCTTGGCTATCCTGGTAATTCAGACTAAAAGCACCGGCTTCATTCATACGAGCTGTTGGCATCTGAATTAAGCCAATCCCCCCGTGATTGCTTTGAGAATAACCGTTTGATGCAGGAGAAAAGTATTCATCAGCAACAACTGTCGGGCACAACAGAGAGGAAATAAGAGCGGCTAAACAGGACTTCTTCATTGGGCAACAACCTTGTGTAACAAGAGTTCTACAATTTTTTCATTAATATCACTAAATTCGCTTGGTAAGTGTCGTTGTTCAAACGGAATAAATAACAGACTGCCTGGTGATACTTCCTGATAACTTTTATTCCATAACCCTGTTTTTGCTTTGTAAAACTCACCTGAGGGAGGAATTACATAAACAAAAGAGTGGCTGCCACCTTCCAGTATGGAAATGCTTTCAAGATAGCTATCGACAGAAACGGCATTGCGCAATGGCGTCTTGTATTCAGCCACTAAGCCTTCCATTTGTAATTCTGTCGGTCTGGTACTCACCAACAGCCTGTATTGTCCTTCAGCAAGCAATGGATTAAGAGACGTTTTAGCTCGAACGCTATCCGGGTCCAGTGATAAATTCATATTGCCCGCTAATTCCCATGCTGCAATATCTTTTTCTAATTTTTCAACACTTGCAACCAAGCCTGAATCTGAGTCTTGCTGAAATTCATGTTTAAGTGAAGCTAATTGCTTCAGCAGCTCTGTACGCTGTTGCTCAAGCTTTAATGTGGTGTCTACATCCGTTTTAAAAAGCTTTGCCGCTGGCCAGTATAAAGAAGCTGAGGTATTTAACTGATAAACAACCAAGCCTAATCTGGGACGCTCAAAATAGCCCTGATAATTGCCTTGATGCTCAACTAAAACAACTGGCGTTGCTGCTTTAGCTACACTCATACCAATAACCCAAACAGCGAGAAAGAAATAGCTTAAACGGCTCATCTTAAACTCCCTTTTTTAATTACACCCAATAAACGACCTGCGTTACTAATATGAACCAACTCAACTTCAGGCCAAAAAGGTGCAATGGTCTGACGGCTTTTTAATAACCAACCACTATTTAAATCAAACCAAAACTGATTAATAGCCGTCTGCCCATTAGAAAAAGTAACCTGTTCTGTGACTAATTTGGTTTGAAACCTGTGTTCGAGTAAGTCAAGGGAGGCTACTTCGGTATAAAGGATTTCATAACTCACCAGATGACCAGATTCAGAATTTCCAGACCAATCGGTAATACTTTGCCAAACTTGGCCCGCTTGAATTTTCGTCATTTTTTGCTGCAGTGGATCCAAGGCAGTATTAGATAGATATAACAAGTTATTGTCAAAACCTGTTGTCTTTACCAAACGCCCCTTTTCAAGCACTAACATCGCCTCATCGGCTGATATCCACTTGTACTGCCCATGCTCGATAAGAGCTAATACGAGAACTGCATTAGGCAAAGCACCTACTTTGGCGTATAAAACATCACTTTCTCTGGCTGCAAGCTCAGTTTTAGTTAAACTGGCACCATCCCCAGGATTAAATGCCAGTTCCAGGGTTTGGGTATAAGTGCGAAAAGTACTTGAGCAACCAGCCAGGCTTACCAAAGCGAAAAAGACAAAAAGCCATATTAATCTGTGCATAAGATCCATTTCTAGCAAAAGTTATAGATAACAAAAAGCCGCCATTAGGCGGCTTTTTCACAGTACAATCAATTAACGCAGTGTTGGAGCGTAAGTGAATGTTACAGGAACAGTAACTGTACCAGTAGCAGTGCCAGTACCAGTAAGTGTTACTGTTGAGGTTGTACCAACACAAACAGAACCAACTAATTGGTCGCTGCCTGCACACTGTAAAGTTTGGTTAGGTTGGCAAGTGCCGTTTACCAAAGTTTGGCCTGTAGGGCAATCTACCGGAGATTCGCTACGGTTGTTAGAAACAACAGCAGCTAATACACCAGCAGCAATAGCACCAGCTACGATAGTACCAGTAGCGATACCACCAATAGCACCTAAGCCAGCACCAGCGGCAGAAGCGCCTGAACCTGCACCAGCAGCACCAGTTTCTTCACCTTGAGCCATTGCAGCACCAGAAACCACTAACATAGCAGCCATTAATACGCTTAATTTTTTCATCACATCATCCCTATTAAAAAAAGTACCTCTAGAATAGAGGTTTTTCGTACAACCGACAAGCGTTTTTTGCTTTCGGTTTACAAATCTCCGGCCTTAAACAAGGCTGGAAAACCTTATTGTTAAAAGCTCTACATCAATGAACCAGTTCCTTTTTGACCGTTTCACTAACTTTGCTACTAACAAATAATAAATCACAAATTTCACTACTGGGAGCAAAGCCCGTAGGCGCATCGAGCAAAATTTGCCTCAGCATTTGTTGGTCAAAAGACTGACAAGCAACATCCAGGCTATTTAATAGCAACATAGTGGCAGGCCATGACAAAAACTGCTCTTTTGCAGCCCTAATTCTTGCATGTTCAGTACGGCTTTCGTTATTACCAATCAACAGCTCTTCGTATAATTTCTCACCCGGACGCAAACCTGTGATCTGAATTTCGATATCACCATTGGGACTATTTTTGTCTTTTAACTTCAAACCAGCCAGATGGATCATACGCTTTGCCAAATCATAAATTCTGACAGGTTCGCCCATATCTAACACAAAAACTTCCCCACCTTTGGCCATAGACCCAGCCTGAATAACCAGCTGCGATGCTTCAGGTATAGTCATAAAAAACCGGGTAATGTCTTTATGAGTCAAAGTGACAGGACCACCTGCTTTAATTTGCTGAGCAAATAAAGGTACCACAGAGCCGGACGAGCCTAATACATTACCAAAACGTACCATGCACATACGAGTCGTCGTCTGTCTGCTGGCCAAACCTTGCAGCACCAATTCAGCCATACGTTTACTGGCTCCCATTACATTGGTAGGGCGCACCGCTTTATCGGTAGAAATAAGCACGAAATTTTCAACTTTTGCTGAAATCGCTGCTTCAGCGCAAGCCCAGGTGCCAAATACATTGTTGCGCACCCCTTCGACCATATTATATTCAACTAAAGGCACATGCTTATAGGCTGCAGCGTGATAAACGGTTTGCACCTGAAAATTGGTCATCACTTGCTCAAGCAACTTTTGCTGCTGCACAGAACCTAACACAGGCTTAATGGCACACTGATAACCAAAACGGCGCTTCACTGCATTTAACTCACGCTCTATTGAATACAAAGAAAATTCAGATACATCAAATAATACCAGCACATCAGGTTTGCAGCGGATGATCTGGCGGCATAACTCGGAACCTATAGAACCACCGGCGCCAGTCACCATAACCACTTTGTGCCTAATATTAGCCTGCAACAACTGTTGATCCGGCTCTATAACTTCGCGGCCTAATAAATCCTCAATACGAATATCCTGCAAATCATCAATTTTCATATGTCCGGCCACTAAATCGGCCATGCCAGGAATACTTTGCACAGGCACAGGAAGCCTGGACAACAACTCAAGCAATTCGCGCTTGCGGCCGCGGCCAGCTGAGGGCATAGCCAAAAGCACCCGGTCAATACGATAACGTTGAATTGCCTTTTCCAGTAGTTCAGAAGGCAACACTGTTAAGCCGCACACCGTAGTTTTTTGCAGCTCGGTGTTGTCATCAACAAAAACTACAGCTTTATATTCGTCACCACTTTGTAGCGCATATAACAACTGCCTGCCAGAGCAGCCTGCACCATAAATAAGTACCCTGCTTTTTGTTTTGTGCCGCTGCATTTGTAAAGCGCTGCGAAACCCCCATCTACTGCCACCGATAAGTAATACTGCAATAACAGTAAAACACAACACAATGCGCACTATATCAAGCAGCGGCAAAAACCAGCATAAGGCTATAACACCCAACGAGCTGGCAAGAACACCATTCAGTACTGTAGCGACAGCCTGAGGTGCCATATATCGCAAGATGGCTCTATACAAACCAAGGAAGTAAAAAACAGCAATACTAGCAGCGAGCCAGCCTAACAAGGCCAAACTATGAGAGGCTATAAATACAGAAGGTTGTAAAATGCCACTTAGCCAAAAGGCTAAAAATAAAGCACTTAACAAAAAAACTGAATCTGATACTACAGAAATTCCGCGTTTTACTGTGCGGGGTAGCGACATAATCCAAGTCACGCTTTCACTCCCTCTTTATTCATAGAACTATCCACTTTTGTCAGTAATATGACTGATTTTAAGAACATCAGCTTAGAACAGCCTCTGACTATCTACCAGTTTTAGCCCACTGAAAATGAACTTTCTATGAATAAAAATGTCCTTTGAGTTCGCTATTTACAGCAACATTACATATTTCTCGAATTTAGTACAACAGCAAATTAGTAACTAAGCGTTACTTTTTTACCTTCGTTTGCTAATTCACTTCACTATATAGTTTTATTGCGGAGTTTTTCAAGGTAGTTGTCCGATTTTCCCGTTTTATGCTGCTGCCTGAACCTGCACGATTTCCCGATCTGGATTCAGACTTACTGACCCTATAGGGTTCCAGTTTCTTGTTGCTCTGCCAGCCCATCGCTCTGGATGCGCTGATTTCGCTTTTTCATACACGTTTTTACGCCTTGCCAGAAGCCCCACATCTTGCTGCTTATGGCGCTGCGCCGGTGTCACGAACCTGATACCACTGTGACGATGCTCATTGTTGTAAAAGCCAGTAAACTCCAACATCCACACTCTGGCGCTTTCTAAGGTGGCAAAGCCACCTGATGGCCACTGCGGGCAGTATTTCACTGTTTTAAACAACGACTCCACATACGGATTATCATTGCTCACTCTGGGCCTGCTGTATGAGGACGTTACACCCAACTCCTGCAACTTCACCCTGAGTGTGCTGCCTTTCATCGGGCTACCGTTATCCGAGTGCAGAACCAGTGGGTTAAACAGGCACTGCTCCCGTAGTACCGCACGCTGCATTAACTCACTGGCCAACTGGCTGCATTCCTTTTCGTGCACTTCCCACGCCACTAACTTGCGGCTGTAAATATCGATAATGGCATATAAATACCAGTACAGCCCACGAATGCCTGACGGCATATAGCTGATGTCCCAACACCACACCTGATTTGGGGCTGAGGCACTGTAACTGGTGGGCTTAGCACGGCTCACCGGTGCTTTGCTTTTGCCTCGGTGGTGTTGCTGGCTTGCTGCTTTAAGCACCCGATACATCGTCGATTCTGAAGCCAGATAGATGCTTTCATCTGCCAGCCTTGGCACAATCTGCGATGGCGGTAAGCTGGCATATTTCTCGTCATTACACGTGGCTACTATCTGCTCGCGTTCGGCTTCACTGAGCTTATTCTTTGGCTGTGGCCGGATTGCCGCTGGTCGCTTATCCTCAAGTACCACACCTTGTTCATCCCGCCAGCGGCGAAGTGAGCGTAGTGGTATCTCAAGCTCTTGTGCGGCCTTATCACGCTTGGCACCGGCTAGCACGGCTTCATCGAACCAGCCCAGGTTTAAGCTGCGCTCGCTCACCGACGTTAACTGTCCTCGTCTTCCTCGTCGTAGTACGCTCTGAGCTTTTTTCGCAACACCAGCAACGCTGCCGCCTCCGCCAGTGCTTTCTCTTTACGGTTTAGCTCGCGCTCTAACTGCTTAATCCGTTTTTTATCTTCTCTGGCTTGCTTTTTTTCAGTGACTTTACGCTGAGCCTCGCTCATCGTGCCCATCACACAGGCGCTGCGCCACTCTTTCACTTGCTCAACCAACAATCCTTTTTCACGGCAATACTGGCTTAACTCGGTTTCAGATAGCGGGGCAGTTTCAATGACGACCGCTAACTTTGCTTCTCCTGACCAATCATCAGGCTTTTGTCCACTTACCGGCACGGCATACCCTTGAGCTTTTAACTGATTGCGCCAATTGTACAGCGTCTGCTCAGAAATGCCTTCCTCTGCAGCCAACTGCGCCACGGAGCGATTTAACGGCGGTAATAACTTCTTTAATACTGCTTCTTTTCTTTCTGGGGATATAGCCATTTCAACCTGCTAACCACCCGCCGTCTGACTCTAACTAGTGTGAAAAGAAGACAGGACAACTACTCTGACACGGCGGGATTGGCTTGCCACCATAAATCACAAATACCATCTGTTGGATTAAAACCAGTAGGAGCACTGAGCATTAACTCGCGGATTTTTACTAAATCATAGTTGATAGATGCCTCGCTAAACTCACTTAACAGCGCCTGCATCTCAGCCCAGCTTAAACAAACTTCATTAGCCGCTTTAATCCGCGGATGGCGGGTTGCTTTTTCATCATCACCAATTAGCAACTCTTCATATAACTTTTCACCAGGCCTTAGACCGGTAATTTTAATCTCAATATCACCATGTGGGTTCTGCTTGTTTTTAATTTCTAATCCGGTCAGGTGCACCATTTTTTTTGCCAGATCATAAATTTTTACAGGTTCGCCCATATCTAAAACAAACACATCCCCACCTTCTCCCATAGCCCCAGCCTGGATTACCAGCTGTGCAGCTTCAGGAATAGTCATAAAGTAGCGGGTAATGTCTTCATGAGTCAGGGTAATAGGTCCGCCCTTTTTGATTTGTTTTCGAAACAAAGGCACAACAGAACCAGATGATCCCAATACATTACCAAAACGCACCATACAAAAACGGGTCGCCTGCTGCCTTGTCGCCAGCGCCTGCAATGCAAGTTCAGCAAGTCGCTTGGTTGTTCCCATTACATTCGTAGGACGAACCGCCTTGTCAGTGGAAATCAGCACAAAGGTTTCAACCCCTGTTGCTATAGCTGCTTCAGCTGTATGCCAGGTACCAAACAGGTTATTTCGCAGCCCCTCAATCACATTAAACTCTACCAAAGGCACATGTTTATACGCTGCAGCGTGATAGACAGTTTGCACATGGTAACTTTGCATAATTTGCTGCAACCGCTGCTGATCCAGCACAGTACCTAACACAGGCAGCAACTGCACATCCAGTTGCTGATTTGCTAAGGTTGCCGTCAGTTCTTTATCAATTTCATACAATGCAAATTCAGAAGATTCAAACAACACCAGTTTTTGCGGTGACTGCAAAATAATTTGCCGGCATAACTCTGAACCTATCGAACCACCAGCACCTGTGACCATTACTACTTTACCTGTAATATTAGCCGTTAATAACGACGGTACCGGGGTAACGGCATCACGGCCTAACAAATCTTCTATTTTAACGTCTTGCAGCTCATCAATTTTCATTTTGCCATCAACCAAATCAGTCATACCTGGAATAGTTAATACAGGTAAACCAAGTGGCTCTAAACGTTCGATAAGTTTTGCTCTGGTGCCGCGGCTTGCAGAAGGCACAGCCAGCAATATTCGGCTAATACCGTATTTCTTTATCACATCTTCAATACAATCCGGCGAATGAACTTTCACATCACGAATCATCACCCCATGAAATGAAGGATCGTCATCTATAAAGGCGACAGCGCGAAACTCAACACTGTTAGCCAGTGCAAGCAGCAACTGTCTGCCGCTGGCTCCGGCCCCATAAATCAGAACTTTATGCTGGGCATTGCGACTACTGGCAGTCACCAGCTCACGCAGCAACAATCTTGTTCCTGCAATACCAGCAAAGGCAAAAAATACATAATTTAAGTTGCCTGACAAGCTATATAAAAAAGCATTCGCATCAATTGCAAAATGTAACAGAATACCTGAAACCACTGTACCTGCGGCTATCGAAACCATAGAACGCAAGCCGATAAAACGAACTACAGCTCGATATAAACCGGACAAACTGAAAACAACTACAGTTGCCAGAATGACTGCCATAAAACTTAAAACAAAAGACTCATCTCGAATCAATTCAAGGCTGTCATAACGTAAGTAGTAGGCAAGCACCCAAGATGCAAACAAAATACAGCAATCGACTCCTATAGAAACTGCACGTTTAAAAAAACGAGGCAAATCCATCATAGGCTGCAGGCACTGCTGTAAAACGGCAGAAGTAAAATTACGCAAAACAAACTCCAAATCAACAGACTATTTCTAATCTAACCGATAGACAATTTATATAAAAAATAATTTGCCAGGTTAAAAACCGCAATCCGATGCAGTTCTACTTATGAAAATCTTTAAACACTCATTACTCTAAGTTAAAAGGACCTGACGCTGCTGGCACGACCTATCGCATAATAACTGAAACCTTTTTGCCTCAGGCGCTCAGGGTCAAATAAGTTGCGGCCATCAAAGATCACAGGTGAAGTGAGTTGTTGTTTTAAGAAATCAAAATCTGGTGCTTTAAATTGCTGCCACTCAGTGCAAATAATCAGCGCATCAGCGCCCTGTAATGCAGCTTCTTTGGTGCCACAAAGTACAAAATCCGGTCTTACGCCATAGATACGCTGAGTTTCCTCCATAGCCTGTGGATCAAAAGCATGTATAACAGCTCCTGCTGCCCACAACTCTTCAATTAAAACCCGACTTGAAGCTTCCCGCATATCATCTGTATTGGGCTTAAAGCTCAGGCCCCATAGCGCAAAAGTTTTACCTGCTAAATTTTCGCCAAAGTGTTTTTTCACCAGCGTAGGTAATTTGTACTTCTGTTTATTGTTAACGGCTTCAACGGCTTGCAGAATTTTTGGCGTATACCCATTTTGCTCTGAGGTCTGGATCAAAGCTTGCACATCTTTAGGGAAACATGAGCCACCATAGCCACAACCCGGATAGATAAAGTGATAGCCAATACGAGGGTCTGACCCTATACCTTTGCGCACAGCTTCGATATCTGCACCTAGCAACTCAGCTAAATTAGCCATTTCGTTCATAAAGGAAATTTTGGTAGCCAACATGCAGTTAGCTGCATACTTAGTGAGCTCGGCACTACGAACATCCATAAAAATCATTTTGTCGTGGTTACGATTAAAAGGCTCGTAAAGCTCTCGTACTACGTCAATAGGCTGTTCATTGTAGGTGCCAATAATAATACGATCAGGCCGCATGCAGTCGGCTACGGCAGCACCTTCTTTTAAAAATTCAGGGTTGGACACTACATCAAATTGAATACCTAAACCGCGTTCAGCCAACACAGCGGCGATATGCTGTTTTACTTTATCGGCAGTGCCTACGGGGACGGTAGATTTATCGATAACCACTTTAGGCGAGGTCATATAGCTAGCAATAGTTTTAGCTACGGCTAATACGTACTTCAAATCAGCAGAGCCGTCTTCATCAGGCGGTGTACCCACGGCAATAAACTGAATTAAGCCATGCTCAACACCAAAAGCGGCGTCTGTGGTAAAACGTAAGCGCGCCGCCTGAAAGTTATTGGTCACAAGCGGCGTCAAGCCAGGCTCATAAATTGGGATAATGCCCTGATTCAGTTTTTCAACCCGTTCTGCATTAATGTCAACACAGACTACATCATGGCCAACCTCAGCCAGAACTGCAGCTTGCACTAAACCAACGTAACCAATACCAAAGACGGTAACTTTCATAAATACCTTTTATTGCAGAGACGCCAAAGAAAGTACGAGATCAAGAACATCACATGACTTTTGTATCTCTTCAGGAGTTAACGTTGGATGAACAAGCATCATTAAGCTGGTTTCACCTAATTCTTTCGCATTCTGAAGACGTTGTTCAGGTCGCCATGGAGTATTATCAAATGCTTTTTCAAGATACACTTCTGCACAACTGCCCTGATAACATGGCACCCCTCTAGTCACTATTTCGTCAATAAGACGATCACGACTCCAACCCGCAGCAAGCTGTTCTGGTTTAACAAAGAAGTAATGTTTGTATTCTGCATGCTCGCAGTCATCTGGCACTTGTACCAGACGCACTAATGGATATTTACTAGCTATAGAGTTCAACTTAGCAGCATTACTTTGGCGAGATTTTGTCCAGTCGGCCATTCGTCGTAATTGGATCCGACCAAGCACAGCCTGAACTTCGAGCATGCGCCAATTAGTTCCAAAACTATCATGCACCCAACGAAAACCTGGAGGATGTTCACGTTCATACACAGCTTCAAAACTCTTTCCATGATCCTTATAAGACCACATAAGAGACCACAACGCTTTATCGTTAGTGGTCACCATCCCACCTTCGCCACCAGTAGTCATGATTTTGTCTTGACAGAAGCTCCAGGCACCTACATGACCAATAGATCCAACAGAACGTCCTTTATATTTCGCACCATGAGCCTGAGCGCAGTCTTCAATTACAGCAAAACCGTGCTTTTCAGCCAGTGCCATAATAGGATCCATATCTGCAGGCATACCCGCAAGATGCACCACGATCACAGCTTTTGTGTTCGGAGTTAATACTTTTTCAATACTCTCAGCAGTGATATTTTGACTATTTAAATCTACATCAGCAAAAATAGGATTGGCACCCGCCGTGACAACCGTTGAGGCGGATGCTAAGAAAGTACGGGGCGTCACAATAACATCATGACCAACACAAACACCCACTGCTTTTAGTGCCACATCCAGTGCAAGCGTGCCATTACTCAATGCAATAGCGAACTGCGTACCAGCCCATGCAGCAAACTCTTTTTCAAATTCGCGACATTCCTGACCTGTCCAGTAGTTAACCTTGTTAGACAATATCGTTTGTTTTACTGATTCAGCTTCTTCTTCAGTGAAGCTCGGCCAGGGGGAAAATTTAGTGTTTAACATACCACTCCGTTACTATCTAATAATTTTGGCTGGCACGCCAACGGCTGTCACACCATCAGGTAAATCAGTAACCACTACCGCACCCGCACCAACCATTACACTCTTACCAATTCGCGTTAACTGAATAACAGTAGCTCCAATGCCTACCCAACTGACCTCACCAACTGTGACTCCTCCAGCCAAACAAGCACCAGGACTAATATGAACACCATCAGCTAAAATACAATCGTGCTCTACGACAGCATTCGTGTTTAAAATGCATGCAGAGCCAACAACAGCATCAGCATTCACCACAGCGCCAGCCAAAACAACTGTGCCGGGCAGAATAACGGCAGAACGAGAAATTACTGCTGTATTATGAATTATCGTCGCGAGAGAAAAGCCGGCAGAAGCCAATTCACATTGTTTTGCCAATCGTACTTTATTGTTACCAATCGCAACGACAACATCTATTTTTTCATGCTGTGTATAAAGGCTTTGAGTATTACCAACAATAGCTAAATCTCCATTCTGTGTTTTAGCGGGCCAAGCGTCATCGTAAAAAACGATACTTTGCCATAAACCACAACTGCGAGCAGCATCAGCAACCACTTTGCCATGGCCACTAGCGCCTAGTATTGCCAGGGTTTTCATTTACCAACACTACCAGTAAATTTAGTCATTGTTGCTTCGCCAGCCGCAGTTATACCATCACGGACAAACACTTTTTTTATTGTAAGAAATAAAATTTTTATATCCAGCACAATGCTGCGGTTGTCTACGTACCAGAGGTCCAGTTTAAATTTATCTTCCCAGCTAATGGCATTTCGACCGTTTATCTGCGCCCAGCCAGTAATACCTGGACGAACCTCATGACGACGAGCCTGTTCAGTCGAATAAAGTGGTAGATACTCCATTAATAACGGCCTTGGACCTACCAAACTCATATCACCTTTCAGCACATTAAGTAGCCCAGGCAATTCATCTAAGCTGGTTGAACGTAAAATTCTGCCAAAGCGTGTTAATCGCTGCTCGTCCGGTAATTGATTACCGTCTCTGTCGGTCGCGTCCAGCATAGAACGGAACTTCAGCATATTAAAAGGTTTGCCGTTTAAACCGGGACGAGTTTGTCTAAAAAGCACTGGTGAACCTAACTTAAACCGTATAAGCAAACCAACCAGCAAAATAATTGGCAAAAGAACTACAAGTGCAAGCAATGCGATAATCAAGTCAAAAGCTCTTTTCACGATACGACCCCAGTGACCCAGTTTACCCACTCATCGGCAAGTGCTTCACGATTGAACTGAGTTTTTGCCAGTTGCTTCGCGCGCTCCCCCATTTGCTTTAATGCTAAACGATCGCTCGCTGCTTGTTCCAGAGCATCAGCGAAAGCATCTGAATTGTCAGGTTTTACGGCAAAACCACATTGCTGTTGTTGGATATAATCAGCAAGCCAACCAGGATAGTTATTTAACACAGGTAAACCAGAGGCAATGTAATCAAAAAACTTATTCGGTGAAGTGCCATAGTAAAATGCCGGTACATTGGCCAATAATTGCATACCAAGATCAGCACTCGCCATTAAACCTGCTAAAGTTTTTTTATCAACCGGATCATGAAAAATAACATTATCAAGCTGTAGCTGTTTTGCCCGCGCCTGTAAACTGGGTTTTAATTTTCCCTGCCCAATCAAAACAAGCTTAATATCTTCTCTTCCGCGCTTTTTAAGAACTAATGCAGCGTCCAAGGCTGCATCTAACCCATTTGCCATGCCATGAGTACCAGTAAAAACAGCCATTAAGTCATCTTGCCGAACTCCGGCAGGGCGCCATGGCTGGTCATAATTTTCAAAGATCGACAAATCACAACCGTTAGGAATAGCCCTAATTTTGTCTTTGCTTACGCCTCGTTTAGCAATACCTTCTGCAATACCAGGTGCGAGACCTATACAACGATGTGCCGAGCGATATGACACCCACTCTAAACAAGACATAGCAAACAAAATGACGGGATTTTTAATGACGCCCATTGCCTTTGGTAACTCTGGCCATAAATCCCGCACTTCAAAAACAAAAGGCTTACCGCGCAACCAACGCGCAAAGATACCTGGTATGCCAGCGGTTAATGGTGTGGTAGTCGCAAACAACACATCATAGTTTTGTGTTAATGCTATACCAATACTTTTCAAAGCAAACTTTAAAAAAACACCAGCGCGTTTAACAAAACCATCACTATTTGCATAAGCCAAATCAAATTCAATGATATCGATACCATCGACATTACCCGCTCGTTTCCCGTCAATGAAATCGCCAGCTAAACCAGTTTGGCCGCCACTATAACTTCCGCATACCATAGTCACCTGGTGGCCTTGCTCAACTAATTTACGAGCCATCTGGTAAGAACGAATTCCAGCAGCGCCTTTAGGCGTAGAAAAATGTTGATGAAAATACAGCACTCTCATTTAAAAAAACAACTCCGTTGTAAAAGTTCCTGGCTCTGTAGTATGAAGCTCCAGTACAGGTAAAGCCGTACTTTGCAGGTAATAACGCGATTCCTGGCCTTCACAAAGTCGCAAGGTAAATTGACGATCTGACGTTACTCTCAATCCAATCTGACCATTAGTCAGCGCGTTCCCCTCTAACACCCACTCTCCAGGTAGTAGACGCCACCGAATCACAGCTTCCGATTTAAAGCCTGCCAGCTGATCTGTCACTGTTAATACATGATCAGTAAGCGTTACAGCCCGCTTGTGACTGGCACCTTTGTGATCTGCATAACCAACAGCAAAGCTGACGCCATCATCAGTTTCAGTCATCTTCTGCACATAGTTTGTCTTTAACCATTCGCCAAACAAAAACCGACTTAACTTTGGCATCTGGTCGCGATTATCAAACTGTGCGGTGTTATGGCTGGCGGTACCAGAAAAATAACTAACCTTTTCAGGGTCAGCATTATAGCTGTAGCTACCGCCATCGCGCAGTACATTATCACCAGCTAGCCAAAAATCCAGATGCAAAGCATCGGCCTGCCCTGGTCTAAAGCGAAAACGCGGATAATTTATTAACGCTGCCGCGTTTTGACGTCGTAGAATGACATACCCACCTTTGTCATACTCTTGGCTTGTTGGTCTGCTTAACACAACCTCCGGCATTTTTAATTGCAGCCATTTCAGCGGTGCATTCCAAATACCATCACCAGCAAAAGCCTGCTTATTTAAGAATAATACTGCAGCTAACTGGACACTGGGGCGGCAATCACGGTAATCACAATCAGCCAGTGGAATTAGCCTTGCGCCATCATTTGCCCCTAGGTTAGCCACATCACCAAAAGCGACCCCTGGAAGGTTATACAGCCATAACGTGGCTGCGGCTAATTTAGTCTGCAATTTTTCAGAAAACTTCGGCAGTGACAAACTACGTCGCCACACTTCTGCAAAGGCGTAAGTATCAAGCATAACCCGGTGGTAGATGGCTGAATACTGACTAAAACTACCATCGTTTTCAATTAAACACGCAGCACGGTTTTCCAACCACTTACGGCCTATTGCTTGCCACCCCACGGCCCTTGGATCATCATATAACGCCAACCAACTACCACCGATAAATAATGCAGCAGCTTCGGAGGTGCCATGGTTATTATCCTGTCCTATTGCGTAACGAATAGTTGGAGCAATACGCTGCAAATGCGCTGCGATCAGTTGCTGTAAACTTATGCTGGCACTGTTTTGCTGGCCGAGTAGCAAAGATGCTAATGCCAGATGTATCACCCGGATAGATGCTTCTTGCCCACACTTCCAATTTGGCCCCATATAGGGAGGATTATGCTTGAGCCAATCTGCCAGCCAGTCATTAAGCTTAGCCATATCATCCGTGCTACCAAGTGCAGACGATTGAGCAAAGCTAATAACCCAATCAAAACGTGATGCTTCCCAGACAGTTTTAATATCACCAAATTCTCCGGCAAAATCAGGAATTTGCCACCATGGTTTATCATACGAAGGGTGCAAATCGCCAGTAAGACAATTTCTATGCCAAAAAGGTAAAGTACTAGAAGGCTTTGAAAGCCAACCAAAATAAAACTGTTGATTATATCCACGGCTATTGATTGGTAATACTAACCTAGATGGTAAGACTGATTTAAAAAATATTCTACCATCAATATCTGCTTGTATTTTCCTGACTGAACTCAAGCCTAATTTCAACCCTAAACGATAAATCACCACACGAGCAATGCTTAGTACGCCTAAACGCAGCATCAACTTCACTTTAGAGTACATAATTAATCATGAACCTTAATTGTATTGCGCTTTAACTTCAGAATAGGCCTTTCAACAAATTTCCATGAAAGAAGAGCAATAACAACTGTTATCAACAACATCAACGCAAGCTTCAAAGCCGGCGAAATATTAGACAATTCAATAAAAGCATTGACAATAACCATATGATAAATATAAACACCATATGATATATCATTACCGCGAAGAACATCCTTGTAGCGCAAACCACTATAAGCTGCTGATATAACCAAAAAAGAAAGAGCCACAGATAAAAATGGATTAATATAATTACCTTGATATATTCCACCAAAGTAGTAAACATTAAAAACGACTATCGAATACACCAAAAGCCAAACTAAAAAATTGCCTGACAAGAACCGCTCAACAAAATTTAAATTTCTTTGAAGAATCACACCCAAAAGGAACATGTACAAGTAAGGTAGAACGCTAACACCTAACAACTTAGCGTACAAACCGGTACCTTTAATGCTTACAAAATAAGAGTTAAATAACATCAATAAAATAATCGATAAAACAACCAAAGCGTAATTCCATTTCAGTTTCTTAAAAAACAGATACAACAGTGGAAGTATGAAATAAAACTGCAGCTCAACAGGTATAGTCCATAGACTACCGTTAATGACTCCAACACCAAACTCTCTTATAAAATCTGGATTATAAAATTGAAAAAAGGTTGTTTGAGCTAGAAGCCAAACACCAAGCTCTACAACCCCGACATCAAAACCATCAAAACTATACAAAATACAAGTTGAAAAAATCAAACAAACCCAAAGTGCTGGAAAAATTCTTAACATTCTATTTTGAAAATAAAGTTTGAGGGAACCTCCTCTTTCATACGACGCGGATATTAAAAAACCGCTGACTACAAAAAAGATTGGAACCCCCGGAATTAGTTTTATTAATTCTATAACTAAAGAACCATGCGACAAGCCGAAATGTTCATAGCCGTGGACAATACACACCTGCAAAGCAGCGAATAATCTTATTAGATCAAAATTGTTCTTATTAAACTTAAAGTCTTTCAAAATCATTCCCTTAATTAGTTTGCAGCACAGACTTTAGTAACCAACATTATTGCTGCGCTCGCAGTTGTAACGCTGCATCTATGGTTACCCTGGCGACTTCAAAAATTTCCTCAGCCGGTATTGGCGTTGCGCCGCCTTGCTCTATCGCCTGCAAAAACGCTTTAGCACAAGCATTTTGCCCTTTATCTTGTCGCCATAAATTCATTTTGCTAAAACCTGGCCAGCCAAAACCTATCAACTTTCTAAAGTTATCTAGCTGTAACACTCGTCCTGCAACAAACACCTCAACCCGCTCTTTCGGAAAGCTTGCTGCACCATTGGCGAAATAGTGAATAGTACCGAATGAACCATCAGCAAAACCTAAAGTAATAGCCGCTTTATCTTCCGAAATTATATCGAAATCATTATCCCCCATACGACGAGCTTGCACCGACACGATTTCACTGCCAGCTAAGAACCGCATCAAATCGATGAAATGGCAAGCCTCACCAATAATACGGCCCCCTCCGACCTCATTATCCTGAGTCCAGTGCTCGGCAGGAATGGCTCCGGCGTTCATTGTCATAATAAAAGATTTAGGCTGTTTCACAGCGCCCAACAAGTTTTTCATTTTTTGCACTTGGGGTGAAAAACGGCGGTTAAAACCAACCATCAAATGTGTTTTACCCACATTCGCCTCATAACGCTTTTGTACATCCTCTAATTCTGCGTAATTAATCGCCAGCGGCTTCTCGACGAAAACATGTTTACCATGTTCAAGCGCCTGACTAACAAAACGGGCATGGCTGTTGTGACGTGTAACTATTGCTATGGTATTAACATTGGTATCTTTTAATAATGCATCAGTATCAGTGGTTGTTTGGATAAAGCCTGCTTTTTTACCGTGCACCACCCCGCTCACACCGCCAGATGTGGCAATGGTATGCAACTTCGCACCAGCTGCTTTAAAGGCGGGTATGAGCATTCTTGATGCATAATTACCTGCACCAATAAAACCAATAACAGCTTTAGCAGCAAGTGAGTTTTGTACGTGATGAAATGTCACCGTTTTACTGTGACGGCTAGAGCTTTCACTACCATATTGCAGCAAAATACCCAGTGCAGTCCGGTCGTTACTTAATACCTGGTAAGCATCGGCGGCCAGCTCAAACTCAAAACGATGCGTAATCAATGGAGTGACATCTAGCTGGCCTGAGGACATCATATCTAAAATGGCTTCAAAGTTACGTTGTTGCGTCCAACGAACAAAAGCCATCGGATAGTCCTGTCCACCTTCTTCATAATTTGGGTCGTAACGGCCTGGACCATAAGAACAGGACACCTGAAAACTTAACTCTTTCTCGTAGAAATCAGCGCGATTAAGTTCTAAGCCTGTCACACCAACTAACACAATACGGCCGCGCTTTCTGCTCATGCGGGCGGCTTGAGTTACAGGGTCATTAGATTTAGTTGAAGCCGTAATGATAACTGCATCAACCCCTTTACCACGACTAAAAGCTAAACCTGCTGCAACAGGATCTTCCCCTCTTCCGGGGTTACAAATCGCAGCGCCGAATTGCTTCGCTAACGCCAATTTTGCGTCATCAAAATCTATGGCTAAAACCCTGCAACCTTGTGCACGCAATAACTGTACTGTTAATAAACCAATTAAACCTACACCTGTTACAACAATTGATTCGCCTAACGTCGGCGCAACCAAACGAATACCTTGCAAGCCAATACTAGCGACTACTGTGAATACGGCTTCTTCGTCAGTAACATTGTCTGGGATTTTTGCGCATAAATTCTTAGCAACCCGCACCACATCTGCATGTGGTCCATTGGAAACGACTCGATCGCCAACATTGAAATCAACTGCGTCTACACCGGCACTGTTTACTATACCAACATTGCAATAACCAAGAGGCAGCGGCTGCGCCAGCTTCGACTTAACAGCATCAACTGTAGTCATTAAGCCATCCGTCTTTACCTTCTCCAGAACCATTTTTACTTTTTCAGGCTGTTGGCGAGCCTTATCAAGCATAGAGGCTTTACCAAAATCCACTAAGCTGCGCTCTGTGCCCGCTGAAATTAAAGTTATTTTAGTATCTATGAGTACAGTACCACGGGTTACTGAGGGAGCTGGTGCTTCAACAATATCTGTGCCGCCTTTGGCCATATCTTGCAATATTTGCTTCATAACAATGTATTAATCCGTTTTAGTTCAGTTAGCTGTAACTGACAATATATTCAGCTTTTCTGCCGCTGTAGGGTAGTTAATAAGTACCGCTTTATACTTTCCTTTAAACACGAAGGTACTACCAGCAGCGGCACCGATAATAGGATGAGCTTGTACTAAAGTTTTAATGTCATCATAACTACCGGCTCCACCTAGCGCAGTCACCGGAACACTCAGCAAGTTTTTCATTTGAGCGATAAGATCCAGATCATAACCCTTCATCAAGCCGTCGTTATCAATAGAGTTAATCACTATTTCACCCGCGCCGAGCTGCTGTACCTTTTGTGCAAATTCAAAGGCACAGATCTTTTGGTTAACTTTGCCGTTTAAGGTATAGCAATCGTATTTCGAACTAAATAAGCGTTTCTTAACATCCAAAACTACAACCACGCTTTGCCTGCCAACGCGCTCTGCCAGCTCAGTAATTAATTCCGGCTTTTCAAATACTACAGAGCTTAACGCTACTTTTTCTACACCAAGTCCTAATATGCGCTGAGCCTGTTCGACAGTTCTAATGCCACCACCATAGCAAAGCGGCATACGACACTCGGTAGCCAAGTTTTCGATCAACTTGTAATCGGGCTCACGGCCTTGTGCCGACGCATCAATATCAATAACGGTCAGCTCGTCAGCTTCTTTCTCGTTAAAAATCTTAACCGCGTTAATAGGGTCCCCAACATACTTAGGGTCTTTAAACTTAACCGTTTTTACTAAGCCCTTGTCATGTACAAGCAACACCGGAATAATTCTGGGGGATAGCATACTTAAAGCTCCGAGAAATTTTTAAGTAAAGAGACACCGTTATGGTGGCTCTTTTCCGGGTGACACTGAATACCATACACGTTGTCATGATTAACAATACAAGCGTAATCAAAACCATAATTGGCAGTAGCGACAACATCAGCAGGATCTGCACATTCAAAATAGTAAGAATGCAAAAAGTAAAACCTTCTGTAGTCGTCCAAATTAGCAATCAGCGCAGACTCTTTAACCGGTGAAATATTATTCCACCCCATGTGCGGTAATGGATGTTTTTTAGCCACGTCTTCGTTGGGGTAACTAAAACGCCTGACTGTGCCATTAATCCACCCAAGACCTGCACTAATGCCCTCTTCGCTATGATTAGCCATCATTTGCATACCGACACAAATACCTATGACCGGCACTTTTTGCTCAAGCACCAGCTCATCCAAACAGCCACGCAATCCAGATGTATTAAGCATATGCATAGCATGGTCAAAAGCACCAACTCCAGGCAGAATGATTTTTTTGGCTTCTTTTAATTGTTGTGGCGTAGAAGCGTAGCTTGCTTCAATATTCAGCCGCTTATACACATTTGCAAAGGCCTTAATATTACCAAGGCCATAGTCAACTATGGTTATCATCGTTTTATTGATCTCTCTACGCCTATATATTTCAGCACCTTAGCACCAAAATCAAACAACGATTGTTGATTATTATAATCTTCGTAGGTCTTGTTTGGCTGTTCAAAATACATCTGTAATTCTTCAACGCTGATACCCAGTTTGGTAGCAATGTATTCAAAATCATGCTTAGCGTCTTCATCAGGAATCGCAGTCGTTTTTAATTTTTCTAATGCAACTTCCCGGGTCATCTGGCCAGTTAAAATAAGGCTTGAATACTGAACCTTGCGGGTATCGAAACCAAATTTCTTTGGCAGCCAATAGCCTTCGTAAAACTTAGTAAAACGGCTTTCAAAATGTTTTTGTGGGTATGGTATCCAGCCATATTCATCAGCAAGTACCTGCATTGCCTTTTCTTTAATGTAGGGGAAGTAATTAAGCGGCTTAACTACCTGAACTTTTTGGATATATCGCAAATAAAGTTTATGCCGCAATACCGAACTAAATGGGTATGTTTTCATTGGGTTAGTACTAAACTGCTTACGGATATCACGGATCTGCGCCATATCAGTACCGTAATAAATCCACTCTAGCGGGTTCCTGACACACTCTGTGGAAATATTACCGCCATTTAAAATGTACTTAATTTTATATTTAGCTGCGAAGTTATAAAGAGTAGCAACAAAAGCATGATCTTGCGGCACATCTATGTTTGCGACTCCAGCTTTAAAATAAGCCAACTGAAAATCTTTCATCTCTTCCCAGTTGATGACTTCGGTGTATAGATCGAGACCCAGTTTTTCTATCATCACGTTAATATTATTAACCGCAATTTGTGAGTTCCAACCACCATCAACATGGAACACGAGTGGTCGCAAGCCGTATTCTTTTACAGCAACATGCAGTAAATAAGAACTGTCTGCACCACCACTCATGCCAATAATACAATCGAAGTCTCTGTCTTTACCGTCTTCTTTAATTTTCGCAATAACTTTCTTTAACTCTGCGTCACCGCGCTCGTCAGTATGCCAATTCGGTTTGACATTTTGCTCAAAATCCAAGCAATGATCACAAACTCCGTTTTCGTCGAATACTATTTTTGAATCCGTTGTATCCATAACACAACGAGTACAAACCTGAAATTTTCTATTATTCATCTACGTTAGTTTCCGCTTCTAATTCAAAATTTTTTAGTTTTTCCAGTGCCAACCCAAGCAACTCTTCTACTTTTCTCTGGCTACTACTCTCAACATAAACTCGTAATTCTGGCGCATTGCCTGATGGACGGAAGTGCAGAATGTCACTGTCACTGTCACTAAATTGCAAGCGCAACCCATCGGTTTGATCCAAACTTCTCATTTGACGTGAACCTAAGCCTAACTGGGCCAACAACCGTTTCGGTGATTTTGCTGCAGCATCTATAAAATTTTTGCTCCACTGCGTGTCAATATTCTGCAAGCGGTCGCTTGCAGTATAACGTTGTGGTAAAGCGCAGACTAACTGCGACAGCGGCTTTTCGCCAGCTAATGCTAACAAAGCTAAGCCAGGCAGCAATGCATCACGGGTGGGCAGAGCTTTAAGCACTTTATCAGCAATCAAAACGTCAGAACCAAGTAAGAACCCGCCATTAGCCTCGAAACCAGCAACAACACCAGACAGATCAGCAAAAGCAGCAATCACATAAGGCGAACCTATTTTAGTGCGTATGACTTTATCAAACACTCCTGTTTGCTCTATAGCAGTATTACAGCTGACAGGAACGACAAGACTCTGGATAGCAAGCGCTTTGGCACACAGCAAGCCTACTATATCACCGCGCAACCATTGCCCTTGCTCATCGGCAATAAGTGGCCTATCACCGTCTCCGTCGGTAGAGAATATCATGTCAAAGCCGAACTGCGCCGACCAATTCTGAGCTTTTATCTGATCACTGATACTTACCGCTTCGGTATCAATAGGCACAAAGTCGTTTGTTCGCTCTAACGAAATAATCTCTGCGCCGAGCAGGCGAAATACCTTGTGATACAAATCCCGACCCGCACTTGAGTGTTCGTAAATGCCGATACGTTTACCGACTAACATTTGCGGCGGGTAAATGTCGATATAACGTTTGATGTAATTATCAGTTGCCGCCGTATTTTCCAGAGGAAAAAAAGGCATAAAAGGGGTTAATAGTTCAGCTACGCCAAGAATTGCTTGCTCATCATCTTTATTAATTTCCCCATCAGGTCGATAAAACTTTAAGCCATTACGTTCAAAGGGTATATGACTGCCCGTAACCATCAGCGCTGGTACTTTGTCTTGCATAGCCTGATAAGCAAGCGCCGGAGTAGGCAGAACTCCATAATAGTCAACAGCAATGCCCAGAGCTTGAATGGCGCCGGCACATGCTGACGCCATTTGCCCGCTACTAGGTCTATTATCTATACCCAGAGCAACACGATCAAAACTAAAATTTCTCAGCATGACTTTTACAAAACTCTGGGCAAAAGCTGCACAGACTTCATCTGTAAAATCGGCTACCAGACCGCGGGCTCCACTAGTACCAAATGCAATATTACTATTGGTAATAAGCTGATCTAACAACTTCAATGACATGTTTTATACCCTGCCGTAACGGTCAGAAAACCGAACAATGTCATCTTCGCCCAGATAAGAGCCCGATTGTACTTCAATAAGCTCTAATGGGATCTTTCCTGGATTTTCCAGTGCATGAACAGCTCCCAAAGGGATATAAACAGATTGGTTCTCGCTCAATAGCCTTTCTTTGCCATCGACCGTAACATTTGCAGTTCCAGACACAACGATCCAATGCTCAGCGCGATGGTGATGCATCTGAATAGATAATTTTTCACCAGGTTTAACGGTAATACGTTTTACCTGATAGCGCTCGCCATTGTCGATAGAATCATACTTGCCCCAAGGCCGATATACTTCGCGATGAATTCTATGTTCAGTGCGGCCTGCAGCTTTTAGTCGCTGCACCACTGTTTTGATGTCCTGCACTTTATCCTTAGCAGCGACCAGCACAGCGTCTTTAGTTTGAACTACGACGACATCTTGCAAACCAACAGTAGCGACTAAGCCTGTTTCGGCATACACATAATTATTTTGGCTGCCGACATTCAACACATCACCACTACAGACATTACCATCGACATCTTTGCAGCTAATATCCCAAAGAGATGACCAACTGCCGACATCACTCCACCCAGCATCCAAAGGTACTACTACTGCGGCCGAAGTCTTTTCCATTACTGCATAATCTACCGAGTCGTCAGGACAGGCCACAAAGGCCTCTTTATTAACTCTGATAAAATCCAAATCAGGGTTAACCTCTGCCATCGCAAGCTCACAGGCAGCATAAATATCTGGTCTATATTGTTTAAGCTCCGCCAGATAACGACTCGCTTTAAACATAAACATGCCACTATTCCAGTAATAATCACCGCTGGCGAAATACTGCTCCGCTGTTGATGCATCGGGCTTTTCGACAAAACGCCTAACCGTAAAAGCATCCCCTGTAGCCTCACCACAGCAAATATAACCATAACCAGTTTCTGCATGAGTTGGAACTATACCGAAGGTCACAAGTTTATCTTGCTTTGCCAGTTGTTGGGCTTTACTTACCGCAAGCTCAAATGCTTCTATATTCAAAATCATATGATCAGCAGCTAAAACTAAAAGAAGCGGATCATGATCTTTGATAACAGCAGCCATAGCTGCCAGCGCAATAGCCGGTGCTGTATTACGCCCAACGGGTTCTAAAATGATGTTATGGTCTAGCTGTTTAACTTGTCTTAGTTGCTCCGCAGCAATAAAGCGGTGTTCTTCGTTACATATAACCAAAGGAGCTGCTGCGTCTAAGTTCTGCAAACGCTTAACCGTAGCTTGAAGCATGGTGTCTTCACCGTTTAGTTTTAAGAACTGCTTCGGCATCAAATCGCGTGACATAGGCCATAAACGGCTGCCTGTACCGCCTGCCATTATTACTGGAAGAATCATATTTTTAAACCTTTAAGCATCAAGCATCCATGAGAGCGTGTCTTTTATTGTATATCTATTGCAACGTTTTAACGTAGAAAAAAGAAGATCAGGCTCCCCTCCCAATCTTTGTATTTCCCCAAGCCTTATCAAATCTGGATTTTGCTCTATAGCAATAGTCCTGCCAGATATCTGCTGGCAAAAAGAGATCACCTCTCGCAACGAATAAAGATTACCATTACAGATATTGTAAATCTGACCTTGCTGTCCTAATGTCATCAAGCTAATGTAACTGTCAACAAAATCTCTCACATCCCCAAACTCTCTAAAAACATCAACATTGCCAAGTTGAATTGTCTGTTGTGCTGTTTTAAAGTGATGGACTATCTTTGGTATAACAAAATTAAGCGACTGCCCCACTCCAGTGAAATTGAAAGGCCGGGTAATAATTATTGGCAGGTGATTCATCCATAACCTGCAAACCATTTCCATTGCCAGCTTGCTGATACCATAATCATTTGATGGCATAGGGGAGACCTTTTCATTAATCATCTCCACTTCAACATTCCCGTAAACCGCAGCACTGCTCGTTATAAGAACCTTAGTAACATTAGGCACTGTAAGTGCAATAGCATCTAAAAGATTTCTGGTACCCACCACATTCACCAGATAAAAACTGTCTATGTTTTTATTTGCTACAAATGATGACGCAGCAAGATGAACCACGTACTCGGGGTTAAATCGCTTCAATTCAGAGGCCAAACCATCCTTATCTGCAAGATTTGTCGAAGAGGCAAACACCTCAGCACCAAGCCTTTTTAAACTTGCAGTCAAGTGGGAACCAGAAAACCCCTTTGCGCCCGTTACATAAACTCTCATAAATAAGCCTTAGAAAGAGTTACCATTCTCGTTGCGAACTAAATCTGCAGCTACCATTTCACGGCATAAATCTTCTAAAGATGTTTGCGGAACCCAACCAAGCTCATTGGCTGCGTGAGTTGCATCGCCAATTAACAACTCAACTTCAGCAGGGCGGAAAAACTTCGGATTTATCTTGACCACCACTTCCCCGCTTTGCTGAGAAATGCCGACTTCGTCAATATCACTACCACTCCAACTAATATCAATTCCTGCAGCTTTAAAAGCAAGTGTAACGAAATCCCGCACTGTTACAGTACGGTTAGTGGCTAACACATATACACCAGGAGTGTCCTGTTGCAACATTTTCCACATGCCCTCAACATAATCTCTCGCATGTCCCCAATCTCGCTTCGCATCCAAATTTCCTAATTCAATGTGTTGAGCAAGACCAAGTTTGACTTTCGCAACACCGTCGGTAATTTTTCTGGTGACAAATTCAAGCCCACGAAGCGGCGACTCGTGGTTAAACAAGATGCCACTGGTTGCAAATATGTTATAGGACTCGCAATAATTAATTACCATCCAATGCGCATAAAGTTTAGCAACCCCATAAGGGCTTCTTGGATAAAATGGTGTACTCTCTTTCTGTGGGATTTCCTGCACTTTACCAAACATTTCTGACGTCGACGCCTGATAAAACTTGGTATCCGGTTTAACTATTCTAATTGCCTCCAATAGATTCACCGGACCAATACCAGTTATTTCGGCGGTTGTGATAGGTTGATCAAAGGATACTCCGACAAAACTTTGCGCGGCTAAATTATATACTTCCTTTGGTTGGACATTTTGAATCAACCGAATACAACAGGATAAATCAGTAAGATCAAACTCCACTAACTCCAACATTGGGTGATCAAGAACGGCTAGCTCTTTTAAGCGCCAGAAATTAACAGAAGATGTCCTGCGATAAGTTCCATAAACTTTATAGCCTTTCTCTAAAAGACTTTTTGCCAGGTAAGCACCATCTTGACCACTCACTCCAGTAATAATTGCAATGTTCATCAAACCTCCAAAATTTAACTGTGCATATCCAGTAGTCTACGCTCATAAACATCCCAGGAATTTTCCTTGGCTTTTGAGCATGGAAAACTAAATTCCATATTTTTAATACCGGCTTCTAACTTGAAACAAATATTTCCTATTGAGTCATCAGACTCCACGACAATACCTATACCATTGTCCTCTACGAACTTTGAAACCAAAACCTGCCTGTTAATAACGAGTGGGGTTCTGTTTTGGAAAGCATCATAAATTTTATTAGGACTTGCATAAATATTGTTGTAGTTATTCACCGGATAAATACATATTACGTAATCGGCGTTCCTCGCAACAAACTTGTTGGCTTCGTTCTGTTTAAGGACGCCAAGGTAGTTAACCCGATCGTGTTTCATTAAACTTTCACTGTATTCGTCTGCACACCAACCGGCAGCATAACAAATAAACCTTGGAGAGCACTCTAGTAAATCCCTGACCAATCTGGCTCCCCGACTCTCTGCTATACTACCGAACAATGCCAGTCGAATAGATTCGCTAGGCTCTTTTTTTGTGGCGTATATATCTTCGTCGAAGAATGGGACGTTTGGAAGAACTTTTGCTTTAGATTTTACAAAATCAGGCAAAAGCTCGAATCTAGACTCATCAGTTACAATAATAACGCCAGGGTATTTGTAGGTATACAACTTACCCAACAACCACTGATTTTTAGGTTTATTTCTTTTTAAAAATATTGAATCAAAAATATCAAGAACGACATGCAAACCAAGTAAAAATGGCTGGACAATAATAAAAAGCTGTTCATCAACCACGTGAACCGACTGAAATTTATTTCGCAACCTTAAGCTCAATATCTTTAGACAAAGAAGCGCTAGTGAAACAGGGCCTCTTAGCTTACCAGGTACCAAAAAGAACTTTCTGCAGAATTCTTTGCAGAAAGACATCTCGCTATCCTCGCCGATGCCGACGTAAAACACATCAAACTCTTTACTGAGTGATTTAACCTCTTTTGATACTCTCATATCAGAGCCGTTATTACCACACACATAAAGTAGCTTAGGTCTCATTCACAATGTTCCTGTTAAAAAGTATGATGAATATTGAAGACATTACCGTAGCAAAGGTGTGAGCTACACACACCAATGAAGCAAAAACTACTACAGAAACATCACCAACCAATAAAAGTATAATAAAAAGTAGCAGAGCAAAGAAAACCTGTATATTTCTATAGGTGTTATCCAAATGCAATTTCAAATAAATCATTCTTACCAATGAGTCAACACTAATCACCAAAAAGTATAAAGCAAATATCTTAATCAGATACTGCGAGCCAGAATACTTTTCGCCAACAATCAAAAGAAATAAGTCCGCACCAAAACAAAATACAAAGACAGAAAACAACAACATCGGGGCAAAAGCATGGTAAAAATATAACTTGATTAAAGCACCGTAACTGCTAAGCACATTCTCAATATTCGAAATTTTCGGTCTAAAAACTCTTTCAATTTGCGTTTGAAATAACGTACCCAACATAACAAACTGCCAAGCAGCAGAATACAGCGCCAACATTTCGTAGTCACTATTGTGCTCTAGGATTAGGCGGCTAAATCCACCATAAGAAAATAGAGCTAAAGTTGCGAGCATCATACTACTATTTTCTTTTACAATCTTCAATGGCATAACAAAGCTAACAAATTGCCATCTAAAAGAAAGATTCAAATCGAGAAATTGATAAACGAAGCTCAACAACGATACGACGATCAAAACAAAGAAAAGAATAAGTAAATTTGGCTCAACAAAATTAAAGATTAAAAAAACTAATAGTGAATATAGCAAGCGTTCAGCTAAAAAAATCAAGGCATACTTAAAGTTGCGGGACCGAGCCTCGTAACCATATGAAATACTCAAGGAAGGAAGGCAAAAGGCGACAAAGCCAATGATAAAGGTATAATCATAAAAAAAAGATAGTATCGACGCGCCGACAACAAGCATTGCAACGCGAAAAAAAACAACCTCAGTGATTACATCGATATTTTCGCTTCTTTTAAAAAAATTCCGTGTAGTTGTCTGATCTGTAGCATAAACCATCAATATTGAATAAAAAGAGGAAAAGACCAAGACATAGCTGTAATAACCAAAGACTTTTAAATTAAATGCCTTCATCAGATAGACAGTTAAAACATAAGAAGACGCAGATGCAACGATATTAATGGCGGATAAACTTAGACTAGACCTTAACATTTGCATACTCTACAGTTCTTGGAGTCTTTTTCGTATAGACACTCTCCAACATTATAAATATAAAAATCATGCCGGCAGTACTAAAAAACGCACAGAAAACCAACACGATGCAAAAGAGAGGCATAAAAGATTCATCGCGCTTTTCAGATAGCTTATAATATTTGTAAGTGAGCCAAAAGAATAACAAGGCAAGAGGCGCAAGACCTATCCGATAACCAACATCAGACCAGATATCATGGAAATTATAAAACCTTCTACTTGCTAGCTCATTTTCAGAGAAAGCAGTATCGTCTTTCCCTACAAAATCAAAAATGTTTTTATTATCAAAAAATGATGCACCAAATCCATTGCCAAAAAAGATATTGAAAATGGACGCTTCCCCTATCACCATCATCTCTCCATGTCTAACTGGATCAAGCGCTCTTAAAACACTTGAAAAATCACCTGTAGAATCAGAAGTAAAAACAAGCAGCATAGCGGTCACTTTATAGGCAGCCAATTTATCTTCCTCAACCTGTATAAAGTTAGCAGAAAATACAATAGAAACAACTAAAGAAAAACCTATCAGCAGACTTCTATAAAAACGTTTAACGATATAAAAAAGCACGATAATGAGCAAAACAATTAAGAATGAAAGAATAATCATCCTTGTAACGTAAAAAACGAGAATCTGTATAGTAAAAGGAATAAGTATTAGAGACAAAAAAAACTTACGCTTGCATACTGCATACAAACATGGGTAAACAATTATTGATTTTATTGAGTTATAACTTAAATAACCTTTTGTAATATCAAAAACTAGATGTAAATTTATAAGCTCCCCGAATATAATCCCAAGTGTTAGTGGAAAAATAACAGCGTGCAAATAAAGTGACATTCTTCTGTCTTTAGATTTGAATACAAATACTAGAAAAACCAAGGAGAACATTATAACGTTGTGTACTACTGCCCCTAAAACCACATTTTCATAATTGTGCAAAGTAAGCATTAGAACCAATGAAAGCCAACCTATGTAAAGTACCAGGCCGTTTTTTGATAGTCTTTTCTTGTTATAGAAAAAGGAAAGCAAACAAAGAGCGTATGAAGAATACCTTATTAAGGAAGGTGTTTCATTATAAATATCGCCACCGTTGTCTACACCACTTAACAAGCTAATTAAACTAAAAATAGCAAAAAGAGATTTATTTTTTAAAATTAAAAAAATAATAGCCAACAATATAAAAACAAGAGGAATAACATGATATATCTCAGCAAGAAAAAATCGCTGTACAGAGATAAAACCAGCTACAAATGAAATAAATGTAACAAGAGATGATTTACTGAGAATCATTTAGGCGCAACACGAAAGAGTTTAATTCTGTTCTAATCACATGATTGTAACTTTCGATATCAACGTAGACGTTCGTAAATTCTAAATCAATACTAAGCTCAGATTCATGAATTACATTCTTAGGAAAATGTTCTATTGCAAAATCATAGAGTTCGCCCGATGGCAAAATGACTTGTTTACCCAAAGATATGGCATCGAGCAAAGGCCCTGAAACTCTGTGACTATTTTTCATTGGTATATAAACTGCCAAAGCCCCTGACACACTTCCAACATAATCATCAAAAAATGCCTTACATACAACATTATTCAAAGCATAAGAATTGTTAGATTTAAGCAAGAAATTTAATTCTGGATTTTTAGTAGCGACAGAAATAATTTTAGCCTCATCTGAACTTGCACTGGGGCAAAAAACATAATTTGACAAGGGCACTTTCATGTCAACATTTTTGGCAAGATCAGGAAGGGGTAATTTAGTAAGAAGCACATTACAGCCTAGCTGTTCATATATTTTGCAAACAGAAGGCATAAAACAAATGCGCCCAACATTTGAACTTAGTTTCTGTAAAAGTTTCTTAGTCGGGCTTGTTGGTACAGTATTATGCTCACACACAATAACGTTTATTCCCGCAATTTTTGCATATAATGCAATCACAGGAAGCGATAGTATGTCGTAAGACAAGAGTAAATAGGTGTCTATCTTACTACTTTTTGTTGCTTTAAAGATTCTATATATTGCCATGAGAAAACCGACAGCATGACTTAGACGACCTTTAAAAACAAATGAGTCACCAAAATACTTAATCTTATCCATGTTGTAGCTGGATTTGAGAGATTCTCCAATAAAAATATCTGTTATTGAACCATTTAGGTAGTCAAGTATCTGTTTATTGAAGTCAACATGGCCTTTAGGAGATACACCCTCAATAACTACGATCCTTTTAGACACTTACCAAACTCCCTTACTGTCGACAATAATTCCTTGTACAGGCTTGGTAAGTTTAAACTCGCGGTGATCAACAAGCATGATGTGAATATCAGCGTCATGAAGTGCTTTATCAGTACTTACTAGTTTTGACTCTGTTAAATTTAACGGCAATTCGTCTATATTCGGTTCAACTAGTAATACATCGCCACTATGCATAGCAATTATACGTTGAGCAATCGACAACGCTGGGCTTTCTCTTAAGTCATCAATATCCGGCTTAAACGCTAAACCATAGCATGCAATGGTAATATCTTTAGCCGTTTTATCAGAGTGAGTCTGTAAAAAGTCTGCGATGGCAAGTTTGACTTTCTCAATAATCCAATCTGGTTTACTGTCATTAACTTCACGTGCAGTACGAATTAATCTCGCTTGCTCCGGGGTTTTACTAACAATAAACCAAGGATCTACTGCAATACAATGACCGCCAACACCAGGGCCTGGCTGTAGTATATTTACCCTAGGGTGGCGATTGGCAAGTTTTATCAGCTCCCAAACATTAATATCTAGCTTATCGCAAATCATCGACAACTCATTAGCAAAGGCAATGTTGACGTCACGAAAACTATTTTCGGTCAATTTAGCCATTTCTGCCGTGCGAGCATTAGTTACTACACATTCACCTTGTACAAAGGTTTTGTAAAGTTCTACTGCGTACGCAGAACATTTGGCTGTCATTCCACCAATGACGCGGTCATTCTCAACCAGTTCGCGCATTACGTGTCCAGGTAAGACACGCTCAGGGCAATGGGCCACACGAATATCAGAGCTTTCACCATGAGTCTGCGGAAAAGTAAGATCAGGGCGCTCAACGGCCAACCAATCTGCCATCTGCTCAGTAGCACCAACAGGTGAAGTAGACTCCAGAATTACAAGATTGCCCTTTTGCAGCACCGGCGCTATGGCTTTACTTGCTGCTTTAATGTAGCTTAAATCAGGTTCGTGATTATCGCCTTTAAAAGGAGTAGGTACAGCAACAATAAAAGCATCGGATGCCTCAGCTTTGGTTGTCGCCTTTAAATAGCCTTTAGTTACAGCAGCGTGCACCGCAATGTCTAAATCAGGCTCAATAATGTGAATTTTCCCCTGATTAATGATATCTACTGCTTTTTGATTAACATCGACACCTATTACTTTAATTTTTTTTGAGGCAAAAACTGCAGCAGTAGGCAGTCCAATGTAACCCAAACCGATAACTGATAAGGATGAAAATTTCATTAATTAATTACCTTGAAAAAGCGTATCTAGAATTCGTTGGCAGGCCTTGCCATCACCATAAGGGTTGTGTGCACGACTCATATTTTCATAGGCTAAGGAATCAGTAAGCAGGCTACTGACTTCAGAGACAATTGTTTTCACGTCGGTACCGACCAGCTTTACTGTGCCAGCCAAAACTGCTTCAGGCCGCTCTGTAGTGTCACGCATTACAAGCACAGGCTTACCAAGTGATGGGGCTTCCTCTTGAATACCACCGGAATCTGTCAGAATAATATGTGAGCGCATCATCAGATATACAAAAGGTAAGTAATCTTGTGGTTCGATCAGAAATACATTGCTAAAACTTGCCAGTAAACGATTTACCGGTTGCTGCACATTAGGATTCATATGCACCGGGTAGACAATTTGTAGCTCAGGAAATGCAGTGGCTAACTGTTTTAATGCTTCACAAATACGCTCAAAACCACCACCGAAACTCTCCCGACGATGCCCTGTAACTAACAATACTTTCTTAGTGCAGTCTAAAAACGGATAACGTGAGGCTAATTCCGTACTAAGGTCTTCATTTGTCTCAATTTTCTGTTTCACCATTAATAAAGCATCAATAACGGTGTTGCCAGTAATACTAATACTGTTAGCTACCACGTTTTCGTTTATCAGGTTTTGTTTAGAGGTTTCAGTTGGTGCGAAGTGGTACGAACATAACGCACCAGTTAGTTTACGATTACCTTCTTCTGGCCATGGGCTATAAATATTCCCTGTACGTAAGCCTGCTTCTACATGCCCCACCTTAATTTGTTGGTAATAAGCGGCTAAAGATGCCGACAGTGTGGTGGCAGTATCGCCATGTACTAACACGATGTCAGGTTTAAAATCCGCAAGCACTGGCTGCAAACCTTTTAAAATACCTGTAGTTACATCTGTAAGACTTTGTCCGGGCTGCATTATGTTTAGATCATAATCGGGAGCTATTTCAAACAACGATAGAACCTGATCTAACATCTGGCGATGCTGCGCGGTTACACATACTTTTGCTTCAAAACGTGTATCTGCTGCAAGCGCATGAACCAGAGGAGCCATTTTTATTGCTTCCGGACGGGTCCCAAAAACTGTTAATACTTTCATGTAATTTATTTCTTATTGGAAAAATAACGCACTAAAACAAACATTATGCTGAGCAGAGAACCCAGTATAAACGCCAAAATAACAATTAATGCCCGTGCCGGTTTAGCTTTTTTTTCTGCTACTACGGCAGGATCAACCGTTTTAAAAACATATTCATCACGCACATTCGCCAGCATAACCGTCTTGGTCTGCTCTTCAATGAGCGAGTAAAGCATGGTACGTACATCAGCGATGTTTGTTTGTTTAATCTGATGGTTTAAGTACTCAATGCTGCGTTGTGCTTCAGTAAGCTCGCGTTGCCGCATTTCTTCGTTAATCGCTTTTACCAACTCGTCGACCCAAGTTTTTACTAAATAAGGTGAGTAGTGCTCCATACTTATTTTTACCATACCGCTGGTTTTATCCTGCGATATAGCAAACAGCTTTAGCATTTCTTCGTGCACTTCAAGCAGGCTGGGCTTGGGCTGAAAAGGTGGTTTTACATCGCGAGTCCACTCTTTGGTGTTACTGTCATATACATCAGTATCTAATACCAAACTGTTATCACCGCGGTTCCAGCCTTCAGCGGCCATAATTGGAATAAACAAATCATGCTTTTCGATAAAACGGCCTAAAAACTCACGTGATTTTATAATTTCAATAGCTAAACCTGTCTTATCAGAACCGCCTGCTCCCCCTAAATTTACACCAGCAAGCGCAGCCAACCCACCTAACTGACCAGGTATCTTCAGCCCTGAATTTTCAGCTATAGGTGCCAATAAAGCTTCACTTTTGTATACATTAGGAATGTACAAAGCGTAAAGTACAGAGACGACAACGAACACTGTAGTTACCGCGCAGACTATCCACTTGCCAGCCCAGATCGCTGAACATAACTCGCGCAAATCTATTTCATCATCTGTTCCAACTAAGGTTGGAGCCGTTTGGTTTTTATTATTCATAGTGCTGCTAGTTGTTATCATAAACTCTTAATTTAGTTAGGTTATCGCCCTCGGGTTAAAACGCCCAAAAGCTGCAGTTATTTCCCATGCCTCAAACCAAGTCAAAAAAACTGGTTTCCGTGTGTAAAGCTCAACCAAATCTTCATATACGGCGAGCAAAGCGCAAACTCCCTAAAATGCTTCAGCTATTTTAGCAAGGGGCTTAGTGCCGCAAAATACTCTGCCAAGTAATTGTAATAGTGCTTCAGAACGCTGCTCTGCTTGCGGTAATTGACACACTGTGGCCCCAGCTCAAAAGGCCCGCCAAAACGAATAAAATCAGCACTCCATTTAGCGCATTTCACCAAACTAAACAACATCTGCTCTTCTTTCATGTTTACAAATAGGTGACGAGGAAACAATATCTCAGATGCCTTGACGCGTTTTCCTTCTGTAATCTTTTCTTTTTGACATGAAAGAAAAAGCACCTTGAAACATTGACTATCTAACTGTAAACAAGCTTTTTGCTTAAGCATAGTGTTCACGACAAACCACATTTTCAATTATCAGCCTTAGAACGAGTTTATCGCAGCCAGTGCAATAGCAGACTGATAAAAGATCTGCGTAACAGTAGCCCAAAGCCCTAAACTATCTTTATATTCGGTATCAACAGGTACAATAATGGCATCGCCTGGTTCTAGCTGGGCGCCTTTCACTGCAAACCAGCCTTTTGCTGACGGCATAACAACAGAACCATTAGCTTTAATGACATAAATCCGCTCTTCATCAGCACGTTTACGTAAGCCACCAGCAAGATTCAGATAATCTTCGACTGTCATATTGTCTTTAAATCTGTGGCTACTGGCATGCTGAACTTCACCCACAACTGAAACTGTGTAGTCTGTTCGGGGGATATAAAACAAATCACCGTCTTCCACAGGTATATCAGCAGTGATGTCACCGGCTAAAATTGCGGGGACATCAAGCACCAAGCGACCTATCGGAGGTTGTTTCTCTAACTGGTCTATCATTAACAAAGCATCTGCAGGCGACGTTTGAATACTTGACTCAGATAAACTTTTTGTTGCTATGTCTGCACGCAATTGTTCAGTCAGTTTTTTAAGTTGTAGGCGCTCACGCTCTTTTACGCTTTCACGTGTATAAACCACGCCTTGCATGAAGGCACTGCGGCTTAAGCCACCGGCTCGTTCAATTACGTCGGATAACATTTCACCACGCTGAATCGTATAACGGCCTGGAAATTTTACTTCGCCGCGAATTTCAATAGCACGTTCTATATTCCAATCAGGAATTGGGAAAATGCTTAATCTGTCACGACTTTGTAGTGAAAAAACCTCGCTGCCACTGAAGGCTGTTTCAAGATTGACAGCTATATTTCTTACTTCGATAGCATTGCTGTTGCTGTTAATACCCTCAGCACGGGTTAGCTCAGCACGGCCTAAATAAGCAGATTCTGTCAAACCACTGGCCGCTGTTATTAAGTGTTTTAAATTAGCACCTTCAACCAGCGGATACTCACCAGGAACTTTAACTTCACCACTTACACGCACCAATAAAGGTGAAGCTCCGTTACGGGCCTGCATTTTAAGTTTTTCGATAAGCGGGTACATTAATTCTGTGCGGTTAAAGCTTGCAGATAGATTTAACAATTCTTTTTCATAATAAAGTTTTAACATCACTTGCTGCATAATATCTGGTAAGGCACTTTCGCCAATGCTTCCCCCTACTTCCGCTTGGTCAGACATAGTCCGTCTAGGCTGACTGCTGTGAAGCTGAGAATCGACAATCTTTTGTCCTGCGATTGAATATGTTGCTTCTAATGAAGCACGACGGGAAATACGATTTTCATTTTCCCTGATCAAGTTGTTAAAACCTACACTGGATAAGTCTTCACTGGCTGCCCAACGCATTTCATCGCTGGAGTTATATCTTTTTTGTACTTCTTTACGCAGGTAGTCGTTTAACGCAGTTCTGTTAACGGCTTGCTCGGCATAGTTAAAAACTAAGATTAAATCACGCGGCTTTAACTCTATATTATCAGCGCTTTGCGGCTGATTTACTGCATTAGCTAAAGCAAACTGCAGTACTTTCACATCGCCAGCATCGTTAGTTTCACGTACTACCAGTGCATAATCTAAGTCAGCAGTCATATGCAAATCGGCCCAAAAGGATTTAATCAAGTCGTTGATTCTTAAACCTTGCTGCCATGAATACTGGCCAGGGCGCACTACGGCACCCACTAAAGTCACCTGATGTTCGATACGAGGAGAAGTTGCTGAGACTCTTAATACATCACCGTCTCGCAAAGACATTTGTTTATTCACAGCATTGGTCAGATCAAGATTTAACAAATTACGTAAGTTATTGCTGTCAAAACGTTCTAACACCACAGACTGCGGATAAGCACCAGCTTTGGTGCCACCAACCATTGATAATAAGTTGTCTATAGTTTCGCCAGATTTTATTTCATAAATAGCAGGACGTTTTACTTCACCTGTTGCTTCAACTGTGGCTTTTAGTGGTGCAACAAAAACAACATCACCATGCTTCAGTTGAATATCACCGCTGTTGTCACCACGCAATAACAGGTTATATAGATCAAAACGAGCTACAGTTTCACCATTACGTTTTACCTGAATGTCTCGCAAGCTACCGATTTCCGACACGCCACCAGCTACATACAAAGCCTGAGTTACATTAGTTAAAGCGGAAACAGCGAACATACCTGGTGTTTTTGCTTCACCAGCTACAAAAATATTGATGGTGCGTAATTTGCCCATAGTAACGACTGCGTCAACACCTATCATGGCTTCGCGCACTTTGTTAACAATGAGGTCGGAAGCCTGAGCAACAGTTAGACCATTGACATTAACAGGGCCTATTTCAGGCAAACTTATTGTGCCAGTGCGGCTTACTTTTAATTCTTCACTGCTGTTTTGTTTGCCAAATAATTGCAGTAACACAATATCATCTGGGCCTAAGCGGTAGTTTTCAGCAACAGGAGCATTATCTATAGGAGCAAAGGTACTGACTTGCGAGTCAAACATAGCCATACCAAAGCGTTCAGGCTTTTGCCCGTAATCAACCGATGGTTTGTCTGAGTTCAGAAGCGATTGCTCTCTGATAGCGGTTTGTTGCTTTGGAATCAAAACTTCAGGTTCAGCCTGAGCAGAAGTACTGTTTGCGCCAGCACCTGTTGGCAACTCGATACCATATTGCTTAGCTAAACGCTGTTGCTCAGCAGGAGACAAGTTTTGGAACTGCGCTATCATGGCTGGTGACGGTGTCACGGCAGACACGTGCAATGCGGCAAACAATGCGGCAAATACAGTGATTTTTACAAATTTCAGCACCCTACAACTCCAGATTTTATATAGTTAGATCCAGCAAAAAAACTTCGTCTAGTTTACCTGCTTTAGCTGTATTTCCAAGCAAAAACTGGCTTGAACACAGCGAGAAACTATGATTATTAACTTTTTAATTACAAGTAGTAAGTGCATTTACCCGCAAACAGTTTCTTTTAAATACACAAATTAATACAAACGGCGTAAAGCAGAGTTAAAGCAGAAAGTTTTTCTGCACATCCTGATGCTAGTTGTCCTTTAAGGCTTTTCACTAAAAACCGGGCGGGACTTTAGCTAATTCCGTCGTTTTTGTCTATCGCAAATTTGTTTATTTGATGCCAGCGGTGAGGCGCTATTGAATAACTCACCGCCAGATTGCCGTTAAAGCTGCAGCTTAAAAACTGGCTTTAATAGCCTCAATAATACGTGTACAAGCTTTGCCGTCACCATAAGGGTTGTGGGCGAAACTCATTTGCTCATAGTAGGCTTTGTCGGTTAACAAGCGGCTGACTTCGCGTACTATCACATCAGCATCTGTTCCAACTAATTTGACTGTACCAGCAGCAACTGCTTCAGGGCGTTCTGTGGTGTCGCGCATCACCAATACAGGTTTACCTAAAGATGGGGCTTCTTCCTGAATACCACCAGAGTCGGTTAACACCACTGTGCTTCGGCTCATCAGGTAGACAAAAGGCAGATAATCCTGAGGTTCTATCAGGTGCACGTTGGAGGTGTCACTTAATAAACGGAATACAGGTTCACGCACGTTAGGGTTTAAATGCACAGGGTAAACAACATCTGTGTCTGGGAATTGCTGAGCAATTTGTTTTAAACCGGCACAAATTTGTTCAAAACCATCACCAAAGCTTTCGCGTCTGTGGCCTGTAACCAATACTAAACGACGACCATTTAAGCCATAAGGGAACTGCTGCTCAAAGTTTTTAGTTAAATTGGCATCAGCATCAATTTTTGCGACTACCTGATGCAAAGCGTCAATGACAGTATTGCCTGTGACCACTATGCCTGCGGCATCGATATTTTCGTTTAGCAGGTTTTGTTTTGAGGTATCTGTTGGTGCGAAATGCAGTTTAGTTAAAGCGCCCGTTAACTTACGGTTGGCTTCTTCTGGCCATGGGCTGTAAATATTGCCGGTGCGAAGCCCAGCCTCTACATGTCCAACAGAGGTTTTTTCATAATAACAGGCTAAAGCCGCAGCAAAAGTGGTACTGGTATCACCGTGTACCAACACTATATCGGGTTTGAAATCGCGCAATACAGGTTTGATGTTCAACAAAATACTGGTGGTGACATCATACAGATCTTGCCCTGCTTTCATGATGGCCAGATCGTAGTCCGGCACTATGTTAAACAGCTTCAGCACCTGATCGAGCATTTCTCTATGTTGGCCAGTCACACAAACTTTGCTTTCAATACCAGAGGTTTCTTTTAATAAGTTAACTAAAGGCGCCATTTTGATGGCTTCTGGTCTGGTACCAAACACACTCAATACTTTGATCATAGAAATGTCCATGTGAATAAAACTGCTGAAATGGTATCAGAATTTATGCGATGGCGGCAGAGTAAAGTGCACTAGCTGAACAGAAACTTAAACTATCCAATCACTACGTTATGGCCTTTCGCTTCAAGCAGTCGTTTCAGCTCCAGTTTGGCGTTACTGTCACCATGCACCAAACGGATTTGCTCCGGAGCTTTATGCATCTGCCCGACAAAATGCAACAAGTCCTGCTGGTCGGCATGGGCAGAATAACCACTAAGTTGTAGCACTTCAGCACGTATTGCGTAGTCCTCACCATCGAGCTGCAGATAGCCCCCTGTTTTTGCATACTTAAGTAATGCAGCCCCAGGCGTACCACGCGCCTGATAACCGATAAACAAGATTTGATGACGTGCAGAACTTAATAAAGCTTTCAGGTAATTAACTACTCTGCCACCGGCACACATACCGCTGGCAGCTATTACTATCGCTGGCCTGCCAGTATCAGCTAAATGCTGTACTACCTTTTGGTGATCATCATGATCTTTGACGGTCAGCAGCTGTTCAAACTGCAATGGGTGTCGCCCACTTTGTAGCTTTTGCCTGGCCTCGTCATCCCAATGCTCTTTTAACTCTTTGTACACCGCAGTAAAGTCGGCGGCTAAAGGAGAATCAACAATAATATCAAGTTGCTCCCATTTCAGACTTTTATGAATAGCCTGGCCTTGCATGCGGTGAACTATATCTTCCAACTCGTATAGTAATTCCTGAGTGCGACCAATACTAAATGCCGGGATCAGCACTGTGCCGTTGTCGAGCAACGCTTTTTCCAGTACTTGTTGTAAACGCTGCTGGCGGTTTTTGCGATCTTCGTGGTTTTTATCGCCATAAGTGCTTTCAAGCACTAACAGATCAGCATCTTCAAGTGGCGTTGGATCTGGCAATAATGGTGTATCACGAGCCCCCAAATCGCCGGAAAAAACAGCTTTGTATCTACCTTGTTGTGTATCCGGATCTACAGACGGGATTTGATGGCAAATTTCTACGTAAGCAGAACCTAAAATATGGCCTGCATTCTGAAAACGTATCTGCACGCCTGATAAGCTCTGTTCTAATTCATACCACTGGTTATAGTTACAAGGCCGCAGTTGGCGCGAAACGGCCTTCAGAAAGCCACTGATCAGCTTTTCGTCTCTGGTGATGCCCATTTTTAATGCATCTTCCAACACCAGCGGCAGCAGTAAAGCCGATGCTTTGCTGCAATAAATTGAGCCTTTGAAACCTGCGGCTATCAGATAAGGAATACGGCCTGCATGGTCAATATGCACATGAGTAAGCAGCAGCGCCTGAATACCATCCAACGGAAAATTAATCTGAGCACAGTCGGCACCGGCTTTGCCCCTGCCCTGCTCTATGCCCTGAAACAAACCGCAATCAATCAGAACGCTTTGATCGTCGCGAATGAAATATTGATGGCAGGAACCAGTTACACCATCCACAGCGCCATGATGAATAAGTGTTGGAGAATACATAAAGTTTTCCCTACAGGCTTGTCCATAATAAAAAATGCGGGCCGCTCACATTGTGAACTGTTAACCATGTGAGCAGTCCCTACATTTTAGACGCTATAACCTTAGTTACAAACCCGCTGCTGTTTTTTCGTTAGGTTCGACCAAAGTACGTGTGACTGCTTTCGCTTTGCTAAAAGCAAAACTCTTTGATTGTCCAGACACCGAAGTGGCTGGGGTTGCAGTTTCATTCCAATAATCAAATGCAATTTCTTCATAGATATTAATACGAGGGCCAAGGCCATTCACTATGTACCAGGGGGATGTACTGCTATTTCTGCGATCTTCCACCTCAAAGACATAAATGCGGGGCCCTAACATACCATTAGTCGATTTCAGTAATCGCCATTGGCGCTGAACACAGGGCTGAGTCACATCGTCAGAGCACATCCGGCGGTTGATCGACACAATGGATTCATCCTCAGATAGTGCATCTTTTGTCCAGCCTAAAGGCGTATTAAACAACGGTTCAAAGGCTGGAGGTGCCAGGGTTTGGTTTGAAGTGCCCATTTGGAACCCGGAACCGTCTTCCAGCAGTTGCCAGCCAAAATAAGCAGAACCTTCATCCCATAACAGTACCTCGCCATTCCACGAACCTTTCCCCCACTGATTAATAGTGGTTTGCCAGTACATGTCGTCCGGATTGCTTTGATCAAAGTTCTTGAAATCACTGCCATCTAACATCAAGGCATAATCTGCTTCTGCGGCAATTAAATTACCTTCTGCATCATAAGACGAGCTGAAGACCTGCACATCTGTACCTAATTGATCCAGCTTGATCACCTGAACTTTTGAGCCATCGCCAAAGGTGACGACAAAAGTTCCCTGCTCATTGACTTCCCAGACAAAGCTCTTATCTTGCTCCAGTGCTATGCCTGTGCCATCTGCATTGATCTCAAATATATCGGCAAACATGCCGGCATAACCTAAGTCAGGATCTCCTGCATAGTAATAATGTTCAAACACCCATTCTCCGGCCATATCGGCTTTTGCAAATTTAATATCCCCCAGCTTATCTGCATTACGCAGCAGTTGATCAGAGGTTGTTTCCAGAGTGACGCCTTGGGTGGTAATAGTGCCGCCACCAGGCAGTTGCACCGGAGTCAGAATTTCATGGACTGAAGAGGTTATACGATAGGTGTCTGTTTTCTCGCCTTCAATAATTCGTTTCATTGAGGCTCCAGACGGAATGCGCCTGATCTCTACCTGGTTAATGCCAGCATCACGCAATTGGGTAACCTGCTGCTGAGTTAAACCTGCAATACCTACAGCAACATTAGGGTAGGAATAAGGGCCCGTATCTCCGGTGTAAGTTAACTCTATAACCCCCTCCACCAGTTCCCATTCAAACTTGTCGACACCACGACCATAAGTTTCAGCGCCTGTACCGTCTGCGTTAAAATCATACCTGTTACCACCGCGGGATAAGAAGCCTTCAGCAGCCGGAAACACCTCAAAGTAAGTGCTCGCTAAACTGCTTTCATCAACAGGGGGAGTTAACTCTGGATCAGCAATAATGTCCTCTATGGTGGTTGTGATAATACCTGGTGTTATCACTTCAACCGCCGCCACATAATTGTTGTACGCCTGATTATCTGTCAGCAATTCAAGCACATTGGTCACACCTTCTGGCAAAGCAAAAGCGCCACCTTGAGCTATCAGCTGGACTACGGCAGCCGCTTCAATCAGATCATCAGGACTTACGGCTTTCTCCACCAGCGTAAAACTATCCAGATCCGTAGGTACAACACCCGCATTAGCGGCAATAATCAGCGAATACAAAGCCGTAGATACCGCATTAATAGAAACAGTGTTTGGGGTATCCCCTGTCGCCATAGGCGATAAACGAAGCAAACCGGTAAATACAGATGAAAGAGTAGATGCCACAGATGAGGGTAAAACAACCGAAGCATCAGCCGTCAGACTGGGGACAAATTTATAAAACTCCAGACCGCTTACCGTAACAGAGCGGGCTGTGATATTGGCAAACAGGTTGGTTTCATCGTCGTCGGCTTGCAATGGCAGGCTAAAAGTACCATTCGCATTGGCCGTTGTAGTGTAGGTATTCCCTGCCAAAACGCCGCTGATTTGAGCGTTTGCAAAGGATGCATCAGATACAGTGCCAGACAACGTAAATGTGGTCAGAATAGGTGTAATAGTCACTATACCGGCGACTGTAGCTGCTTCACTATCATCGTCCGTCACATTAACGCTGAACGCTAACCCGGTATTTTCTGTCACGCTGGGTGCTGTAAAGCTAACCGCAGCAGTGCCGGCTCCTGTCAGGGTGACTGGTGTACCTGCCGTTTGGGTCCAGTTATAACTGGCAATTTGTCCATCTGTATCAGCAGCAACCGCAGTTAACGTCACTACTGATTTTTCAGCTGCAGTGCCAAAAGCGGCGGTTACTGTGGGTAACACATTATTGGTCACATTGACTGTAACATCTGCGCTTGCCGTCTGATTGCCTTGGTCGGTTACCGTTATACGTAATACAGCAGCCCCGTTTGCATCAACAGCTGGCGCTGTCACTCCCACTGTAGCTGTTGCTGCATTGGTTAAACTAAGAGTTGGACCTGACACTTGGGTCCAGCTGTATGTGATCGTGTCGTCATCGTCAGTTGCTGTAGCGGCAATGCTGGTTGTTCGGTTTTCTTTTAACGAAACCGAAGCAGCAACGGATACTGTGGGTAATTCGTCTTTATCGTCTGATCCACATCCTGCCAAAACAGTGCTAGCAAGGATGCTTAGCATGAGGTTACCTAAGATCTTGTTTTTCATAGTGACTCCTTGCGGGTAATTCCCACGTGAGTCTAGACAACAATAGAGGTTTCGCCAGAAAAGCAGCCGCTTTTCCGATAACAAGAATAAAGGTGATTCAGGCGTAAATAAGAGGCGTTATAAAAAAGCAAAAAGATTAACAAATCACTATGGATGATAACCAATAAATTATTTAGTTTGTTTATGCAGATTAAACAACAGTTCAGCTTCCGCCTGAGGCAGTTCACATTCGAGCATTATTTCATCGAGGCTGGCACCCAAATGAACCATTTTCATCGCTCTGCTGTAAATTTTTGATTCGGGGTCAAACAAGTGCATAGATTTTTGCTGTTCGGCCAATTCAGCCACTTGCTGCATGCCCTGCCCCAGATGACTTTCCAGAGTGAGTACGCGTTGGCCTACACCAATAACTGTGGAACGTAATTCCTCGATATCCTGATGCGAGCGTTTCAGCTGTTGTGCCTGATGCTCTATGTGCTGACGTAACTGATCAAGATTTTGTTGCTGTTGCCAACTGGCCGCAGCATTTTCGTTGACAATAGCCAGCAGTTTTTTGCTTTGACGTGAAGCAACAAACGCCATCACGACAGAAAGCAACAAAATGGCCGCGATCCCCAGCAGCCATATCCATGAAAAGTCAGTCAGAAAATTAGCCATTAAATGCTACGGATCTCTTCCCATTCGTCATCGGACAGTAATTTATTCAGATCCACCAGGATCAGTAATTCGCCGTCACGATTCGACACGCCCTGAATAAACTTGGCACTTTCGTCTGTGCCCACATTTGGCGCTGTATCAATTTCTGATTGTTTCAGGTAAACCACTTCAGCCACGCTGTCGACCATAATGCCAATGACCTGACGCTCTGATTCGATGATCACAATACGGCTATTGTCAGTGACTTCTGAAGGCGGTAAACCAAAACGGGCGCGGGTATCAATCACTGTTACCACGTTGCCACGCAAATTGATAATACCCATCACATAGTCAGGCGCACCAGGGACCGGAGCTATGTCTGTATATCTCAGAACTTCCTGCACCTGCATAACATTAATGCCGTAGGTTTCTTCCTGCAGCTTAAAAGTCACCCATTGCAGCACTAAGTCTGTGACTTCTTTAGTTTTGCCAGATTGTGCTGTTAAATTACTCATGCCTAGCTCCTACCCAGAGGTTAAATTCTTGTATACCCGTCAGACTTGAAGCTGCAGCTTTGTTGACTGCACCCTCTCACCCCAGTCACATAATTTACTATGTTCCTAAGGCCTCACTGGCTTGTCGCCTGCCTGCAACTCCAAGTTAATTGGGTATAATATTCTACTCAGTCTTGACTATTCATGCCCTTTGCCAGTAAGGCGATAAGCGCATCGACATCCAGCAAAGCACACATATGTTCTTTAATTAAACCAGCGAGCCATGGCCTTTTGCCTTCGGTCTCCCGCCACTTTACTTCGTCTTGCTCTAAGGCAATTGTGTTGACCAAAGTATCACAAGCCAGGCCCCAATGGCTATTGCCCAGCATAATAACATATTGATAGTTTAGCTTTTCTGCCAGTCCCTGGTCATATTTTTCTGGCATCACCCAAAGTGCGGTGTCTACCACATTGATTTTTTGCTCGCGGTACAACATCACACCTTTAAGCCATTGTGGCTGGCCTGGCAAAGAACTGATTGGCATCATTTTGTGAATACCGCCCAACGCCTTTAAAGGTAGAGCCACTTTTAAACCTGCCACTGTAAAAAACAGCGCCTGAAAACGGCCTTTTCTATAATCTTTCACTACAGGTGCTGCAGCTTTAACTACAGGAGCAGCCACTTTCACCTGCTCAATAACAGGTGCGACTGGCACAACGACCGGCGCTTTAACAGCAGGGGCTACTACCGGTGCTACGACGGCCGGTTTCGCTACCACTGGAGCTTTAACAGGCGCAATAACCGGAGCGGACACAGGAGCCAGCAGTTCATTCAGTTGCTGCTTTTTTGCTTCCTGAATAGGCGTTTCGACCACGTCATCCGTCAATAAAGCACTTAAATAATGCTTCATGACTTTTTGGCTGGCTTGTAAATCGCTCATCTTAGTTCTCCGGTGCTAACTGCAATAAATAGGTTAGCAGCGTATTGTAAGCAAACACACCCCGCGATTTAGGCGCGAATACAGGAGGTGGAGTCTGAGCCAGACTGGCGTCGCGGAATTTCGTATCGATAGGAATAACAGCTGACCACACCCTTTCCTGATACTGAGCTTTTAGCGCTTTGTAAGCATCCAAAGAGGCTTTGGTTCTTTTGTCGTACATAGTCGGCACTATGGTAAATGCATAATCCTGCGGTGACGAACTGTGCATCAGTTGCATAGTGGCGATCATCCGGTCCAGGCCTTTTAATGCCAGAAACTCAGTTTGCACCGGTATTAAAATACGATCACAAGCCGCCATGGCGTTGACCATCAGCACACCTATCACAGGGGGGCAGTCAATCAGCACATAGTCGTAATCATTTTCTATTTTTTGCAGCGCCTTTTTAAGAATAAGCCCCATGCCCCCTTGCTGACCATGAGAACGGTCTAAGGTAGCCAATGCCATTGAGGTTGGCAGAATATCCAGATTAGGCATACCGCTTGGGCACATAGACTGCAGAATTTCTTCGCTGGTAATGTCTTTGGCACGCAGAAAAATATCGTAGACACTGACTTCCAGCTCTTCAGCATCGATGCCAAAATAGTACGTAAGCGAGCCATGAGGATCGGTATCGATCAGTAAAACGCGATGACCACGCTGTGCAAGCAGAGCGCCTAAGGTGACTGTAGTGGTAGTTTTTCCAACCCCACCCTTTTGATTTGCTATTGTCCAAACAACCAATTTACTGTTCCCGCTCACTAGGTGGTTCTTCTTCGCCTGGTTCAGGCGGTCTGGTCGTGATCCGTATACCACCATGAGGTAAGCGGATCACCCGTATTTTGTTTTGTTCTTGCGCTGTAGCCTCTTCGGCACTTTGCTCTGCTACCTGCTCTGGTACAGTGGGTTCAGGCGTTTCAACCACTACTGGCTCGTATGCATATTTAGATAAAGCTATAACTACCTTACGATTTTGGCTGCGCCCTTCTGCTGTCGCATTCTCTGCAAAAGGGGAATACTGCCCGTAACCTTCAATAGCCATGCGCTGTGGTGCTACACCTAATTGTTCCAGTAACCGGACTATAGATGCTGCCCGTGCTACAGACAATTCCCAGTTCGATGGAAATTGTTCGGTACGGATAGGCACTGAATCAGTATAACCCCGCACCCGCATAAAATTGTCTGTCTGCTTTAAGATAGCAGTAAGTTCGGTCATCACGGCAGTAGCGGAACTGTTTGAGCTGGCACTGCCGCTGCTGAACAACAGGCCACTACTAAGCTCAATAGTCAGCCAGTCTTCGTCCAGTGTGACCTTGGCTAAATCCGACTCCACCAGACTACGCAAAGCTCTGTTGATGTCTTTTTGCATGGCTGCCAAAGGACTGCCCAATTTTGTGCTGTCGATCTGTTCCAGTTTAGCGTTGTCAGCCAGCAAGGTTGGGCCTGTCGCTTGTTCTAAACCTGAACCATATAATTCAAAGTCACTTTGTGGATAGATATCAGGTTGTATCGACTGTCCCTGAATACCCGTCTCTTTTTTATCTGTCGCTTCGACAAACACCTTGGAAATAGTGTCCTGTAGCTTCTTAAACTGCTCACGTTCCATGGTAGACATTGAATACAGCACGACAAAAAGTGCAAACAACAACGTCATATAGTCGGCATACGACACCAGCCAACGCTCTGCATCAGACTTTTCTGCTTCAACAGCGACAGAACGGCGAGGCCTGTACATTTAATTCGCTCTGTAAGCCAGCAGTTTGGATTCGACGCTGCGTGGGTTTTCCCCAAGTGCAATAGAACACAAACCTTCGATCACCATCGAATGAAACAGCGCCCGTTCTTCCACCAATACTTTGATTTTATTAAATATTGGTATAAAGACAAAGTTGGCTAAACCGACACCGTAAATAGTAGCAACAAAAGCTGTTGCTATACCCTGACCTAACTCATCCGGGTTAGAAATATTAGACAGCGCAAGGATAAGCCCAAGTACAGCGCCCACTATGCCTATAGTTGGACTATAGCCGCCCATGGCTTCAAATACTTTAGCTGCACGCAACAAACGTTCTTTTTCCAGATGCAGTTCCGTATCGAGGATATCCTGCAGTACCTTGGCTTCTGTACCATCCACTAATAAGTTAAGCCCCCTTTTTAACAGCGGTTCTTCTTCATTCAGTGCGTCTTGCTCTAAGGACAAAAAACCCTGTAAACGTGCGGAGTGGCCCCATTGGGTAATTCGCTCTATGGTGGTATCAAAATCCAGTTTGGGCGGTGTAATAACCCAGGGCAACAAACTCATGCTTACACGAAATTGCGAGGCAGGACTTTGGATCAGCACAGCCCCTAAAGTACCACCAAACACAATCAAAAAAGCAGGCCAATGTAATAAGGTAAGAACGTCTCCACCTTCCTGGCTAAAGCCACCGACTATAGCCACTAACGCGATGACAATACCGGCAAGAGTCAACTTATCCATAAACTACTTCGGCAATCATAATGCCCTGTGCAGACAACTTATCCATTGCCTACTTCTGCGATGATGCGGGCAGCGACATCAGATAATGCCACTTCAAGATGAGTTAAACCTGCAGCAGTGACAGCTTGTGGCATACCATAGACCACACAGCTGGCTTCATCCTGCGCCCAGATACGGGAACCGGATTGTTTCAGCAACCGAGCGCCTTCCCGGCCATCAGAACCCATACCTGTAAGAACTATAGCCAGCACCTTGTCATTAAAGACTTTTGCTGCGGTACCAAAAGTAATATCTACGCTTGGTTTAAAGGTGATACGCGGCGAGTCGTCTTCACGGACCCGCAATCTGGCCTGGTTTTCGTTACCATCTACCAGCATTTGTTTACCACCAGGAGCCAGATAAGCCACACCAGGACGTAAAATGTCGTTATCTGCAGCTTCTTTCACTTCAATTTTTGCCAGCCCGTTTAACCTTGCGGCAAAAGCACCGGTAAAGGCTGCAGGCATATGCTGAATAAGGACTATAGGCAAAGGGAAATTGGCAGGCAAAGCGGTGATAATTTGCTGTAACGCTACGGGCCCGCCGGTCGAAGTACCAATGGCAACAAGTTTGTACGTTTTGCCACTGGAGTCAAAGCTGCCGCCACGCTGAGGCTCAGCCCGCTCTGCCGCACGGCTTT
>Ga0181595_10000325_pt1 | contig 51932 bp, 45 predicted proteins | sample 041ome_7_FD_145604 | JGI IMG/M metagenome (GOLD analysis project Ga0181595, IMG submission 145604) | Coastal salt marsh microbial communities from the Groves Creek Marsh, Skidaway Island, Georgia - 041401AS metaG (spades assembly) | ecosystem: Environmental > Aquatic > Marine > Intertidal zone... | reverse complement strand
AAATGGAATAAACTAACTTTTATTAAGGAAAAATATTAATAATGATTTAGTAATGTGATATATAAGCCTTTTGTGTAAATTTAAAAAACTATAAATAAATTAAAATGAGAAAACTATTATTATTATCTACTTCAATTTTATTTTTTTCCTGTAGCCAACCGCAAAAAAAGTAAGCAGAAGAAGAAAAAACAAAAATGGAATACATCTATGACGCAACTTATCTAGATGATTTTACCATTGGAAATCCAGAGCTAGTTCTTAAAGTTCAAGAGATGCATCAATACATCATAAGTAAAGATTTCGAATCAGCAGTAAATTATCTTGCTGAAGACGTTGAATTTTGGCTAGAAGATGGTTCTACTATGAAAGGTAAAGAAACTATATTGCAATTTATGATTGATGGCTATTCTCCTATTGAAATAAAGGATTATAAAGTAGCTGTTAATCTTGCTGTAACAGGAAAAAATGGTGATGAATGGGTACTTTTATGGGATAATGGTACTATACTGTCTGAAGATGGTACATCAGCTAGTTTTAGATGGATGGAATCATTTAGATTTGAAAATGGAAAAATTGTGGTTATGAATCAATTTTCTAAACCATTAAAATAATTTCTAATCCTACCAAAAAAATAGCATTTTTTTAAGCCCTCCCCAGGGAGGGTTTTTTCTTTCGCTGCATTAGCCTAACCAATCTGTTGAAGCCTTTGTTTGGAAAATAAATAATGCTACCTCATTAAATTAATTCTTCGTATTTTTAATAAAATAAACTATAAATCAATTTAAATGGAACTCCTTATAATAGCAATTATCATCTCATCCATAAGCATCTATGGCACAATCGTGCTTAAACGATTTTATTTTATGCTTGGATACTTTCTTTTTTCAATACTTGCCATAACCTCATTTATCCCCCTTTTAAATGATGACCCAATGTTGTCAATAACTTCATTAGCTTTGTTTCTCGTTTCGGGAATAATTTCATTTCCAGCTAGAAAGAATATTACTGATTATACCATTAATACTGAAGCAGCTCCTTTGGTGAAATCTTTTATGCTTAGAACATTATTTTCTCTAAGTACAATCAATTTACTCGCTATTTTCCTTGTTTATTATGACCAAAATATGCCTGAAGGTATGACCGAAGACATGAAAATCTATGGTATGATTATGCATGCTATACTAGGAGTATTACCGCTCATTGTTTTGATGAGAATGTCAAAAATAAATAAGGCAACTATTGCCAAATAATGTTTAATTTTTCAGCTATTCTAAATGCAATCATGTAGGTAAAAATCTAATCAAGTTGTTTAGATGAATGCTAATGCTAGATATTTTTAATAACTTTATTAAAACTGTTATGGCAACTATCTAGTAGAAATGTAGCTGATTTATTTTTTCCCCAATGTTAAAAAACATTATTTGCTTTTCCCTTATTATTTTATTGTATTCATGTGACAATTCATCCCAAACTTCATCCATCAAGATTGTAGGTCAAATGAGGGATGTGATGTGGAAAGGAGATTTGAAGGCCAAAATTGCAACCGACTCATTAAGTAATGAAAGCACCTATGGATTAGGTCCTATTGAATTTTTGAAAGGAGAAATAGTATTGTTTGAGGGGCAAACCTTTGTCTCAAAGGTTATTGACAGTATTTCCCATGAGGTAACTAAACTCCCTTCTGTAGGTGCTCCCTTTTTTGTATACACCACAAATAGTGAATTAAAAGGAATTGGATTTCCTCTTGAAAATTACTCGCTAAAAGAAATAGAAGAACATATTAATTCAGTGTACAAAGATTATGACCAACCACTATTAATACGTATCGATGGTTTATTTGATAACATAAAAGTTCACAGTGTGAATCTACCTGAGGGTAAGAAAGTATCATCCCCAGATGAAGCGCACCAAGGATTGACTCAATATGATTTCAAAAATATTAGTGGATCTTTGATCGGCTTCTTTTCTCGAAATCATAAGGCTGTTTTTACGCACCACGACAGTTTCTTTCACGCACACTTTATTTCCGATGATCTTAAAGTGTTAGGCCATATCGACGAAACCGATTTTAATTCTTCAAAAGTAACCTTGAATGTTTCAAAGTAATTTTATCTTGGGTGAAGAGGAGTTAAAATTAAAACACCTGAACCTTTCATAACAAGAGTCATTATATGATGAATGTCAATCAAATCTCTTGGTGTGATACTGATGTTCGATATTTCGATTGAGTTATCTACTTAAACAATAAAACGGTTATACTTTTATAAAGTATAGCCGTTTTTTCTATTTAATACCTTTACATTATTTCTTAATATATTTGATAAAATAAATTAGATGAGATTTTTTAAGTTATTTCGTAAAAATTCCAATGGAAACTTTGGTTACGTAAAATATGCACTAGGCGAAATTATTCTTGTTGTTCTGGGTATTCTAATTGCTTTACAAGTAAATAACCTTAATGAGACAAGAATAGAAAAGAGGGCAATGAAAGATTATTTTCAAAAAATTAGCTTTAATATCAATGCAGACATAAAAGAATCCAAAAGATTATTAAAATTTAGACAAGACCATATTGTTAGTTGTAATAAAGTGGCTAAGGCCCTGATTGAAAATGATTTTTCAGATCAGTTATTGATTCAAAAAGCAATATTTGAGATGATTATTGAAGTCCAATTAAATTACAACAAAGATGCGTTCGAATCTTTGAAAAGTTCGGGGTATTTAAGATATCTGAACAATGAAGAACTTGAAGAATTACTTAATGACTATTACAATCAAATTAATCAAATAGAAATGTTTGAAATTGACCAAAGAGATTGGGCTAATGCATTAGAATTAGAATTAGATAGAAATGGCTTTTTTTACAGCTATACACAGCTTGATCAAAAGGTGCATACCGATTTATTTACTTTAATGGGTAATTATACCTCAAAATTAAAAAACCACCCTGGTCACAAAATCATAATGAGACTACTTTTTCGAGGAGGCACTAATAATACCTTTTTAACAGGGTTTTACGAAAATCATATTAAAACAGGCAATCAGTTAATTGAAATTTTAAACCAGGAAATTGACTATTAAAATTGTGCTGCAATTTTGAATAATATTAGAATGAGAAACCACATCATTTCAACTTTTCATAATACGAGTCATTATGTGATGAGTATTGATTAAATCTCTTGGAGTAAAACTAATGTTCGATATTTCAATGAAGTTGTCTACAAGGCTCTTTTTCGAGCAACACGAGAAAAAAAATCTTGCTACTAAAACAATAAAACGGTTTTACTGTTATGTAGCATACCTTTTTTTATGTAAAAAAGACATTGTATAGATATCTTCCAGGAACAAGCGTAAACCCACCTGCTACTATTAAACCTGACCAAAATAGAATGACCATTGATCTGGAATGGGCACTAATATTCCCTTTTTTAATATAATGAATACTCTTTGGGACCGAGTATATGGTCAAAACACTTAGTAGATGAATCCATCCAAAATGATTAAAAAGTTGTGGACCTACTCTTGCCCCCATGAAAAGAGATATGCCAGACTGAAAAAACATTAAGACCATATAGGTCCAGCCGAGAATTTTATGATTTTCAGAACCCTTGGATGAAAAATAAATCAAATAGGCACCTATAATTAAACAAGGACTTACTGCAATTAAATGAATGGTTCTTAGTAGTTCATACATTATTTTCAAAAATAGCTATTTTGAAGGCTTTTTTCTAATGGACGTAACCCAAAAATTAAACTCTCATTATATTGAGACTATTGGTGAGCCTTTAAAGTTATCCTAAATTTGATTAATCTTAAGGTTCCCCTATATTCCTTTAAGATATATTTAGTTAATGGATCAAAGCCTTTCACCTTACTGAAAGGCTTTGTTACTTTAAAGCACTCATTTTTACTCGCCCAAAGTATAATCACAGGTCTCTAAGTGATAATAAACCCTCCTTTTGATTTATTCTGTTTAAATTATTTGTACATTCGTTAAACAAAATAACCCAACAACCATGAAAACAACCTTTTTCATATTATTATCTGCTTTTTTAATTAACAGTAGCCTCTATAAAGCATCGACTGAAAGTCAAGACTTTGAAGGCAAAGCGTACTATTTTTCTCAATCTAAAATGGAATTAGGGAATTGGGGGGCTCGAATGAGTGAGGCACAGAAGAAACAAATGAAAGAAAGACTTAAAAATAGGCTGGAAAAGACCTTTGTGCTCAGTTTCAATAAGGAGGCGTCTTTCTTTAAAGAAGAGGAAAAAGTAGACGCCTATTCAGGGGCTACAGATTCTTGGGGAAGTAATTTCTCTAGAGGGCCACAGTACAAAAATATTCAAGACAACAGCTTGGTTCAAGAACAGGAGTTTTACGGAAAAAAGTTTTTAGTGAAAGACAAACTTCAAGAAATTAATTGGACTATGGGCGCTGAGTCCAAATTAATAGGGCAGTATATGTGTTTTAAGGCTACTGCTTCCATCCCTACAGAAGACTTGAGTTGGTACGATTTTTCATGGGGTAAACTCAATGAAAGTACAGAAGAAAAAGCGGTGGAATACACACAAGTAGAAGCTTGGTATACCCTGCAAATTCCACTCAGACATGGACCTGCAGAATACTGGGGCCTTCCTGGTCTTATCCTTGAAGTGAGTGCGGGTAACACCACCATCTTGTGTTCACAAATAGTACTGAACCCTAAAGATGGCGTAGACATTAAAATTCCTGAGAAAGGGAAAGAAGTCACTAAAAAAGAATATCAAGAAACCGTTGTGGGCAAAATGCTCGAGATGAGAAACAACAGGGGTAGAAGATCCAACTAATCAAATAATTTCTTTTTGTATGAAAAAGTGCCTTTTATGGGTTGCCATATTGCTTCCTGTCGTACTATTGGGTCAAATAAAATTGCAAGGGGTTGTCATGGACAGCCTAAACAATCCACTAGAGCTCGCCAGTGTGGTTGCCATTAACAAAAAAAACAATGGGTTTGAATCCTATACCATCACCAATAAAGACGGTGCTTATACCCTGGAACTAAAAAAGAATACTACCTACAAAGTTCAGGTGAGTTATATTGGGCTTAAGACTCAAAACGATTCCATTAGCACCACGGATGTAGACCTCAACAAAGATTATAACCTTATCCCTGAGTTTGCTTTAGATGAGGTTGAGCTGGTGTATAAAATGCCGGTAGCGGTTAAAGGAGATACCTTGGTATACAACGCAGATTCCTATACCAATGGGTCTGAAAGAAAACTAGAAGACATTATAGACAAGCTTCCTGGGGTAGAGATCAATGAAAGCGGACAAATAGAGGTAGAAGGAAAAGTAGTGAATAAACTCATGGTGAACGGCAAGGATTTTTTTGACGGAGACACCAAGGTGGCCACCAAAAACATTCCTTCCAATGCAGTAGATAAAATACAAATCCTTAAAAATTTTTCTGAGGTGGGCCAATTGAGTTCGGTGAGAAACAACCAAGACAATGTAGCTATAAACATTAAACTCAAAGAGGGAAAAGAAAATTTTTGGTTTGGTAATGTTACCGCAGGGAGTGGTAAGGCTCCTGAGGAAACCTTATTTCTAGTTCAACCAAAGTTATTTTACTACAGCCCTAAATACAGTATTAATTTTATTGGGGATTTGAATAATATTGGTGAAATAGGACTATCCAGAAGAGATATTAGAGGCTTTGGTGGTGGCTTTAACCCACCAAGCAGCACAAGCGGAACCAGTATTAACTTAGGAGACAACAGCCTAAATTTCCTGACAAACCAAAACAATGCCCTTAGAATAGAAAACAAATTGGCTACAGCCAATTTTAGCTACTCCCCAAATAAAGCCTTAGATATTAGTGGTTTTTTAATCCTCAACAGCAGTAAAATTCTTTCTAAAGAAGTTAGCCTCATCCAATATACCAACCCAGAGTTGGGTATACCGGATGAAGCCACGGACCAAGAAGGAAACGAAAGATCCAATCAAGCCTTAGCAAAACTCAGCCTTTCTTACAAACCAAACTTTAACAATCAAATAGATTACGACATATTGGGAAGAACTTCTAACGACACCCAAAACCAAACTATTCTATCTTCCGTTATTGGTAGTACCGTTCAAACAGAAGAAGTAAAGCCCTTTAATATTAACCAAAGTCTTAAGTATTATTACACCCTAGATGAGAACAATATATTCGCTTTTGAATCCCAACACCTCATCAAAGATGAAGATCCTGTTTACAATGCCATTCTAGACAACAGCAGTGGTACTAATCCTTATATGATTACAGCAAACGCTATTGGATTCAACAATGGCTTTTCTGATTATAATATTGGGCAAAACAGAAGAATCAAGAGCAATCAATTAGACGCTAAATTGGATTATTACCACATAATAAATTCAAAGAGCAATATTAATATTACCCTTGGAACTATTCTGAGCTACCAGCAATTCAACTCTAATATATTTCAGTTTTTAGAAGACAATAGCCTACTGAGTCCAAGCCCAAACTTCAATGAAGGAAAAGCAAGTAATGATGTTAGTTATGCTTTTAAAGATTTTTATGTAGGAGCACATTATAGGTTTAGGACCGGAAAATTCACCTTTACACCTGGCTTTTCTGTACATGCTTACGGGAACAACAACACCCAATTTCAAGAAACTTTCACAGATAACTTTATAAAACTTCTGCCAGATTTTGAGACTAGAATTCAGTTAAAAAAAGGAGAAAGCCTCACCTTTAACTATAATATGAGAAACCAATTTACAGACGTTACCCGTTTGGCCCAAGGATTGGTTTTAAACAATTACAACAGCATTCAATTTGGAAATCCAGACTTACAAAATGCCCTGTCCAATAACTTGAGCTTGCTGTACAGCAGCTTTAACTTATTCAATTACACCAATGTATTTGTAAGGGCAGCTTATTCTAATAATATAGACCAAATCAGGAGCCTTACAAACTTTGAAAATGTGATCAGAACCAGTACGTTTTTTAACTCTAGTTTTGCAGATGAAAATGCCAATATCTTTGGGAGAATTCAAAGGACTTTTGGGAAAATCAGAGCCAGTTTTAACGCGGGATTAAACTACAGTAAAATAAACCAGTTTATTCAAAACCAAGTATCCGTAAACGAAGGAATTACACAAACCTACACGCCCGGAATACGCACCAATTTTAAGGTAGCACCCAATGTGAGTTTTAACTATAGGTATGGTGTAACTACCAATAACCAAGGAAGCCGTAAAACCACTTTCACCAACCGCGCTCCATCCGTGAATTTTGATGCGTATATATTGAAAAAAATTACCTTCAGAACAGATTATACCTATACCTCACAAGATATTGGAAATGGCCAATCGCAATCTTTTCAAAACTGGAATGGAACTATTTCATACAGAAAAGACAAAGATGCTAAATGGGAATACCAATTAAGCGGTACCAACCTACTTAACATAGACGCACAAATTAGAAACAACGCCAATAATATTTCTGTCTTTACCTCAGAAACTTTCATTCAACCAAGGTTTGTGACTTTTAGGTTTATTTACAGCTTATAAACTACCTTTGCACCATGAGTGCACTCGTTCAAATTGTCATAAAACCGCAGCAGCAGGAAGACCTAGAATTCATTTACCGTTTAGGACTTCAGAAGGCCAAACTAAACCCGGATGAGGTCATTGATTGGCGCATTAGAAAACGTTCTTTAGACGCCAGGAAAGCGGCTATTAAAATGAATGTACAGCTGGAGTTTTGGAAGGTGGGTGAAGTGAGGGAGCCAACGCAAGCCTGGACCGCAAAAACAGTAGATCCAGAGAAAAAAATCGCAATTATAGGGGCTGGTCCCGCAGGATTATACGCTGCTCTGAGAGCCATAGAAGCAGGCATTACTCCAGTGGTGTTCGAAAGAGGAAAAGATGTACGAGCGAGGAGACGGGATTTGGCCTCCATTAACAAAGCACAAACCGTAAACCCAGAATCCAATTATTGCTTTGGAGAAGGGGGTGCTGGAACCTATTCTGACGGTAAATTATACACCCGATCTAAAAAGAGGGGTAATGTACTTAAAGCCTTGGAGTGGTTGGTTCACTTTGGTGCCTCAGACAACATTTTAGTAGAAGCTCACCCTCATATTGGCACCAACAAATTACCCGCCATTATTACGGCTATGAGAGAGGCAGTAATAGCCCATGGAGGTGCGGTGCATTTCAATGCCAAACTCACTGATATTAAAATAGAAAACAACAGCATTAAAGGACTCGAAATAAACGGAGACACTTGGCATAACTTTTCAGAATTAGTATTAGCTACGGGACACTCCGCAAGAGATATTTTTTACTTGCTCCACAAAAGAGGGGTCACTATAGCTGCCAAACCTTTTGCGCTTGGGGTTCGTGTAGAACACACCCAAGAATTAATCAATGACATTCAATACCATGGAGACCACCAAAATCCATACCTACCTCCGGCATCTTACGCATTAGTAGAACAGGTAGACGGCATGGGGGTCTATTCTTTTTGCATGTGTCCAGGAGGCATTATTGCCCCCTGTGCTACGGAAAAGGAAGAAGTGGTGACTAATGGTTGGAGTCCAAGCAAGAGAAATAATCCCTATGCCAACTCCGGTATTGTGGTGAGTGTTTCTCCAGAAGATTTACCCAATTACAAGGAGAATGATCCTTTTGTATGCCTCGATTTTCAGAAAAAAGTGGAGTATGACTGCTGGGTTGCTGGGGGTAAAACACAGCGAGTACCCGCCCAGAGAATGGTAGATTTTGTTGAGGGTAAAACCTCTACAGACTTTCCAAAAACCTCATATCAGCCTGGGATTGTGAGTGTAAATCTGGCAGAAGTATTGCCACCACTGATTGCAAAAAGACTGCAAAAGGCATTTATAAAATTTGGCCGTAAAATGAAAGGCTATTACACTAATAATGCGGTCTTACACGCGCCTGAAAGCAGGACCTCCTCCCCAGTCTCAATCCCTAGAGACCCAGAAACAATGGAACACTTAGACATTAAAGGACTGTATCCCTGTGGAGAGGGAGCGGGCTACGCTGGTGGTATTATTTCTGCCGCCATAGACGGCATAAACTGTGTAGACGCTATTGCCCAAAAATGGAGTTTGTAAGCCTGGTCTTTTAAAATTCGGTATTTAACAATTGTCCTGAGAGTTGTAACAGGGCATACTCTGCTAATTTAGCATTGTATTTGGCCGCATTGCTGCTGGTCTCTGCATTTAACAAATTCAATTGTGCCTGTCTGAATTCAATGGCGGTAATGGCACCTAAAGCGTATTGCTCCTCGGTGCGTTTAAAATTGACCGCTGATGTTTTCACCAGTTCCTCTTGCAGGGCAAAAATAGACAAACTGTTTTCATATACCTGCCAAGCATTCATGAGGTCTCTTTCAAAACTTAAATCTTGTTGTGCCTTTAAAATTTCTTGGTTGTCTAGGGCTAATTTGGCATTTTTTATCCTGGTAAGGGTTTGGCCTCCACTAAATAAATTCCAGGTGAGATTGGCCCCTAAAGCGATATTGTAATTGGTGTTATTGGTACCAGGAAAAAAAGCCGATGCCGCACTTTGGTTTAAGTTCCAACCATAGCTTCCCGTAAGCCCCACCCTAGGTAAAAATCCAGACTGACTCACCTTTAGATCGTATTCGTTTATCCTTGTATTGGTTTGGGCGAGCAATAACTGAACATTGTTCTTCTTGGCTCCAGCTAGGAGTGCCTCTACCCTTTGCATGGGCAAGAAAACCACGCTAGTATCTACACTATAATCCTCTTTAAGATCCCCGTTGATCAATACCCCTAGGTCTCGTTTGGCAGTTCCTAAATTTTGTTGGGCATTCAATAGCGAAATACTGTCATTAGCCACATCTACAGCGGCATTTAATACAGCTAATTTATTGGTCTGACCCAATTCAAAAGCGTATTGCGCCCTAGTGAGCCTTCGCTTAGAAAGCGCTAAAATGTTTTCCAACACCGTCTGATTCTCTGACAACTGAGCTACCCGGAAATACACAGAAAAAAGTTGCATTACGGTATTCTCAATGGTCTCTCTCAGTTGTAATTCACTTAGGGCGTACCTGCTTTTTAGTGCCTTGTAATTATAACGCCTTCCCATACCGTCAAATAAGGTGTAGTTTACCTGTACCCCTGCATTGTAACGCTGTGCCTCTGCCTGATCTAAAACTACATTAGGTCTTGGCGTTCCGTCTGCTAATACTTGTCCAGGAAATTCTATGGTACTATTGTCCTGGTTGTAATTTGCTGCTGATGTAGCAGAAACCGTAGGCAAAAAACCACTGTTTAATATAGCGGCATTATTCTTCGCAATATTGAGCTGGTTCCTAGACACCTGAATCCCAAAGTTTTTATCCAAGGCTGCAGAAAATGCAGCTTCTTTATCTAAACGTGTAGTTTGTGCTTGAACGCTCCATGCGCCAAGAGAACAAACTAAATATAGTAAACTCCTTTTCATAGTACTTATTTCTCAGTTAATTGAGTGCCTTCTTCTAAATCTTTTGCTTCTTGCGCCTCCAATACGGCTCTTTCTACAGATTCTTTACTAGGCATATTTCCAGACCACAACCATCTAACAGTTGTTTTTAAATTGTTGTTAAAGGACAAAAACACCGGAAGCAATACAAGGGTCAGAAGGGTGGCAAATCCTATACCGTAGGCAATTGAAATAGCCATAGGCTTTAAAAATTGTGCTTGCCTGCTCTTTTCTAAAAGCAAAGGGGCCAATCCTGCTATGGTGGTCACAGAAGTTAAGAAAATAGCCCTGAATCGAGATTTTCCAGCCTCTAATAGTGCGGTGTCAAAAGGCATCCCCTCTTTGAGGTTGGTGTTAAAACGGCCAATGAGCACCAAACCATCATTCACCATAATTCCAATCAAGGCAATAATTCCTAAAAGGGAAATAATATTTATGGGGAAATTGTGAATCCAATGCCCCCAAGCTACTGCTGTTAGACTGATAGGGACCATTATCATTAACAATAAGGGTTGTGTATAACTTCTAAAAGTAAAGGCAATAGTGAGGTATATGAGAAATAAAATAGGAATTCCTGCCTTGTTTAAAGACTTAGTCAGTTTATTTGCTTCCCTATTTTGGCCTTCATAAGAAGGACTTACAGAAGGGTATTTGGCTTGAATATCTGGCATGATATGAAGCTTTATCTCTTCCATAATATCACTACCACTAGTGGTATTTGGATTTTTTAAATCTGCAGAAACCTGAATTTCTCTTCTCCCGTCTAAGTGGTTTATAGACACATCTCCTCTTTCAATGCTATAAGAAGCAATTTCTCTTAGCGGTACTTTTGCCCCACTCGGTGTTTGAATCCTCATGTCCTCTAAATTCGAAATAGAAGATCTGTCCTCTTTATTATAGCGAACCCAAACCCTAATTTCATCTTGACCCCTTTGAAAACGCTGTGCTTGTGCTCCAAAAAAACCTGAACGCACCTGTGCCATAACGTTTCTAACATCTAAACCTAACACATAGGCGTTGTCTTTGAGTTCTAGCCTAATTTCTTTTATTCCTGCCGGATCATTATCTACCACATCTTTGAGTAGATCATTCTCTACCAGAGCTGTTTTGAGCTCTCGTTTGGCTGCTTTGAGTTCCTCTATATTGTTTCCTAAGAGCGAAACAGATACAGGACTCCCTCCGAAATTACCTCCTGAACCATAAATCAGTTGCTCTACCCCAATCACTGGACCAACGAGTTCCGCCAATCGCGTAGTGACCATGTCTGCCCTTACATTGTCCGGACGCTCTTCTCCCGGTAATAAGTTAATCTCTAGGCTGGCCCTAGAAGCGCCAGGCCCAATGGTCTTAATGGTATTTTCAAAGAGTGGTTTTCCTCCTGGTGACAAGTATTTTTCTGTGAGCTCTCGGTTTACTACAGCAGATTTTTCTTCAATAATACTGATAATGGAATCGGTGATCTTTTCATTGGTACCATTGGGCATAACCAAGGTAATTTGAACCCTATCACTGGCTATTCTAGGGAAAAAAGCGGTTTTAATTATTCCACCTCCTACAGAGCCTACCGTGAGAATTAAGGCCATAATAAACAAAGCAAATGTGAAGAATTTATGTTTAAGGGAAAAATCAAGGGTAGGAGCGTACAAAGTATCTCTCATCCAATTCATAATCTTTTCGCCCATAGCATTAAAACCTCTGAGCTTAGCAAATACACTGGCTAAGCCATCTTTTGGCGTTTCATCTAGAGGCTGTAATGCTTTGGAGTGGGCCAAGTGGGCAGGTAGTATAATCAATGCTTCTACCAAAGACACCACCAAAGTAAGTATTACAATCACGGAGACCTCTCCAAAAAACTCTCCAATTCTACTGTCTAAAAACAAGAAAATAGAAAAGGCCAAAATAGTTGTTATTATCGCAGATATAATTGGAGGTATCACCTCTAGAACACCAGCAATAGCTGCTTGTACAGGTTTTTTCCCACGTTCGTAATGCTGGTAAATGTTTTCTGCAATCACTATTCCGTCGTCTACAAGAATTCCAATTACAATGATCATTCCAAATAGCGACAAAACATTAATAGTCACATTAAATAATCCTGCAAAAGCAAACATTCCCAAAAAAGCCACTGGTAAACCAAACGCCACCCAAAAAGCCAATCTTGTATTCAAAAATAGAGATAAGAAGAACAACACCAATAACATCCCCTGCCAGGCATTTTTAACCAACAACTCTGTTCGTTGGGTCAATGTGATGGATTGGTCACTCAACACGCTTAAATGTACCCCATCATGAGTTTGGTTGTATTGAAGGGCGTATTCTTTTATTTTGGTTGCAGTGGAGATTAAATCTTCCGTATTAGTACTATTAATGGTAATATTTACTGCTTCTTCTCCATCGTAAAAAGTGGCGTTGGGAGACTCCGCAAAACGGTCTCTTATTTCAGCAACTTCGCTTAATCGAACCAAAGTTCCATTGGGTTGTGTGCTCACTATGAGGTTAGAGAGCTCTTTTCCAAAATAATATTTATTGTTAGCTCTGATGAGAAAATCTTCTTCTGCTGTTTTAACTGTACCACCTGTAATGAGTAAGTTCGCATTTGCCACAGCTTGTGCCACCTCTGTAAAACTTAAATTATAAGCCAGTAGTTGACTTTCATTCACAGCAATTTCAATTTCCTCTTGAGGGTAACCAGACACGATTATCTGAGAAATTCCCTCCATCCCTCTAATATCGTTTTCAATTCCTCTTCCCAATTGTTTCAAGGTCTGTAGCGGAACATTTTTACCGCTTAATGCCAAAGAGATAGTTGGTCTAACTACTTCTTGTTTGGCCACTACTAAGGGTTCCATACCTGTTGGATATGAGGGCACCCTGTCTACAGCATTCTTTACTTCTAAGAGCATGAAATCTATGTCCAGTCCTTTTTCTATTTCTACGGTAATTCTACCACTGTTTTCGTTAGCTACTGCAGTAACCCTGTCTACCCCTTGTAAGCCTTTTAAGTTGTCTTCGATTTTTAGCACAACACCTTCTTCTATCTCTAAAGGAGAAGCTCCAGGGTAGGTGATACTAATTTGAATAATCTTAGATTCTGTTAAAGGGAAGAAGGAAGATTTCAAGGCCTTTGCCCCAAAAATTCCAAAAAGAAAAAACGCCAGTACAAAAATATTGACCGCTACTTGGTATTTGATAAAATAGGCTACTAATTTTCTCATCTTATGGGATTTACGGTCATACCTTCATAAGCTCCTAAAAGTGGCTTAGCTAAAATTTCAAGGCCTTCAGGAATTCCAGCAACTACCACTTGACCCTCTGAATAATGTAAGGGTGTCACTTGAATTGCCTTTAGCATATTATTCTCTACAGCAAAGATCGTGTTGGATTCACTGATCAATGCCCTTGGAAGAGAGATGGCATTTTGAAGGGTATTTCCTGCTAAAGTTGCTTTGAGATATACGCCTTCATATAAATTGGGATCATTAATCTCTATAGCGACCGCTGTAGTCTGTGTACTGGGATCTACTTTTGCATTCAAACGGACCACTTTACCCGTAAACGATTGGGTTCCTTCCATATTAGATAAAGAAACTGTAGCACCTTGATTTAATTTCAATGCATAAGATTTTGGAATAGATACCATGAGTTCATACAAACCAGGCTGAATAAACTCCCCCAGTTTTTGTCCAGATCTCACTAAGGTGCCTTCTGTGACTAAAGCCTCTGTAAGGACCCCATTGAATGGTGCCCTTACTTGGTATTTAGAGAGTCTTTGCTCTAAATTTTTGACACTGTAATAGGCACCCAATACGCCCCTACCCGAAACAAATAATTTCAGGTTTTCATCTGACATCTCAGGCATATCTGGAAGATTTTTGTCCACATTTATGGCATTCAAAAAAGCCAACCAAGTCGGATATTCTTTGGAGAAATCCAATCTAATATCTGGAAGTATTCCTGCAATTTGATTGTATAAATTAGTCCTTGAAGATTTTACATTTGCCAAATATTCGTCAGCATCTATTTGCAATAAGATTTCATTTGAATCGTACGACTGACCTGCTCTAAACAATTGAGCCCCCTTTCTAAAAACACCTTGGACTTCAGAAAATATTTCTATACGTCTTTTAGCGGTCACCAAGCCTTGTGCTGGAACACTAATAGTCACGGGACCATTAACTGCCTTTTGCACTACTACCTCTTTGACTATTTTTCTAGCTGGGGCAACAGCTGCTGCTTTATTGTCAATCAATTTTTTAGCTAAAAAAATAGATGCAACAACACCTATTAGGGCTAGGCCAGTAAGGATAACACTCCTTAATTTTTTTAATTCCATGAAATCTCTGGTTAAATAAAGTATTGAGACACCAAAACTATCTATAAGTAAAGAGAAGAAATGTTAAAAAAACCTTAAATTAAAAGTAACACTCTCAGTTTAAAATGATTCTAGATCCAAGCTTACCTTTTCCCAATCTTTCATGGCCTGCTGTAAATCCTTTTTATCTTTTTGATAGCGATCAAAAAAAGCTGGATCAGCAGCAGTTTTTTCATAATCATCTTCTAAAGACTTGTCTTTAGTGGCAATTAATTTTTCTAGGTCTGAAATTTTTGTCTCTAGATTACTGAGTTTATTCTGAAGTGATTTTTGGGCTTTTTGTTGTTGGTAATCTAGGGCTGGTTTTTGATTGCTTTGAGCCTTCTTCTCCGTTTTTACCTGTTGTTTTTTTTCAATGCCCCTGAAATCTTGCACCTTTCGCTGCTCTAAATAAAAGTCAATATCTCCGAGGTACTCGTTAATCTTCTGGTCTTTAAATTCGTATACTTTGTTGGTGAGGCCTTGCAAGAAATCCCTGTCGTGAGATACTAACAATAAAGTTCCTTCAAAACTTTGCAATGCCTGTTTTAGTACATTTTTAGATTTAATGTCTAGGTGGTTTGTAGGCTCATCCATGACCAAAACATTGAGTGGCTGTAAGAGTAACTTTGCCAGCGCCAGTCTATTGCGTTCTCCTCCTGAGAGTACCCTCACATACTTATCTACCTCTTCTCCCCTAAACAAGAAAGATCCAAGAATATCTCTAACCTTTGCCCTATTGGATTCATTAGCAGCGTCTATCATGGTGTCTAAGACTGTTTTACTCCCATCCAAATACTCAGCTTGGTTTTGGGCAAAATAGCCAATTTGTACATTATGTCCCAATTTCACCAAACCACTTGAGGCTTCTAATTCAGATACAATAATTTTAGCTAAGGTAGATTTTCCCTGTCCATTTTGACCTACAAAGGCTGTTTTTGAATCTCGCTCTATCAGTAAATCAATCTCAGAAAGCACTTGATTGTCTCCATAAGATTTAGACACACCATCTATCTCAAGTACTACTTTTCCTGGTGTGACAGAAATGGGAAAACGAAGTTTCATGACACTATTGTCGTCTTCATCTACCTCAATTCTGTCAATTTTATCCAATTTTTTTATGAGCGATTGCGCCATGGTGGCTTTAGAAGCTTTAGCTCTAAACTTTTCGATTAATCGTTCGGTTTGTTGGATTTGCTTTTCCTGATTTTTTTGTGCGTTAAGTTGTAATTCTTTAAGTTCAGATCGCAGCACCAAGTACTGAGAATACGGCTTATTGTAGTCGTAAATCCTTCCCAAAGAGATTTCAATACTCCTATTGGTTACATTGTCTAGAAACATCTTGTCGTGAGAAACAATTACCACAGCACCCGAGTACTGATTTAGAAATTGTTCTAACCAAATAATAGATTCTATGTCTAGGTGGTTGGTAGGCTCATCTAATAAAAGCACATCGTTGGTTTGAAGCAGCAGCTTGGCCAATTCAATTCGCATTCTCCACCCTCCAGAAAAGGTCTCTGTTTTCTTGTCAAAATCTGCTCTTTTAAAACCCAATCCCTGAAGGATTTTCTCGGTCTCTCCCTGATAGTTATACCCTCCTATCAGCTCATATCTATGGGTTAAATCACTGAGGTCTTCTATTAATGTAGAATATGCATCACTTTCATAATCTGTTCTAGTAGCCAACTGATGGTTTATCTCATCCAATTGCAATTCTAGAGACTTAATTTCCTCAAAGGCTTGCTGGGCCTCTTCCAATACAGTCCTCCCTTGTACAAAATCTATATCTTGCCTTAAAAAACCCAATTGAAGGTCTTTTTCACTAGCTATAACACCAGTGTCTGGTTCCATATCTTTAGAAAGTAGTTTAAGTAGGGTAGATTTTCCAGCACCATTCTTTCCGATAAGACCTACACGGTCTCCAGCATTTAATCTAAATGAGATCTCTTCGAAGAGGTATTCTCCACCAAAACCTACAGATAACTTGTGTATATTGAGCATTTTTTGTGACTGTTGTTACATTAAAAAACCTCAGATTGAGGTACTTTTACAAAAATATTTTGCAAATGTTAAAAAAAGGAAACAAACTAAATAGCATTTTAACAGGAAGTTGTCCCAGATGCCAAGAGGAAAACATGTATTTGGACAAAAATCCCTATCATTTGAGCAAATTGTTTAAAATGCAAGAACGTTGTGGTCATTGTAATGCAAAATATATGATGGAGCCTTCCTTTTTTTACGGCGCCATGTATGTGAGTTATGGCGTTGGAATAGCATTTGCTGTAGCGGCATTTATAATCTCTTATTTATTTATAGGAAGTTCTCTAAAAACAGCCTTTATAGCTATTGTAGGCACTATGATTTTATTTTATCCAATTATAATTAGAATTTCCAGAAATATTTGGATCAATATTTTCATGCATTATGACCCCAATGCTGTGAAAGATTTTAAGACAAAAATCTAGCCACGTCCATCTCTGGATCTATGGCAATTCCGTCATAAATATAGCTAGACAATGCATTCGCAGCTGTAGGCGCTGTCAAAACTCCCCGAGAGCCCATTCCATTTAACACAAATAGGTTCTTGTACTCTGGGTGCTGCCCTACCAACGGCCTCCTATCTGAGACTGTAGGCCTTACTCCAGATACATGTGATACAATTTCATAAGGCAAGGTCATAAAGCGCTCTAAACGCTCCAAAAGAAAGGTTTTGGCTGCCTCTGTGGGGCCCTGAGTCTTATCTCTCCAAAAATAAGTAGAGCCTACTCTGTAAAGATCTTCTCCCAATGGAATAATAAAAACACCAGATTTTATAATAGCTTCTTCGTTTAAACCCGGAATCTTCATCGTAATAACCTCTCCTTTAGTTCCCTCTAAAGGTAAATAGTTAAAAAATGGATTACTCTTTAGCCCATATCCTTCTGCAAAAACAACGCTATTCGCCTGCCAATTTTTATAAGAAACACCTTGGGAATGTTGGGTTAAAAGTGTGTAATCAAATGATTTCTTTTGCCAAAGACCTTGCTGTTCTAAATAGGTCTCATAAGCAGTTATCAATGTTTTGGTAGCCACTCTTCCTGTGCCTTCTACCACACCAAATTTATAAGGAACGGAAAGGCCCTTATTCCTATTTTCAACGAGATTTAAAGATAAAAACGGTTGTAGTCCTGGTTTATCAGAAGCCTGAAACCAAAGATTTTGCTCTTCAATACTGGCGAACCTTCTCAATATAGGCCATTGATAATCTAATTTCAAATCCAATTTACCTTCTAGACGCTCGTAAAAGGGCAGCGCATAATCCAATTGGGCTGCACCGTTCCAAGCTCCAGTAAATCGCTTTAAAATAACGGGATTATACAAGCCCCCAGCAACCATAGAGGCTTGTTGGGAACGGTCAGAAAAAACCACAAAGGACTTTCCCCTAACCAGTAAATGTTCTGCATAAGCCAAACCAGCCAATCCTAAACCAACAATAATAGTGTCTATTCTTTTGTTCATTTAATGCGTACTATTTTAAATATAAGGGCTGTCTTCATTGATATTGTAAAAAGGTTTCTGTCTGTTCATTTATCAAAAACGCCTCATAAATGAGGCGCTTAATTAATTTACTATTGTTGGAATTAATAACTCCACATATCTTGTTCTTTATCACGGATAGCCTCTTTGATTCTATTGGATTCAAGCAATTGAAACAAGGCGTTTTTTACAATGTAATCTTTAATATCCCTATCGCCAAATTCATTGTCTTCCCTGTAAATCGTAGCATTAAACCTTCTAGCGTTTAAAAGCATATCAAATGAAATAGGATTGGATGGGTTTCTTTGATTAAACACTTTGGCATTGTGAAGAATCTCTCTGGCTGCAGGGTACCATACCCAAAAAAGAGGTACTTTATTTTCTTCAGGATCTATAGAGTCATCATCTATAAAGTTTACATCAGGAGCCACTGGCGCAATTCCAATTAACCTGTACTTGAGTTCTCCTAAACGCTTGTCAAAATACCACATACCCTTTATTAAATACTGCTCAATATCTGCAGCTGTAATATCTCTTCTGTTAATGTATTCTTGTGGCACTACCTCTCCAGCATTTAAAGCCTGATATCCTGCATCTGTAGTGTCTACTTTTTGAAGACTCGCTTTTAAGTCTTCAAAAGCCCTTTTTTCGGTAAAGTATGAGTCTACATAAACTTCTGTTAGCAAACCATTTTTAATATTTTTAACCAACACATCGTATAGCGATCTCCTGGAAACATCCAACGCTACAGTATCTACAGGGTAATATAACGGAAAATTAATTCGTTCATCCAAATCAATCACTTCCCATACGGTTTTGGACCAGAGAATATCTCTTTGATTTACATAGCCGTAAGGCATCGGTTTTTCTGGCGACAAAGTACCCGCTAATTCAGAGGCTCTCATTTGATCAGGTGTTTTGGCGTTCAGCACATTTTGCTGAGCAAAAGCAGCTGTATATGTACCTCCTATTAAAACTAATACCAATAATAATTTAATATACCCTTTCATATTTCTTTAGTTTACAAGCTCTACAATAACAGAAGTAACCGTTTTCAAATTGTATGTTCTGTTATTTGTTATGTAAGCTTTAATGTCAAAAATTTGAATCAAATCTCCTCTAGACGCTCTTCTTAATGCTGCTTTAGCTTTGGCGTCAAATTTATCTCCTCTCACCAATATACTGGGTTGACCAGGAATTTTCACTTTAAACTCGCTCACTGCTATATTTAAATCAAAATCAAAATCCTCAAGCACAGCGCCAATAGTGGAAATTTCCAGATTGTTCCGCGGCATTTTCAAAGTGCCTGTTTCTCCCCTAACAGTTCCCTCCGGCTTAGGAATCTCTTTAATTCTAAAAGAAGAAGTGGTTTTAATCATTTGACCATCAGGTAGTTTTCCTGTTGCTGTTATTGCAACTTCTCTGCCATTTTTAGGATTCAAAACATATTTACTACCACTTATTTTAGACAACCCATCACCGGTAGCTTGAATGTTGTTATCTGCCACTCCCGGAATAGAAATGGTCATTGGGTTTGGCAACCCCCTGTAAACCACATTCATTTTATCTGCAGAAATTACAGCCGCATTGGGTTTTGTAATAGTCGCAAAAGTAGATTGAACTGGAACAGAGGTTTCTGAACCATCTTGTAAAAAGATCAATGCACCCGAAATAGTGTGATCACCGGCATTTCCAGCACTAATGGTTAGCTTTACCTTACCGTCTTCTACTATGAAATCTTTGCCTTCTTTCATAGGTCTGCCATCCAAAGATAGCTCCACCCTATTAGGCCTAGTTGTAGCATCTTTTCTACCCAATACTATACTACCTGAAAAATCCTCTCCCTGGTAAAAAGCAGATTTTTCTTGTTCCAAAAGCGTGGTATAATTTGTCATGGACAATTCTGAGGTGAGTTGTCCTTCCAACATACCCTTAAAAGCTTCTTGCTCTGTTATTTTAACATCTGATTGTAATTGAGTAAAACTGGCTAAAGAACTCACCATAGGGTATCCCTCATAATGGTAATTTAACCATGGAATATTTTTTCCTTCCCGATTCTGAACCATACCGGTTGAATCTCCAGTAGAAAACCTTCTTTCTATGGCATTAATTACATTGGCCAAATTAGCTGGTATTGCCTCCTTAAGTGTCGCTTTATAGTTGTTCAATTGCGTAATGAATTCATTCCCATCTATAGAATAATTGTCTCCATTAAAGAACAACTGATCTATATAGTCTGTTCTATCCATCCTTTCGTAATCTTGTTTGTCATCTATGTTAGCGGTCATAGATATTTTAAGATCCTCTAGATAGTCAAAATAGACCTTTGAAGCTGTTTTTATTTGGTTGGCTTTTTCTAATAAAGGACCAAATTTATCTGGATTTTCAGAAGCCTTAAGCTGCAAACCTTCAAAAAACTGCTGGTTTACCAAAGTCATTTCTGCGTTGGAAAATTCGAATTTTTCTTTCATCATTCCAAAAGCAGTCAACACTTCTTTACTCATGTTTAGAGCCAGCATGGCAATAAACACTAAGTACATAAGGTTAATCATTTTCTGTCTTGGAGACAATTTGCCTGACGCCATATCTTACTACTTTCTGTTCATGGCATGCAACATGCCGTTATACACTCCATTGAGTGCTTCTAAATTAGCCGTCATGGCTTCCATTTGAGCCTTTAAGGCTGCAGCATTTTGAGCAATAGTATCCTGAACTGCAGCCTGAGCGCCTGCACTCTCCAATTGAGACTTATACAAATCATTTAAAGCCTGCATTTGAGAAGCCGCTTGTTGCAATTCTTGAGCGTATTTTTCAGTAGATTCAATTGCAGCAGAAGTAGGAGCAATGTTTCTTGCAGCGCCTTCAAAATTTTTAATACCACTACCCAAACGCTCCATTAAAGCTGCATCTAGCTTAGCGTCTTGAAGCAATTGGTCTAATTTTTTAGACAGTAATCCATCTGCATCTGCAGGGTGAGCTGTACCACTTTTTTGACCACCTACCAATTCAGGATAAGCGAGCGTCCAATCGTAATCATCTTCTGGTGTTTCAAAAGCAGAAAAGACAAAAATTCCTGCCTCAGTAATGAGACCAACAGCCAAAAGCACTGTACCGTTTAAAGGACCTAATTCCCAGTGGGTTAATTTAAATAATGCTCCCAGGATAACTATAGCCGCCCCAAGGCCGTAAACCAAATTTTCTACTTTCTTTTGTTTTTGTGATTTAGCCATACTTATAAATAATATTATTAAAAAGTAAAAATCATAAAAAAATTTAATTTGAATGATTCTTGTGATACTAATTTTTAAATTTCTTGTTTTTTTACAATTCAGTAACTAACACTTTATTATTGTCTCCTGTCCTTCTCTCCAGATTCTCCCATAAAATCTTGAACGGTCCTAAATCCTATATAACTCCTCGCAGTATCCTGATATTCGAAATCTCTTGTACTCACCTGTAAGAAATAGGCAACATCCTTCCAAGATCCCCCTCTAATAACTTTCTTTGGATTGTTTTTATCCCCAGCAAAGGGATTCATTGTAGACACGTATTCATAAGATCCTGGATCAAAACTAGAAGCGGTCCATTCAGAAACATTACCCGCCATATTATAAAGGTTGTAATCATTGGCCGCATAAGATTTAGCCTCAACTGTATATAAAGCAGTGTCCGAAGCGTAATCTCCTCTTTGAGGTTTAAAATTAGCCATAAAACAACCATTATCTCCTATTAAATAAGGACCACCCCATGGGTAAGTGCCCCCTTGAATTCCTCCCCTAGCGGCAAATTCCCACTCTGCCTCAGTAGGAAGCCTAAATGGATTTACTGTTTGCGCACCCCTAGCACGCTGATCATCATTCTTCAATTTTGTTCTCCAATGACAAAAAGCTTCTGCTTGTTTCCAAGTAACCCCAACAACGGGGTAATCTGAATAAGCGTCATGCCAAAAATAGTCATTATGCATAGGCTCATTGTAAGCATACACAAAATCTTTGATCCAAACTGTAGTGTCAGGATAAACCTTGGCAACTTCCTTTCTAATGTAATTTTTCCTGTTGTCTGAGCGCGTTTCAATAGCAGCATCAATGTCCAGCCAATTATAAGCGTATTTTAATTCTTTAACCCTAAAACTTCTCTGTCCATTAAAAGTCTCTGCTTCAGTTAAATAAAGCTGATCCATAACCTCGGCATAATATTCGTCAGGATAATCTTTAGTATTCCAAATAATATCTTCTTCCTTGTTCAATGTAAAACCAGCATAAGGATTTTCTGAGTCTATTGGAGTATTGTAGAACTTGTATTTTTCGTAGGGAGTCATATCAGTAGTATCAGACTCTTTAAAAGCATACAAACCAATCCCACCATCTTCACTAGTAAGTCCTAATTCATATGCTAAAATAGCTAGTTTCGTACGTACAATAGAATCTTTTACCCAATTCACATATTGCCTGTATTCGGCATTGGTGATTTCGGTATTGTCCATGAAAAAAGACTTCACCGTAACTGTTTTGGTAGGCGCATTTAGACCACTCGCCATATCTTCCTCAGATTTACCCATAACAAAAGAGCCACTAGGAATTAATTCCATTCCAAAAGGTTTTTCGGAAAACCACTTCTGTCCTGGTGCTCCAATTAATTCTCCTTTTGTGTTGTTTGACTTGCAACTAAAAAACAATAACAATGCTAAGGCGCTATATATTGAAGTTTTTATAGTGGTGAATGAGATTGTATTTTTCAAAATAATAAATATTCTTTTAATAACGTTTACAAAAATAGCATAATGCTAGTTAAATAAAACCTTTTTTTTGAGCTTTAAACCACCTTTCTGGAATATTGTGATTACAAGCGTCTAAATAATCCTGTTCTGTGCAGGGTAATAACGCAGTCGCATTGGTTTTATTATCTGGATCTTCTAAAAAAGAGATCCCCATCCACCAACGTTGTGAAAACTGACTTTTATAAAACACCAAGTCTCTATCTTCAAAGGGAAGGGTGAATTTAATGAAATCATCGGGAGATTCCAAAGGAGATTCAGGATGCCTAAATCCAAATCCTTCCATAAAATACCATATAATCTGAGCAACCATTTGGGTGCTTTGAGGATGATTATCACTTTCAAAAACACCAAAGACCGCTACAGTATCACTCAAACCAGCATACCTGGAAAGCGTACAAATTTCTCTGCCATCAAAACCATTAGGAGAAAACTCACTTCCTCCTCCCATCTCAGACGCTCTAATGGCCCTTGTGTCAATTCCCACAATATGCGCTCCCCTCAAAACAGGCTCTGCCACACTTAAATCATTGGTTAAACTACCCAGTCTATAGGCGTCAAAATAGAGTTTATCCATTAAATCCAAGGCTTCTTGAGCGTTAAAATAGCTCTGGTAACCTAGGTTAGAAAAATTAAATAAATTAGTGGGCTTTTCGGTAATAATCTTACTCATGTAGGAATGAGAAGAAATGAGTTCATCATGGCTGCCAAAATCAAAACGGCTGTCTATAGAAACTATATTAACCATTTTTCCACTCGCATCAAATGACCTGTAAATGGGGTAGGTAATATCTTGTGTCGCTCCAACAATAATGGGCACTATTCCCTGACCAACTAATTCAGAAACTACCTGATTCAGCACAAAGTATGTGTCCGAAACCTCAGCGCCCTCCGGCACATCTCCCAAATCTACAACCGCACAATTCCAATTGCCAAACATAAGCTTATACCATTGAATTCTAATGGCGTCTATCGCTAATCTGTGCAACTTTTTTTCAAAGGCGTTTCTAGATTCGTGCACACCAATAAAAGCCAATTGAACGCCCTTTAGAGAAGGTATTCCATTTTTTTCTGTATGGATGCTTATTTTATTTCCTATTGCCTGTCCCGGCAAAAGCGTATTGTGGGCCAATACTTTATCTGAAACGGGGAGTAGGAATTCTAAGGCCATGAGAGTGGTTAATAGGGTCTGTAAATCTATTTTTTAGCCGATGTTTTTGGCTTGGCTTTAACAGCCGATGCCTTTTTAGTGGTTGTTTTCTTAGCCGCTGTTTTCTTGGTCGATGTTTTTTTCTTTGGGGCTGCTTTCTTCTTAGGGGCTTTTTGTTCTAAGATTGCCTCCGCCTGTTCCAATGTCATGGATTCCACTGCCACCTCCTTAGACAATTCAACTTTCACTTTACCCTTTAAAATATTATGACGCCCCCACCTAGCTTTTTCAATTCTGACACCAGCATCTGACCAGTTGTGAACCACCTTTTCTATTTCCTTTTGCTTCTTTAACTCAATGAGCTCTTCAATATCTGCAGAAGATAAAGCATCAAAATTATATTTTTTATTCACGTTTATAAATAGCCCATTCCATTTTATAAAAGGACCAAAACGTCCCGTTCCTTTAGTCACTTCATGGTTTTCATAGTATGCAATTGGGGCGTCTGCTTTTTGCTTCTCAACAATAAGTTCTACGGCCCTTTCAAAAGTAACATCCATGGCACTCTCGCCTTTATCCATTGAAACAAAAGCTTCACCAAACTTAATATATGGTCCAAATCTTCCCACGTTAGCTAAAACTTCTTTTCCTTCATAAGTACCTAATTCACGGGGTAATTTGAATAAATCCAATGCCTCTTGAAAAGTAATTGTACCCAACGATTGGTCTGGCAAAAGGCTAGCAAATATCGGTTTTTCATCGTCGTCTGCGTGGCCTATTTGTGCCATAGCACCAAACCTACCCAAACGTACAATTAGTGGTCTTCCTGATTTGGGATCCACTCCTAAAAGCCTTTCTCCAGAAGCCCTATCTGCATTTTCTTCTACATTAAGTACTTTAGGATGAAAGTCATTGTAGAAGCTTTTCATCACTTTTTTCCAATCTTCAGTGCCTTGCGCTATGTCATCGAAGTCCTCTTCTACTTTAGCTGTGAAATGATAATCCATAATAGAAGAGAAATGATCCACTAAAAAGTCGTTCACAATCATACCTATGTCAGTGGGGACCATTTTACCCTTGTCAGAACCTACATTTTCAGAAAGCGTGCTCACTTTTAAGGTATCTTGGGAGAGTACCAACTGCTGGTAAGCCCTTGCAGTTCCTTCAATAGACCCTTTTTCCACATACCCCCTATTTTGAATGGTAGATATGGTTGGTGCATAGGTAGAAGGTCTTCCAATACCCAACTCCTCCAACTTCTTCACTAAAGAGGCTTCTGAATACCTGTATGGAGGTCTAGAGAAACGTTCAGTAGCCGTAATATTTTGATAATCCAAGCTTTCATATAGGCTCATTGCTGGCAACATACCCTCTTGCTCTTCCTGATCCTCGTCGTCTACGCCTTCCAAATAAACCTTCAAAAAACCTTCAAAAGTAATGACCTCTCCACTGGCGGTGAATTGTTCCTCATGGGTGTTGGCCGCAATTTTAACATTAGTTCTCTCTAATTCAGCATCTGACATTTGAGACGCCAAGGTACGCTTCCAAATAAGGTCATATAATTTAGCTTGATCCCTATCGCTTACTGGATTTTGAACCATCATATTTGTAGGTCTAATTGCCTCGTGAGCCTCTTGAGCCCCTTTGGTCTTACCCCTAAAATCTCTCGGATGAGAGAAAGATTTTCCATAATTCTCTATAATCGCAAGAGCAGCAGCTTCTTTTGCCTCTTTAGAAAGATTCACACTATCAGTTCTCATGTAGGTAATGTGACCTGCTTCGTAAAGCCTTTGGGCAACTTGCATTGTTTTAGACACTGAAAAATATATTTTCCTAGACGCCTCTTGTTGCAGTGTTGATGTGGTAAATGGTGCGGCAGGTGATTTTTTTGCCGGTTTCTTCTCTAATTGAGCTACCGAAAAATCTGCCCCAATATTTTGATTTAAAAATTCTGCTGCAGACCCTTCACTAGAAAAAGTCTTATAAATTTTTGCCGAAAACAAAACACCAGCCTGGGTCTTGAATTGGGCAGTTATTTTAAAGGAAGCTTCTGGATTAAATGATTCAATTTCTCTTTCCCTTTCAACAATAAGCCTTACAGCTACTGACTGAACTCGCCCAGCAGAAAGGCCTGGTTTAATTTTTTTCCACAATACAGGAGACAGTTCGTATCCCACCAAACGATCTAAGACACGCCTGGCTTGTTGTGCGTTTACAAGGTTGTAATCTATCTCTCTAGGATTTTGAATTGCATGCTGGACCGCAGATTTTGTAATAGAGTTAAATACAATCCTTTTTGTTTTGGCTTTATCTAATTTTAGCGTTTCTGACAAATGCCAAGAAATAGCTTCTCCCTCACGGTCCTCATCACTAGCTAGCCAGATAATCTCAGCTTTATTAGCCAGCACTTGTAATTGTTTAACCAGTGCTTTCTTGTCAGAGGAAACTATGTACTTTGCATCAAAATCATCATCCACTGCTACCCCCAATTCCTTAGACGGAAGATCTGCAATGTGCCCATAACTTGAGGCTACTTTGAAATCAGGTCCTAAAAATTTTTCTATGGTTTTGGCTTTTGCCGGGGACTCTACAATTACTAAATTCTTTGCCATTGATCGTATTTATGGTGACAAAAGTAGGTCAATTTTTTTATTTTAAAAGGACTCAGGCACATCTGTTTTGAATAATACCTTTAAATATAACCCTACTAAGAGCCAAAAAATCCATGACAAAATGTCATAAATTTGAATTTAGTACTATCTTTGTAACCCATTAAAAAATAGCGCTTACCCTCTTATGGAAAAAACTATTGATCCTAGCATACAAGGAACCACATTGAAATTGGACCTTCAAGGCTCAAACGAAAAAAAACTCTATTTAGAGAGTTATGGTTGCGCCATGAATTTTTCTGATTCTGAAGTAGTCGCTTCTATATTAGCCTCTGAGGGATACAATACCACAGAGGTATTGGAAGAAGCAGACCTGGTACTCATTAATACTTGCTCTATAAGAGACAAAGCAGAACAAACCGTCAGAAAACGTTTGGAGAAATTTCAGGCTGTGAAACGCAGCAATCCTCAAATGAAAGTAGGGGTATTAGGATGTATGGCAGAGCGGCTCAAAACAAAACTACTCGAAGAAGCAAAAATTGTAGATATGGTGGTAGGTCCAGACGCCTACAAAGACATCCCTAACCTTCTTAAAGAAGTAGAAGCTGGAAGAAATGCAGTCAATGTGATTTTATCCAAAGAAGAAACTTATGGAGATATTGCTCCTGTGAGATTGGCGAGCAATAAAATTACCGCTTTTGTTTCCATCACTAGAGGCTGTGATAATATGTGCACCTTTTGTGTGGTTCCCTTTACAAGAGGTAGGGAAAGATCTAGAGACCCTCACTCCATAATGCAAGAGATACAGGACCTTTGGTCCAAAGGCTATAAAGAGGTAACCCTTCTTGGGCAAAATGTAGACAGTTATCTTTGGTATGGAGGCGGTTTAAAAAAAGACTTCAACAAAGCCTCGCAAATGGCTCAGGCTACAGCACTAAACTTTTCACAGTTGTTAGAAAAAGTAGCCCAAGGATTTCCTGAAATGAGAATTCGTTTTTCAACCTCTAATCCTCAAGACATGACCCTAGATGTGGTTAGAACCATGGCAGCACATGCTAACATTTGCAAGCACATTCACCTGCCTGTTCAAAGTGGCAGCAACAATATTCTAAAAGCTATGAACCGCCAACACACAAGAGAAGAGTATATGGCGCTTGTAGACAGTATTAGAGCTATAATACCAGACTGCGCTATTTCTCAAGATATGATTATTGGCTTTCCCAATGAAACTGAAGCAGACCACAAGGACACCCTGAGCCTTATGGAGTATGTGAAATATGATTTTGGTTACATGTACTCCTACTCAAATAGGCCAGGAACCGCAGCCGGAAAAAATTTAACAGACAATATACCTGAGGAAATAAAAAGTAAAAGGCTTGCAGAAGTCATTGCTTTGCAGCGCGAACATGCTGCCATGCACACTCAAAATAGGGTGGGTAAAATTGAAACCGTACTAGTTGAGGGAGTCTCAAAAAAATCAGACCAAGACCTTATGGGTAGAAACAACTATAATGCTGTAGTGGTATTTCCTAGGGAAACCTATAACATTGGTGATCTAGTGGCTGTAGAAATTACAGACTGCACTTCGGGAACCCTATTAGGAAAAGCCATTTCACACACCAAACTTTCATAGTAATGGAAAACGTACAAGCCATTAAACAACGATTTGAAATTATTGGAAATGATCCTGCTTTAAACAGGTCACTGGAAAAAGCGATTCAAGTAGCACCTACAGATATTTCCGTATTGGTTACTGGAGAAAGTGGGGTAGGAAAAGAATCTATCCCCAAAATTATTCATGGCCTTTCACACAGAAAACACGCAAAATACATTGCAGTGAACTGTGGGGCTATTCCAGAGGGCACTATTGACAGTGAACTTTTTGGCCATGAAAAAGGTGCTTTTACAGGCGCTACGGCAACCAGAAGTGGCTATTTTGAGGTGGCAGACGGCGGAACTATTTTTTTAGATGAAGTAGGTGAGTTACCCTTAACAACACAGGTAAGACTTCTCAGGGTATTAGAAAATGGTGAATTTTTAAAGGTAGGGTCCTCACAAGTGCAAAAAACAAATGTGAGAATAGTGGCGGCAACCAATGTAGAAATGGCAAAAGCCATTCAAGAAGGTAAATTTAGAGAAGATCTTTATTACAGATTAAGCACTGTGGAAATAGGTGTGCCTCCATTGCGCACTAGAAAGGAGGACATTCATCTTTTATTTAGAAAATTTGCATCGGACTTTGGACAGAAATATAAAATGCCCACTATTAGACTTTCAGAGGAAGCTATTGAAATGCTCATAAAATATAGGTGGCCAGGTAATATTAGACAACTCAGAAACATTGCGGAACAAATATCCGTGTTGGAATCTTCCAGAGAGGTGAATAGTCAAACACTCCAGTCCTACCTCCCCCATGTAAATAGCAGTCAATTACCCGCTGTAATTGGCTCTGAAAAACAATCGAGTGATTTTTCCAATGAAAGAGAAATTCTCTACAAGGTGCTCTTTGACATGAAAGGAGATTTGAATGACTTAAAAAAACTGACCTTAGAGTTATTAAAAGGAAAAGATGGGGCTTCTGTTCAGAAAGAAAATGACAACTTGATCAGAAAGATATACGGAAAAGAATCTCAAAAATCTACCCCATTAGAAGCGTTGTCTGCATATCGTGAAAATGAAGATAGCTATGAAGAAGAAACACTTTCAGAAAATAATTATGAGTCACTCCCTTCTAAACCTATACTAACCATTCAAAATAGTGCTTCTGAAAAAGAGCAGCTGACTGAATTGTCTCCATCTGACAAGTATCATTTTGCAGAAGAAATTGAAGAAGAAGAAACCCTATCTTTACATGATAAGGAAATTGAGCTTATTATAAAGGCCTTAGAGCGCAATAAAGGAAAAAGAAAATTAGCTGCGTCTGAACTAGGTATTTCAGAAAGAACACTATATAGAAAAATCAAACAATACAACCTCTAATGGGATATTATTTATTCAAAAGGCTTAGATTAGAAATTAAAATTGTGCTAGCCCTAATGATTGCATTATCAATAAACGGCTGTGGAATTTATAATTTTACTGGAGGAAATGTGGGAACTGCAAAAACATTTCAGGTAAATTTTTTTCAAAATTATGCTTCAGATAATCCTGGTTCTACCATAGAACCTGGCTTAGACAATACCTTTACACTGGCCCTGCAGGATTTTATACAAAATCAGACCAGTCTAGACCTCACTAATACTAACGGAGATCTTATTTACGAAGGAGAAATTGTAGAGTTTAGGGTGTCTCCAATGTCTGCTACAGCGCAACAAACTGCAGCTCAAAACAGGTTAACCATTGGGGTAAATGTACGTTTCTACAACACGACTAAGCAAGACGCAGATTTTGAAAAAAGATTTTCGTTTTTTTATGACTATCCTGCAGATTCCATGCTAGACAGTGTTAAAAATGATGCTTTTGACGCTATTTTTGAGAGAATCCTTCAAGATATTTTTAGTGCTTCTTTAGCAGATTGGTAAACCGCTAACAAGCATTTAAAGGGAAACTCCTTATATTAGTCGTATGCAAGTATCTCGTTTTACAGCACTCTTAGAAAACCCCTTAGACATTATTCAAGATGCGGATATTGCTGCATTGAAGCAAATTGTCGAAACATATCCCTATTTTCAGGCAGCTAGGGGAATGGAACTAATAGGCTTAAAAAACAGTAACAGTTTTAAATACAACGCAGCTTTAAAAAAGCATGCGGCCTACACCTCAGATCGCTCTTGGCTTTTTGAGATTATTACACAAGAGGCTTTTAACAAATCAAAAAAGACGGACAAAGCCATTGAGGCCTCATCAATTAAAGAAACAGTTAATTCATCTTCAGGATTTAATGAAATAGCCACTAGTGCGCAAACAGGTACTGAAGCACAATACACGGACCAAACCTCTGATGAGGAGCACAAAGTTTCTGGGACTCAAGAAGCAAGCTTGTCTTCTCTCGAACTAGGAAAACCGTTAGAATTCAACAAAAACGATAGACATTCTTTTGAAGAATGGCTTCAGTTGAGCACTAAAAAATCTTTTGACATAAAAACTAAAAAAGAGAAGACAAACACCTCTGAAAAAAACAAAAAAGCGGCTAAAATGGCACAGATAAATGCATTTATAGCTACAAATCCTAAGATTAGCCCTCCTTTGCCAAGTACAAAAAAAATAACGATTAAAGATGCTGAAAAAATAAACAAAGAAGCTTTAATGACAGAGACATTAGCCAGGGTATACTTAGAACAAAAAAAATATAAAAAAGCCCTTCAGGCCTATAAAATATTAAGTTTGAAATATCCAGAAAAAAATAGTTTCTTTGCAAGCCAAATTAAAGTGGTACAAAAATTAATTAAAGAGAATATATAGTCATGAGTACATTTACCATATTTCTAATCCTGATCCTTATTGTTAGTGTTTTATTAATGCTTGTTATTATGGTACAAAATCCTAAAGGTGGAGGATTGTCTTCTTCATTAGGAGGAGGTTCTAGCCAGGTAGTTGGAGGTGTTAAAAAAACAGGTGACTTTTTAGACAAGAGTACTTGGACACTTGCCACGCTTTTAATTGTTTTAATATTACTTTCTAATGTAGCCTTAAAAGGCAATTACGCTGGTGCAGACTCAAAACTTTTAGACACTGAAATTAACACTGCAGCACCAGAGGTACTTCTTGAAGAAGCTGTTGAAGTTCCTGTAGAAACTTTAGAAGCACCTGCAGCATCTGAAGAAACTCAAGAATAAAAAACATAAGGACCTAAGGTCTTATCAAACACAAAAAATGCCAGCTTATGACAAGCTGGCATTTTTTTTTGGGATTTTGTCATAAAAATGGATTGGCACAATTTGTGACAGTATTTGTTAGTAAATTAAATTATCTAAATAATTATATTATGGCTAAAATCAACATTAAACCATTGGCAGACAGGGTACTGATTGCCCCTATGGCCGCAGAAACACAAACAGCTTCTGGGATATACATACCAGATACTGCTAAAGAAAAACCTCAAAACGGTAAAGTAATTGCTGTTGGTCCTGGAACCAAAGATGAAAAAATGACCGTAAAAGTTGGTGACACTGTACTATACGGAAAATATGCAGGCACAGAACTTAAGCTAGAAGGAACGGATTATATGATGATGCGAGAAAGCGACATTTTAGCAATTGTTTAATTAGAAACCAAAAAAATCATGGCAAAAGAAATTAAATTTGATATTGAAGCAAGAGACGGCCTAAAAAGAGGTGTAGACGCACTTGCAAATGCGGTAAAAGTAACCTTAGGACCAAAAGGAAGAAATGTAATTATCAGCAAATCTTTTGGCGCACCTCACGTGACCAAAGATGGGGTAACGGTTGCAAAAGAAATTGAACTGGCAGATCCTTTAGAAAATATGGGCGCTCAAATGGTTAAAGAAGTGGCTTCTAAAACCAATGATCTTGCTGGAGATGGAACTACAACTGCTACAGTTTTAGCACAGTCTATTGTTAAAGAAGGCTTAAAAAATGTTGCTGCTGGTGCGAATCCAATGGATTTGAAAAGAGGAATTGACAAAGCAGTAGAAGCTATTGTTGCAGATCTTGCCAAGCAATCAAAAAAAGTAGGCGATTCGTCAGAAATGATCAAGCAAGTTGCTTCAATTTCTGCCAACAATGAAGAAACTATTGGTGCACTTATAGCTCAGGCATTTGGTAAGGTTGGAAAAGAAGGTGTAATCACTGTAGAAGAAGCTAAAGGAACAGATACTTATGTAGATGTTGTAGAAGGAATGCAATTCGACAGAGGTTACTTATCTCCTTACTTTGTAACTGACTCAGAGAAAATGGTTGCAGAGCTAGAAAGCCCTTATATCTTGTTGTTCGACAAAAAAATCTCAGCAATGAAAGATTTACTTCCTGTGTTAGAGCCAGTAGCTCAATCAGGAAAACCATTATTGATCATTGCAGAAGATGTAGACGGAGAAGCATTGGCTACTCTAGTGGTAAATAAACTTAGAGGGTCTCTTAAAATTGCTGCAGTAAAAGCACCTGGTTTTGGAGACAGAAGAAAAGCGATGCTAGAGGATATTGCCATTTTAACTGGAGGGACTGTTATTTCAGAAGAACGTGGCTTTTCTTTAGAAAACGTTACTATGGATATGTTGGGAACTTCTGAAAAAGTAACTATAGACAAAGACAACACAACAGTTGTTAATGGTTCAGGTGACAAAAACAACATTAAAACTAGGGTCAACCAAATTAAAGCCCAAATTGAATCTACTACTTCCGACTACGACCGTGAGAAGCTTCAAGAACGTCTCGCTAAATTAGCTGGTGGAGTAGCCGTACTTTATGTAGGTGCTGCGTCTGAAGTAGAAATGAAGGAGAAAAAAGACCGCGTAGACGACGCCCTTCACGCTACAAGAGCAGCAGTAGAAGAAGGTATTGTCGCAGGTGGTGGAGTAGCTTTGGTTAGAGCAAAATCTGCATTATCTAAAATTAAAGCACTAAATCCAGACGAGGAAACCGGAATTCAAATTGTTGCCAGAGCTATAGAAGCACCGTTAAGAACCATCGTAGAAAACGCTGGTGGAGAAGGTTCAGTTGTAGTGTCTAAAGTAATAGAGGGCAAAGCAGATTTTGGATATGACGCTAAAACAGAAACTTATACTAACATGCTTAAAGCAGGAATTATAGATCCTAAGAAAGTAACCAGAGTAGCCTTAGAAAATGCTGCTTCTGTTGCCGGAATGATCTTAACTACCGAATGTGCCTTAACGGACATTAAAGAAGAAAACGGACACTCTCATGCTGGACCAGCAATGGGCGGCGGTGGAATGCCAGGCATGATGTAATATTTTGCAACACATAAAAACCCCCTTTGGACGTATCCAAAGGGGGTTTTTTATTTATCAGAAAAATCATGTAAGCGATTGCGCTAAAAAAGCATTGCCAAGGCCATGGCGATCATAATCGCATTTTCAATAAAAGTAGCCTGAGTCATAGGGAGTTTTAAAGCAGTACCCAAACAGGCGCATTGAATTTGTCGCTTATTTAAAAGAGACTGCACCACCCCTATAGTGGTGGCGCCCAAAATAATTAGCGTAATTAACAAGACCTGAGTAACACCAATACGCATTAAAAGCAATATCCCCAATCCCAACTCTATAAAAGGATAGATTTTACCATAAAAAGAAAGGCGTTTGGCAATGGGGTCATACATAGCAAAACTCTGGGGAAACCCCTTTAAATCTAGTAATTTAAAAAAGGCAAATACCATATAAAATAAGGCCATAAAATCTAGCATCATCTCTGGCCAAACGGGATCAAATCCCACTACTAGAAGCTCTGAAAAATAGGCTAGAAAAACACCGCCAATCAAGAATCCAAAGATTAAATAGAGTGGTTTAAGCTGCTTCCATGGAGAATCAGCAATATTTAAATGGTCGTTGACACTGTGATAATCTCCCTCAGAAGCAGCAACAGCAATAGGATCCTGCACCAATATAGCTACTTCATACTTCTTCCCCAATAATTTTTGAATATCTGCTGCATTTGGGGGTACATTTGCTTGAATGAAAGCGCGATTTAAAGGTAAATCTACTATCACATGCGCTACACCTTCCATGGTTTCAATGGTCTTTTTAACATGTGCTACACAGCCCATGCAAGTCATTCCTTCTACACTATAAATTGTTGTCGTATTCATTAATGGTCAAAATAATAACGGTTCATTTGCTGTTTTTTATAATCAATCACATATAATTTCTCCTCATGAATTATAGCGTCTATAGGCTTCTCCAGACCAGCTTCAATGACCTGAGCCAATTGACCATCTTTAAAAAACACCAAAAGTCTATGGTTCTCAAAATCAGTCACAAAAACCTGGTTTTCACTTACAAATAAACCCGTAGCTGCGTTCATTTTCTGATCGGCTCCAATAATTCTTATGAAATCACCTTGCTTATCAAATACCTGAATCCTATTGTTATAGGCGTCTGCCACCCAGATATGATCCGCTGTAATTTGCACATCTGTAGGATAGTAAAACTGTCCAGCTTCTTTTCCCTCAGTACCTATAGAAATCCAATCTAATCCATTAGAGTACAAAATCCTATGGTTATAAAAATCTGCAATAGCACGTTCCGCTCCAAAAACTGAAATGGATGCGGGTGCGTCTAAGGAGTCCTTTAAAATTAATGGCAAAGCGGCTTTTGAAGGCAGTTTAAACTGCGCAATGGTATCTGAGCCATATTGTGGCACCCACAATCCTTGTGCATTGGCATCTATATGCATAGGCCTGTCCAATTCCAATATACTGTCTAGAACTTGCCCTAAATTATTTACAGCAACTAGTCTATTATGGTCTCCGTCTGAAAGCCAAAACTGCTCCTCAAATACGCCAATACCAATAGGATTAATCCCAGGGAGAGACAGGGAATCTTCCAATATCCACTGCTGGGTGGGAGGTGTCTTGCGCTCGCAACTCACTAGAGTGACGAGTGCCACTAAAACAATCGAAAATATATATTTTACTTGTCTCATTCTATTTGTCTTCTATTCGTTCGTATTTACAACACATTGGCAATCCGTCATAAGTGTTTTCACTAGCTTTATGATCTTTGGTGTCATGTCCTGCTGCTGCAATAGCTTTTGAAATAGAGGCTAAATCTAAAGCTGCTGTATCATAAGAAATGTCTAGCATTTTTGTTTTAGCATCCCAAGCGGCAGCTGCAACTCCTTGCAATCTAGAAGTGGCTTTCAATATTCTCGCTTCACACATTTCACAGTTTCCAGCCACAAACATTTTTTTAGAAACTACTCCTGCAACTCCTTGATCTACAGCGACTAAGGGCGCGTCTGTCTCTACCACTCCATTGGCTCTGGTTATGACTGTCTTCATAGGCGTATAGCCAGCTTTTTCTACCTGTTGTACTACAGCAATTAAGGAAAGTGACTTTTCAGAAGGGTATTGAAAACTAAAATCTCCTGTTTCAATATCTATCTGTACTGCCTTAATTCCTTTGAATTCTTTGAATTTTTTTTCCAAGCCATAGGCGCAAAATGGACAGCCTAGACCATCTACTTGTACTTGAAAATCATCCATGCTTTTTTGTGCGAATGCCAGGGAGCTACCGAGCATTAAAAAGCTAAAAATTGATATAATTATTGTTTTCATAATGGTGTTTTTAAAAGGTTAAAAAGTAAAGCGAGTTCCCAAGAACAAGCTTCTGTTAAAAGTCATGTTTTGAGGCATATCGTTAATCATTGGAAGCTGATATGCCAAGTCAAAGGTGATATTTTTTCTAGCGTATTGTATGCCTTGGGCATACAAAAGCTGATACCCCTTTTGCTCCCACAACCACTGCTGGGTATATTCAAAAAACAGGTTAATCTGCCTATTGGGGTATTGGGGCTTTAAAAGCGGTAGGCCAAATCCCAGTTTGTGCTGTAGAAAATCTAAATCTCCTTCGGGAATGTTATTGAGGCCCAACTCAAAAGAGATCCCGTATTTGAGACTTTCATAACCAGCTACAAAGCCGTAATAACCCTGATACAAACCACTACTGAGTTCCATGACGTCTAGTGCTTCTCCAGTTGGAAGCGTCTGAAGTGTCTTGGCTACCATACGAAAAGTCTTTCCGGTACCGTCTATTCTAAGGAATTGGTACTTTGCTAAGAGTTTTACATCGGCCAGGGACTGGCCAGAAGTTCCATCTGTCAACTCATAAGAAACCCTTGGAATATGAACGGCTACAAGTGCATTTGAACTGATCAAATAATGCAGCATTAGAGGGGTGTATTTAAAGGTCCCCATGGCAGTCTTTCTATGTTCAATTAAAGTTTTGGCCGTAAAACTTCCACCACCCAACATAATGGGTTTGTCTGCTGTAATTGGGGGTCCCTGAGCGAAAAGACCAGCTGAAAAGTACCCAATTATACCAAGGGTGAGGAGGTATTTTATAGAATATTTCATCGTAGATTTTTTTTAAATTAATAACACTACATTCAAAGTCAATTGAACGAGAAAGTCTTAAAAAAGTCTACCTGATCTAGATTAAAAACGCTTCGTGCAGAATAAAAAGTAAATGGCCCTGATTGGGCGGAGGAGGCTCAAATAAAAGTTGCTTTACAATGGGGCTAATCCTAGAAACTACATCAAACTTAAATTCAGTTTGAAGTACATAGTCTGCCAACACAGGGATAAAGATAGCTTCAACAGCCTGTTTAAATAAAGTTGTAGGCTCAACCACCTCAGCAATTTCATTGCAACAAGAAGGTTTTGACCATTCGATACCTTCTTCCATCTCCATGCCACAAGTTTCTGGGGTGCCAAACAGCGCTGAATCTATTTTTATAGAACCACAATAATGGGTGTCAAAAGTCCATGAAGTTGACGCTCCTAAAACAAAGAGTGCCAAAAGAGCAGAAATGAATATAGAAAGTCTATTTTTCACTCTTCAAAAGTACAAAAAAACCGAGAAAAAGAACGTATTTTTGTCCTTTGATTCAAACGCTTAAAAAGCCTGTGTTTGATCGCGCATTTAAGAAAATAAGAATATGTTTACTGAACTCTATCCTAAATTAGACACCATTTTTGTTAGTTCTCACGATAGTGAAACCAAGCTAAAAACCATATGCGCTTTATTAGAAAAAAATATTCCCCATTATAATTGGGTAGGATTTTATTTTAGAAATGGCGAAAAAGAAGAGCTTTTACTTGGACCCTATGTTGGAGCGCCAACAGAGCATACTGTAATTCCTTTTGGCAAGGGTATATGTGGTCAAGTAGCCCTAAGTAATGAAAATTTTGTAGTGCCAGATGTTACAGCACAAGATAATTATATTGCCTGCAGTATTTCAGTAAAGTCTGAAATTGTTATCCCTATATTTGTCAATGGAGAGAACATTGGCCAAATAGACATTGACTCTGAAACCATAGACCCATTTACAAAAGAAGACGTAACCTTTCTTGAATATATCTGTAAAGGTGTTGCTTCATTTATTTAAAAATATTATTCATTAATTCTTCTATATCCTTTTAATTCCAAACGCATGAGTAGTTCAAAAAAAGCCTCCGCAGCCCTAATTTCAGTATTTCATAAAGACGGACTTGGTCCTATTGTAGAAACCTTACACGCTCAAGGGGTAACTTTGTATTCTACAGGAGGTACCGAAACCTTCATAAAAGAAATGGGGATTCCAGTAGTTGCTGTAGAAGACCTAACAAGCTACCCCTCTATTTTAGGAGGTCGTGTAAAAACACTTCACCCAAAAGTATTTGGTGGCATTCTAAACAGACAGGATAATGAAGGGGATATGGCACAATTAAAAGAATTTGAAATTCCTCAATTAGACATTGTCATTGTAGATTTATACCCTTTTGAAAAAACTGTTGCCAGTGGTGCTAGTGAACAAGATATTATTGAAAAGATAGACATTGGTGGTATTTCGCTCATTAGAGCGGCTGCAAAAAATTATAAAGATGTTATTTGTGTCTCTGATAGGGCAGATTACGCAGATTTTTTAGCTATTTTAAAAACGCAAGATGGAGCGACAACTTTAGCGCAGCGAAAAGATTTTGCAACGCGATCTTTTAACACCTCTTCCCACTATGACACCGCAATATTCAATTATTTCAATGGCGGTTCCCAGATAGATAAATTAAAAATATCTGAAACAAAAGGTCAGGTACTTCGATATGGAGAGAATCCACACCAAAAAGGGGTGTTTTTTGGAGATTTTGAGGCGATGTTTACCAAACTTCACGGCAAAGAACTCTCTTACAATAATCTCTTAGACGTAGATGCAGCGGTACAATTAATGGGTGAATTCAAAGAAGACGACCCTACCTTTGCTATTTTAAAGCACAACAATGCCTGCGGTCTAGCCACTAGAGACAGCTTAGTAACCGCCTACAAAGACGCACTAGCCGGAGATCCAGTGTCCGCTTTTGGAGGGGTATTAATCGCCAACAGACTTATAGACATAGAAACTGCTAAAGAAATTCATAGTTTGTTCTGTGAAGTAGTTATTGCACCAGGATTTTCTGATGAAGCACAAGAATTACTTCAAGAAAAAAAGAATAGAATTCTCCTGATTCAAAACGAGGTTGAAATGCCTCAAACACAATTACGCACTTGTTTAAATGGCTTTTTATTGCAGGAAAAAGACGGCATTACCGACGCACTAAAAGACTTGCAATATGTAACAGATACACAACCAGATGCAGCCGCTTTAGAAGACTTGATATTTGCTTCAAAATTGTGTAAGCACACCAAGTCTAACACCATTGTTTTAGCTAAAAACAAGCAACTTTGTGCTAGTGGAACCGGACAAACTTCTCGTGTAGACGCTTTAAATCAGGCCATTCACAAAGCCAACAGTTTTTCATTTGACTTAAATGGAGCTGCAATGGCTAGCGATGCTTTTTTCCCTTTCCCTGACTGTGTAGAAATTGCAGGAAATGCTGGAATTACAAGTGTGATTCAACCTGGAGGTTCTATCAAAGACCAATTGAGTATAGATTATTGCAATGAAAATAAAATTGCCATGGTACTCACTGGGACCCGCCATTTTAAACATTAAATTTATTACCTTCGTTATCACTAACTTAGACCAAGCAATTTAACATCTTTCCCATGGGCTTTTTTGATTTTTTAACTGAAGACATTGCAATAGATTTAGGAACGGCCAATACACTGATCATTCACAATGATAAAGTTGTAGTAGACAGCCCTTCTATAGTTGCAAGGGATAGGACTACTGGAAAAATTATTGCCGTAGGTAAAGAGGCCAACCTCATGCAGGGTAAAACCCATGAAAACATCAAAACCATTAGACCGCTTAAAGATGGAGTAATCGCTGATTTTGACGCTTCTGAAAAGATGATTAGCATGTTCATAAAGAACATTCCTTCTCTTAAGAAAAAATGGTTCCCACCAGCACTGCGAATGGTTATCTGTATCCCTTCAGGAATTACAGAAGTAGAAATGCGTGCGGTAAAAGAATCTGCAGAGCGTGTAAACGGAAAAGAAGTGTACTTAATTCATGAACCAATGGCAGCGGCTATTGGTATTGGCATAGATATTATGGAACCTAAGGGAAACATGATTGTAGACATAGGTGGAGGAACTACAGAAATTGCTGTAATTGCCCTAGGTGGGATTGTGTGCGACAAGTCTGTTAAGATAGCAGGAGACGTTTTCACTAATGATATTGTGTATTATATGCGTACACAACATAACCTTTTTGTAGGGGAAAGTACCGCTGAGAATATTAAAATCACCATTGGTGCAGCTACTGAAGACTTACAGAGCCCTCCAGAAGAAATGTCTGTACAAGGAAGGGATTTGCTCACGGGAAAACCCAAACAAGTGCAAGTGTCTTACAGAGAAATTGCAAAGGCTTTAGACAAGTCTATATTGCGTATAGAAGACGCTGTAATGGAAACCCTCTCAAATACACCGCCTGAATTGGCAGCAGATATATACAATACAGGTATATTTCTGGCCGGAGGTGGATCTATGTTAAGAGGACTGGACAAACGCTTGTCTCTAAAAACTGATTTACCAGTTTATATTGCAGAGGACCCCCTTAGAGCTGTTGTTAGAGGAACGGGGATTTCTTTAAAGAATTTAGAAAAATTCAAAAGTATTTTAATGAAATAGCCCCTGGCTAAAGAAAACTCCAACCCATGCAACGCATTATAGATTTTTTTCTTAGCAATAAGCTGCGTTTGTTGTTTTGGTGTTACTTACTCATTGGGATTGCGCTTACTACCAGTAAAAATATTTATTTAAAATCAAGTTATTTAAACACCAGTAGCCGCTTAAGTGGTGGTGTTCACTTGTTCTTTAGTGGCATTGGAGACTATTTTTCATTGGCATCCGAAAATAAATTTCTCACAACTCAAAATAAGGTATTAATGGAGCGATTGATCGCTTTGGAAAAGCATGATTTAAACCGTGACTCCACCCTGACTAAAAAAAATTTTGAGTTCATTAACGGAAGAATTATAAAAAATAGCTATACCGGAATTGACAATTACCTTACCCTTTCCCTAGGGAAAGAAGACAGTGTGTTTACAGACATGGGTGTTGTGAATGAAAAAGGGCTTCTAGGGATTATAGAGTTCAGCGGAAATTCATTTTCCACAGTTCAAAGTATACTACACAGCAAATCTAAAATAAATGTCAAGGTAAAAGGAACTGATTATTTTGGGTCCTTAGTTTGGGATGGAAAAAAACCCAACAAGGTTCAACTGATTGATATTCCCGATTTGGCACCTATAAAAAAAGGGGACACTATAATTAGCGGAGGAATGTCTAGTATTTTTCCTGAGAATATTCCTGTAGGTACTATTGAAGACTTTAAACTTACTGCCGCTAAAAATTATTATATTGTTGAGATTCGACTGTTCAATGACATGCAAAATATTGGGCCTGTTTATGTTATAAAAAACCATCTAAAAAAAGAGATTAAAGCGGTAGAAAATAATAAAGATGAATAGAGAACTCCCTATATACCTACCTATAAAAGCGGTGCTTTTGATCCTTGTTCAGGCTTTTATATTTAGTAAAATGGCTTTGTTTGGCTTTATTAGCCCCATGATTTACTCCATACTCTTGTATATATATCCTACCCATAAAAATAGAAGTCTTTGGATTACATGGGCTTTTTTATTTGGTCTTAGCTTAGACATTTTATTAGACACTTTGGCCCTCCATGCTATTGTTTTGCTTTTTATGGCATATATAAGACCTAAAATAATGCGGGTTATGTTTGGATTAAATTTTGAACAAAAAAGTTTTAGAATTCATCAAGCTCCTGTGGTGCAACGCTATACATTTATTGCAGCAATAATTCTTTTACACCATTTGGTTTATTTTAGTTTGGAAGCATTTAGCTGGTCTAAATGGTTGCTAGTAATTGAGAAAACTTTTTCCACTGGAATAGTGAGCTTTATTTTCAGCCTACTTTTAATCAACTTATTAACTACAAGAAAAAAATGAGAAAACTATTACTTTTCTCAGTTGTTATTATAGCTGCTATTAGCTTTATTATAAAACTTGGTAGCTTGCAAATAAGTGGTACTAATCCTGAAGCTTTTAAATCTGATCCTGCAATAAACGCACAGACAATCTATCCTAGTCGCGGATACATCTATGACAGAAATGATGCATTATTGGTAGCCAACCAGGCTGCCTATGATCTTATGGTAGTACCCAGAGAAGTGCACCTAAAGGACACATTGGCTTTTTGTCAATTATTGAACATCAATCGAGAGACTTTTATAAATCAAATTGAAAGAGCCAAAAGATATTCCCCTAGGCTGCCTTCTGTAATGGTATCCAAACTCTCCAAAGAGACTTACGCTGCTTTCCAAGAAAAAATGAGAAAATATGAAGGGTTTTATATTCAAAAACAAAATTTAAGAGATTATAAGACAGCTGCAGCAGCCAATGTATTGGGCTACATTAGCGAGGTAAATCCTTGGGAGGTAAAGAACAACCCAGAGTACAATGCTGGAGAACTCATTGGAAAAACAGGCGTGGAAAAGCAATATGAGTCTATTATTCGGGGTGAAAAAGGGGTCCAATACCTACAAAAAGATCGATTCAATAGAATTATAGGACCTTATAAAAATGGGGCTCATGACAAAACTCCTAAAGCTGGAACCAACATACAAATCACCTTAGATAAAGAACTTCAAGAATACGGAGAGAAGTTGCTTGAGAATAAACGCGGTGCTATTGTTGCTATTCAACCGAATTCTGGTGAAATTCTAGCCCTAATTACTGGCCCAAGCTTTGACCCTTCCTTATTGGTTGGAAGAAATAGATCTAGAAATTACACCAACTTATATTACGACTCTATAGCCAAACCCACCTGGGATAGGAGCCTTCTAGCACAACCTTCCCCAGGCTCACCATTTAAACTTATCAATGGGCTTGTGGCATTACAGGAAGGGGTTTTAAACCCCTTAGAAACCGTTTATTGCAACAATGGATACTTCGTAGGAAAAGACAAAAAAGGATGCCATTGCGGGGGTGGTTCAAGAAACTTATATACTGCCATATCTGAATCTTGCAACGCATACTTTGTGGCGGTTTTTAAAAAAATCTTCCAAAAATATCCCAACTCAGATGCTGGCTTAGAAGCCTGGGTCTCTCATATGAAAAGTTTTGGCCTAGGTGATTATTTAGGCACCGACTTGCCTACAGGTGCACCAGGAAGAATCCCTGGCGTTCCGTTTTATGACGCTTATTACGGAGACAATAGATGGGGGCCTACTTACTTTATTTCTAACGCAATTGGACAAGGAGAGGTAGCAACAACTCCAATTCAATTAGCAAATATGACTGCAGCAATTGCCAATAGGGGCTTTTATTTTAGACCTCATATTCTTAGAAAAATTGACAATAAACCTTTCAAAGATAGTGTATACAATACACCAGTATTCACTAGTATTAGCAAAGAACATTTTGAGCCAATTATTGATGCTATGCAAAAGGTTTATGAGTCTGGAACAGCGAAGCACTTAAAAGTAAAAGGACTTACTATGGCAGGAAAAACAGGTACTGGCGAGAACTACACCAGAATTAACGGAGAACGAAAGCAGCTAACTGATCACTCTATTTTTGTGGGCTTTTCTCCAGTAGAAAAACCAGAAATTGCTATTTCTGTTTATGTAGAACACGGGTACTACGGCTCTAGATATGCTGGCTATATAGCCACACTCATGATGGAAAAATACCTTAAAGGTAATATCAGCAATAAATCCCTCGAAAATAAAATACTTGAAAGCAGTTTAGAAAAAGAATACGCAAAACCTTTAAGTGGCAAACCCTTTAAAATAAACGAATATGCGTGGTAGCATAAGAAAAATAAGGGTAGATTGGGTTTCAATTATCTTATACCTTATTTTGGTATTTGTAGGATGGGTGAATATTTACTCTAGCACGGTTACGGAAAATCACAGTAGCATTTTTGACTTTAGCACTATTTATGGCAAGCAATTTTTCTTTATTATTATAAGTCTATGTGCCGCAGGATTTATTTTTATTGTAAACACAAAAGCCTTTGAGCGATTTGCTGCTATTTACTACTTTACTGCGCTTTTATTACTTTCAGGCCTATTTGTCTTTGGAAAAACAATTGCTGGAGCTACTTCCTGGTACAATCTTGGTTTTTTTAATTTTCAACCTTCTGAACTGGCAAAAATAGCAACGGCTATAGCTCTAGCTAAATATTTAAGCGACATACAAACGGATATTAAAAATAACCTACACGCTGCTATAGCATTTGGTATTCTATTGATTCCTGCTTTACTCGTTATTCCCCAACCGGATCCTGGTTCTGCATTAGTGTTTTTTGCTTTGTCTTTTGTGTTATTTCGAGAGGGATTTTCATTGAAATTATTTTGGGGTGTTTTTGCCGCTATTCTATTATTTATGGCCGTATTAAAATGGGGGGTTATTTGGAGTATTGGAGGTCTGGTTTTGGGTGGTGGTATAGGATTTATGTTAAAACCTAAAAGAATAAAATGGTCTTGGACCAAATTAAGTATTGGACTTTTGGCAGGAGTACTTTTTGCCACTAGTGTAAATTATGTTTTCAACGAGGTTTTCGAGCAAAGACACCGGGATCGTTTTAGCCTTTGGTTAGACCTTGAGACAGATCCCGAAATTTTAGAAAAAATCAATAGATCAATTGGATACAACACCTACCAATCTACAGAGGCTATTAGAGCTGGTGGATTTTTTGGAAAAGGGTTTTTAGAGGGCACTAGGACAAAGGGAGATTTTGTGCCTGAACAACACTCCGATTATATTTTTAGTACATTAGGTGAAGAGTGGGGTTTTTTAGGAACCACAGGAGTGGTACTGTTATTCACAACACTTTTGTTGAGGCTATTATTTTTAAGCGAAAGACAAAGTAATTCGTTTAACCGCATTTTTGGGTATGGAGTGGTCTCTATATTGAGTATTCACTATATTATTAATATTGGAATGGTACTGGGATTACTTCCAACCATAGGAATTCCATTGCCCTATTTAAGTTATGGAGGCTCTGGTATGCTTGGATTTACATTGCTGTTATTTATATTTTTAAAACTAGACGGAAATAGATTAAAAGAATGGGATTAGAAAATAAGGAAATTGTCCTTGGAGGCGGATGCTTCTGGTGTGTGGAGGCTGTTATGAAACTCCTAAAAGGGGTAGAGAGTGTGGTGCCTGGTTATATGGGAGGAACAGTACCTGGAACACCTACTTACAGAGAAATTTGTTCAGGACGCACTGGCCATGCAGAAGTCGTTAAGGTAGTTTACGATCCTACCATTATTCCCCTGTCAGTACTCTTAGAAATATTTTTAACCACACATGACCCTACTACCCTTAACAGACAAGGGGCAGATGTAGGAAATCAGTACAGATCTGTGATTTTTTATGAGGCTGAAGATGAACACGTTTGCGCAGAAAAAACCTTCCAGAGTTTAAAGGGATACTTTGATCAGCCAATAGTCACTTCATTAGAACCTAAAGCAGTGTTTTACGAGGCAGAAAAAGAACACCATAATTACTATAGTAGCAATCCTTTTCAAGGTTATTGTCAGGTAGTCATTTCTCCAAAAATAACAAAGCTAAAAACACAGCATTCAACATGGCTTAAAAATAATTTATGATACCTTTCCAGTCGGACCATTTTATACAATCATTACCAAAGGATCCTTCTTTGGATGAGTATCCCCGGGCTGTACCGGAGGCCTTATACTCATTTGTAAAACCAAAAAAAACAAGTTTAGCTTTAAAAATCCACCTCAACAGTAATTTGCTGAATTCTTTGGGAATTGATGAAGATGATCCAGACCTCATCCAACAACTCACTGGAAATAGAATTAGTGAACATCACATCCCTTTTGCAATGAATTATGGTGGGCACCAATTTGGTCATTGGGCTGGGCAATTAGGAGACGGTCGCGCTATTCACTTAGGAGGAATATTAATAAATGGTCATACAAAAGAATTAAACTGGAACACACCATCTGACTGGGCTCAAATTCAATTAAAAGGTGCTGGTCCTACTCCGTATTCTAGGTCTGCAGATGGATTGGCAGTATTGAGGTCTAGTATTCGAGAATATTTATGTTCAGAAGCTATGCATCATTTAGGGATTCCCACTACAAGGGCTTTGTCCTTGTGTCTAAGTGGTGATTTGGTCAATAGAGACATGCTTTACAATGGTAATCCCAGTTTAGAGCAAGGGGCAATTGTTGCGAGAGTTGCCCCAAATTTTATCCGATTTGGTTCTTTTGAATTACCTTCCTCTAGAGGGGAAATAGCTACTTTGACAACCTTAGTAAAACAAACGATCAAACACTATTACCCTAGTATTCAAAGCCCATTAAAAGAGGCGACAGCAGCTTTTTTTAAAAAAGTTTGTGAAGACACTGCAAAATTAATAGCAGATTGGCAGCGCGTAGGCTTTGTCCATGGGGTACTCAATACGGACAATATGTCTGTGCTGGGACTTACTATTGATTATGGTCCATATGGCTGGATGGAACCTTATGATTTAGATTGGACCCCTAATACAACAGATGCCAGGGAACGTCGCTATAGATTTGGAAACCAACACCAAGTAGGACTTTGGAATCTGTATCAGTTGGCTAACGCTCTCTACCCTATTGTAGAAGATGCAGCACCCTTAGAAGCCGCATTAGACCATTTTAAAGAGACTTATGAAACAACTTACGCTCACATAAGAAAAGAGAAGCTGGGGCTTTCTCAAAGCAATGGTGCTGCTTTAGATGCGCTCATAGAAGACCTTGACCCCCTGTTGTCTCTAATAGAAACAGATATGACACTATTTTACAGGGAATTAGCCCTATTTAAATCAGACCAATTTTTAGAAAAAATCAAAACGGCCGTCCCTCACTCAGACTCCAGTAACACTTCGCAAGTCAATACCATCCTAACAGACCTAGACAAAGACAACCAATGGTTATTTGGCTCTTTAATAAAAGCTTTTTATGACCCTACAGCACTCAATGGAGCTGTAAAAAACAAGTGGGTTTTATGGCTCCGTAGTTATGCAAAAATTAGATTGGCTCAAAAATTACCTGATAAAGTAGTTATAGAAAAAATGAATGCGGTAAATCCAAAATATGTTTTGAGAAATTATATGGCTCAAATGGCTATTGAGGCTGCAGAAAAGAAAGACTACTCTATAATAAATGAACTGTTCCAACTGCTTCAAAAACCCTATGAAGAACAACATAAATTGGAGAAATGGTATGCCAAAAGGCCTGAATGGGCCAGAAATAAGTTAGGCTGTAGTCAATTATCTTGTAGTTCTTAATGCCGAATGATTAATATTCAATCAAAGATCAGGTGAAAATTACCATAAATCAGACTAAAACAGTATTCATTAGCCTTTTACTGAGGCTAATTTTAATGGATTGGTAAACCTTACTTTTAAATCTTGAAGTACATTTACAGCCTCTTCTACATAAACATCTTTAGCTAATTCCCTGTGCCAACGGTCTCTTTTCTCTCTGAGTTCTGCATCTTGGGCTAGCATTGTTTTCTCTACGTCTAAAGATTGAAAAGTCAATTTAGAATCGTACTTAGCTATTTGCTTAAAATAAGCCGCTTTCTCTTTATCTAATTTTACCTCAGCTACATAATCTTCATAAAGCAATGACACTTTGTTATTGTCTTGCTGAGATTTTAACCACTTAGCGTTCTCTTCAATAAGCTTTAACTGAGGATTGGCAGCCATTCTCTTTTTTGAACTAGTAATGGTACTTTCAAAATCAATATATCCCTCCCAGGGTGTATATTCTGCTGCTGGAATTTTATCCCAAGCCATAGGGTGGTCCATATCTCTTTCACCAATATCCATATAACTGTATTTGTCTGGCACAACAACATCACTCATTACTCCTTTTAATTGGGTAGACCCTCCATTAATTCTATAAAATTTCTGGGTGGTTAACTTTAAAGCACCTAGGTCTCCAAATTCACTACTCCTCACAATATTATTTAACGGCACCACATTCTGAACGGTACCTTTTCCAAAAGTCTGCTTACTCCCAATCACAACAGCTCTCTTATAATCCTGCATGGCAGCTGCTAAAATTTCAGATGCAGAAGCAGACAATTCATTTACTAGTATTACCAAGGGACCATCCCAAATCAATCGATTGTCAGTGTCTTCGTACAATTCAATTTTATCTTGTCCAGTTTTGACTTGAACAACTGGGCCGTTTTTAATAAATAAGCCTGCAATGTCTACTACAGTTTTTAAGGATCCTCCTCCATTATCCCTTAGGTCTAAAATGAGTCCTTGAGCCCCTTCTGCTTTTAGTTTTTCTAACTCAGCGGCAATATCAGTTGCTGCATTTCTCTCGTTATAATCTTCGAAGTCTACATAAAACTTAGGCAAGTTAATTAGTCCATACTTATATTCGCCTTGGTTTACTGTAGCTGTTTTAGCAAAAGTTTCTTCTAGTTTAACGACATCTCGGGTAATTGAAATTACTTCTAGGGTGCCATCTACTTTTTTAACGGTCAAATCTACCAACGAACCCTTTGGACCTTTGATAAGTTTTATAGCGTCGTCTAATCGCATTCCCACAATATCTACAGGATCTTCTCCTGATTGCCCTACTTTTATGATCTCATCTCCTACCTCAATTCTCTGGTCTCTCCAAACAGGTCCCCCAGAGATTATTTCCACAATCTTGGTTTGGTCTTTACGCTTTTGAAGTCTAGCGCCAATCCCTTCGAATTTACCTGACATGTCCATATCAAACCTGTCTTTCTCTTCAGGAGCAAAATAGAAAGTGTGAGGATCATAGGTCTCTACAATGCTGTTTAGATACTGCACAAACCAATCTTTTCTTTCTAAATCTGCCACAAAATCAAAATACTCTTCCAGACTTTCTTTTGTTTTAGCCCTTGCTTCAGATTCCAAGACTTCCATCCCTTTAGGGGTGTAATTTGAATCTTCCGCTACTTTTAAGGCCTCGTTCTCTTTAGATGCGTAATAAGTTCCTAAAGACACATATTTTAGTTGTGCCCTCCAACGGGCCTCTAATTCTTTTTTTGATCGTGCGTAAGGGAGAAGATCGTAATCTACTACCAACGAATCTGTCTCTGAAAAATCATAAGGGGTATTGAGTACTTTCTTATAGAGGTCTTTAGACTCATCTATTCTGTAAATAAGACGCTCATGAACAAGATTAAAAAAACTAATGTCTATTCCTTTAATCTGGTCGTCTATTTGTGTTTTATATTCCTCGAATAAAGCTAAGTCAGTAGCTAAAAAATAACGCTTCATAGGGTCTAATCCTCCTATAAAATTATCATAAACTCGTTCTGAAAATGCATCATTCACGGCTGTAGGTTCAAAGTGTAGCCTTTCCAATACATAACTAATCAGTTCTAGTAAAAGTTTGTCTTTATCTGAAGTCTCACTAATACTTTTTGTGAAACTACAAGAGACAAAAGCAAATAAAACAACGGAACAGACTAATATAAAATTCTTTTTCATCTTATTTATTTTTTAGCAACCAGCCTTTGAAGGGCTTTAAAAGTTCTAAGATAAGTAAAAGTGCTAGCAATTATTAAGCGTTCACAAATAATTTTTTGTTAAAATAGTCCCGATAGTAATGCCCATAATTATTGTATTTTTGTTCACAAATAGCCTTATATGCAAAAGCCACTCATACTCATTACCAACGACGACGGAATTACTGCTCCAGGAATAAGACACCTCATTGAATTTGCTAAAGAAATTGGTGAAGTGATCGTTGTTGCTCCAGACAGTCCACAATCGGGAATGGGCCATGCTATTACTATAAACAGCACCTTATATGTGGAGCAAATTGTCGTAGATAAAAATAATACAAATCAAAAAGAATACAGCTGTAGCGGTACACCCGCTGATTGTGTTAAAATTGCACTTCAAGAAATTTTACACCGTAAACCGGATCTTTGCATTAGTGGTATTAACCATGGTTCAAATGCTTCAATCAATGTCATTTATTCAGGAACTATGAGTGCTGCCATTGAAGCTGGAATAGAAGGAATTCCTGCCATAGGATTCTCTCTTTGCGACTTTAGTTGGGAAGCCAATTTCGCAAGCGCCAAACCTTTTATCCAACAAATTATTAAGGAATCTTTAAGCAAAGGAATTCCGTCTGGAGTTGTTCTTAATGTAAATATTCCTAAAACAACGGAAAACAGCCCCATCAAAGGAATTAAAGTGTCTCGACAGGCCAAAGGAAATTGGAAGGAAAAATTTGACAAAAGAACCAGTCCAATGGGAAAGGATTACTATTGGTTAACAGGTGTTTTTGACCTTCAAGACAAAGGAGAAGACACCGATCAATGGGCCTTAGATCACGGATATATCTCCCTTGTGCCTACCCAATTTGACCTTACAGCCCACCATGCTATTCAAAACATTAATACTTGGGAGCTCCATGCAAAGTAGTGGAAAACACCGCTATAAGATAGCTAAAGGAATAGGAATAGGGTTCCTCGCAAATAGCTTAGGGATAATGCTATACATCCTACTTTTTTCACCACTTAAAATAACGACTACCCTTCAAGCGGCCTACTCAAATGGGTACCTTGGAGCTATTATCGGATTGGGTGCCATTTTAAATTTATTGACTTTTTTTGCCTTTATTAAATTTAAAAAAGACACTGAAGCTAAAGGTGTTTTAATTGCGACAATCACTGCAGCATTGAGTATTTTAATTTTAAAAGCTTTGGGCCTATGAAATATTACATCATTGCAGGAGAGGCCTCAGGAGATCTTCATGGAAGTTATTTGGTTAAACATTTAAAGGAAATAGACGCCAATGCACAGATTAGGGCTTGGGGAGGAGATCTTATGGAAGCACAAGGCGCAGTATTAGCCAGGCACTATAAAGACATTGCTGTAATGGGCTTTATAGATGTTATTAAAAAACTCCCTCAAATATTTAAAAATATTTCTTTCTGTAAAAAAGACCTTCTAGAATTTAAACCAGATGCCATTATTTTTATAGACTTCTCCGGTTTTAATTTAAGAATTGCCCCTTGGGCCAAAAATAATGGCTTTGCCACACACTACTATATAGCCCCTCAAGTTTGGGCTTCTAGACCAAAGCGAGTGGCAAAAATCAAATCCAGTATAGACCACTTATATGTCACTTTGCCTTTTGAGCCTGATTTTTATAAAAAATACCACTACAGTCCAACTTTTGTTGGGCACCCGCTATTAGATCCTATTTCGGACTTAAAAGTGCCAGAAAAAAATTGGACCACAACACAAAACTTAGCTTTAGAAAAAACCATTATTGCCCTATTACCAGGTTCTAGAAAAGGGGAAATAAAAGCCGTTTTACCCCTTTTAGTAAAGATCTGCAATACATTTAAAGACCATCAGTTTGTATTGGCTGCAGCACCAAATATTCCGCTTAAAATGTATACAGACATTATAGGGGACGCTCCAGTGAAAATAGTTCAAAGCCAAACTTATGCACTACTACAACACGCAAAAGCTGCGCTAGTGACCAGTGGAACAGCTACCTTAGAAACTGCATTGATAGGAGTACCACAAATTGTGTGTTATAAAACACAATGGCTCACTTATTGGATTGCAAAAAAAATCATCACCCTTCCCTATATCTCATTGGTCAATCTTATCTTAAATAGGGAGGCGGTACCAGAGCTGATCCAAAATAATTTAAGTGTAAAAAACTTAGAAACACACTTACATAAAATTTTAGAAGGCAGAGAACGGGAAAATCAATTAGAAAATTATCAAATCTTAAAGCAAAAACTGGGTGCAGGAGGCGCAGCAAAAAGAACAGCCACCGCCATAGTTCATTCACTCAAGTCCCATAAATAAATTGTATCTTAGAAATTAAAGCCACTTTACAAATGCTTTAAACACTAATATAAACTCCTGTTTATTAAAGGCAATTCCCCGCTATTTTACCAAAAAAACCTAGTGA